>OBXO01000571.1_pt1 | contig 26908 bp, 21 predicted proteins | sample 1501431 | NCBI WGS metagenome assembly OBXO01 (sample SAMEA2580163, study PRJEB22360) | human gut metagenome | biome: human gut; feature: human-associated habitat; material: faeces | place: Denmark | collected 2008/2010 | reverse complement strand
GAAATAGATGTTTTCCATTCATATTCTTTTACCTCGTCAAACTCCGATTTATCATTTTCTTTCAGTATATCATAATTATAATCTTTCCACAAAACAAAAAATTTTAATTCCTACGGATTTTTCTACAAAGCATATAACCACATATTATTACACTTCATCAAAAAAACTTTCTCACCCTATATTGAAAAATCGTAACTGAATATCCGACATTCTATCCATCAATAGTTTCTCTTTAACAAATATCATCTTAGTACGGTATCCTGTTCCATCTGGTGTAAGTTTTACTACACTTATTATAACTTCAAAAGCAAACGCCCAAACTGCTTTCTTATTAAAAAAACTTAGAAGAGACATTCTCCTCTAAGCCTTTATACTTTATCATAGAATACTTTTTACTTTTATATTTCCTCATGGTCACGATGCTTTTTTCGCTTAAATCCTACCTTTTGAACACAGGATATTACATGTAAAGATTTTACCCCCACTAAACACTCTTACCTCACCTCATAAACAACCTTTGATGTTAGAATATAAATAGTACAAAATAAACATGACCATTTTCGATAAATAGTATATGATAGTCATAGATCAAGGAGGAGAATGGTTATGGCAAAAGGTACAAAATATTCCCAACAGTTTAAAGAGGATGCAGTACAGTATCGCTTGGATCATCCGGAGCTGCCACTTCGCAAAGCTGCGGAGAATCTTGGAGTCAGCGAATCTGCACTGAAAAACTGGATGAAAGCAGCAAAGGAACATAAAGGAGAGGTTCCTACCCGTGGTTCTGGAAATTATGCAAGTGAGGAAGCAAAAGAGATTGCCAGATTGCAGCGTGAATTACGAGATACGAAGGATGCTCTTGAAGTGTTAAAAAAAGCAATCGGTATTCTGGGAAACTGACAAAAGCTCTTTACACGGCTACTTCTGAGTACGTGAAAGAAATCAAATCCCTGCCCGTGAAACGTCAGGTTTCTGTCAGCGGAATACTGAAAAAATTAGGCGTTTCACGTTCGGGTTACAATGCATGGAAGAAACGGGTTCCTTCGGACACGTCTGTTCGCCGTGCAGTTTTAAAAGAAAAAATTCAAAAGATCTACGAGGAATCCCATCAAAACTACGGTGCTCCTAAAATTACTGCAGAATTGCGAAAATCCGGGGAGTATGTTTCCGAAAAAACAGTTGGAAACTATATGCGTCAAATGGGAATCAAAGCCCATTGGGTGAAACCATATATCCAGACAACCATAGATTCTGATTTCAGCCAGAAACTCAAAAATATCCTCAACGAGGAATTCAATCCTGCTCATCCAGATGCTGTCTGGTGTTCAGATATTACTTATATTTGGACATTTGAAGGATTTGTGTATCTTACCAGTGTGATGGATCTGTATTCAAGAAAAATCATTTCCTGGGTGTTGAGTGAGACGCTGGAGGCCTCCCACGTAGTGGAATGTGTTGAAAAAGCAAAACGTGTCAGAAATGTTGAAAAACCGTTGATCTTCCACTGCGACAGAGGATGCCAGTACGTATCGGAAGCATTTCAAAAAGCAACCAAAGGTATGATTCACAGTTATTCAAAGAAAGCATATCCATGGGATAACGCCTGTATCGAATCTTTCCATGCACTTTTGAAGAGAGAATGGATCAACCGGTTTAAAATCTTTAATTATGCACATGCACATAAATTGATTTTTGAATACATCGAAACATTTTACAATACCGTGCGCATTCACAGTCATTGTGGATATTTGTCTCCAAATGAATATGAGGAACAATATCTTGAAAACATCGAGGAGAATGCAATAAAAATAGCAAGTTAAACTTCGCTCAGAACAGAGAAAATTGGTTACATTTAATTTGTACTTTTTCTTGACATAGGACCACTTCGAGAGTATGAAACTTTTTCTGTAAAATAATGTTTATAAGGTTCTTCTATGATACAATAAATATCATTAGGAGGGCCTTTTATTATGGCAAGACAAAAGAAACCTGTACATCGTGTACAAATGACAGAAGGAAAACGAAACATCATCCATCAGCTCCTGGAAGAGTACGATATCCAGTCTGCAGAAGACATTCAGGATGCGCTCAAGGATCTTTTAGGCGGCACCATTAAGGAAATGATGGAAGCTGAAATGGATGATCATCTTGGTTACGAAAAATCCGAACGCTCAGATAATGATGATTATCGCAATGGTTATAAGCGGAAACAGGTCAACAGCCGGTATGGCTCGATGGAAATCGAAGTGCCACAGGATCGCAAATCAACGTTTGAACCACAGGTTGTGAAAAAACGTCAGAAAGATATTTCCGATATTGATCAGAAGATCATTTCCATGTATGCCAAAGGAATGACTACCCGGCAGATTTCCGAAACCATCGAAGATATTTATGGCTTTGAAACTTCTGAAAGCTTTATTTCTGATGTGACTGATAAGATCCTGCCACAGATCGAAGACTGGCAGAACCGGCCACTGGACGAGGTCTATCCCATTCTCTACATTGATGCAATCCATTATTCTGTAAGGGATAATGGCGTGATCCGAAAGCTTGCTGCTTACGTGATTCTGGGAATCAACACGGAAGGAAAAAAAGAAGTTTTAACCATCAGTGTTGGTGATAACGAAAGCGCAAAATACTGGCTTTCCGTTATGAATGAACTGAAAAATCGTGGTGTCAAAGATGTATTAATCATCTGTGCCGATGGTTTAACCGGAATCAAAGAAGCGATCGCAGCAGCTTTTCCAAAGACGGAATACCAGCGCTGTATTGTACACCAGGTAAGAAACACATTGAAATATGTCCCGGATAAAGACAGAAAAGCCTTCGCTACGGATCTGAAAACCATTTATCAGGCCACAGATGAAAAGAAAGCTCTGGCAGCCTTAGAGCGTGTAACAGAAAAATGGACACCGAAATATCCGAATTCCATGAAGCGCTGGAAGGATAACTGGGACGCAATCTCGCCGATCTTTAAATTTTCAACGACGGTCAGAACGGTGATTTATACTACAAATGCTATTGAATCCCTGAATTCTACCTACCGGAAACTGAATCGCCAGAGAAGCGTATTTCCAAGCGATACAGCTCTATTAAAGGCACTGAATATTCTTGTGCAAGAGTACCGCTGTTCCGGAGGAACGGAAACCGCTAATCCAGCGGCAGGAAACCGTTGTTCCGAAACAGGGATACCGCACTTAGTTACTTCTTATCTCTGCGAGTTTACTCGCTTAAAGCTGGATCTAATCCATATACTTCCCGCATGGACTTGTAATTACCTGGGTCTGTCGGGATAATGTTGATTTTATATGCATCATGCTTGATGCGATCTATGATTGCTTCTGAGAGAGGGCTGTCATCTCCACCAAGCTGATCATACCAGCCATTAGAATCATACTGAGAACAAAAGATGGTGGATGATTTCCTGCGTCTTCTATGGAGAAGTTCAAGGATATCATGTTGCTCAGATTCCGTAGGTTTCAACAAAAGCCATTCATCAATGATCAGCAGGATTGGGTTGGCATATTTCGCTTGTACTTTTTTATATGTTCCGTCATTACGTGCCATCTCCAGGTCCAAAAGCATATCTGGAAGCCGGACATATTTTGTCTTGTAGCGTTGCTTACATGCTTCCATCCCGAAAGCACAGGCAAGGTAAGTCTTTCCACTGCCGGTGGCTCCGGTAATAAATAGATTTCTGTGTTCCGTGATATATTCACAAGTTGCGAGACGTTCAATCAAAGAACGGTTCAGCTTACGCCCGGAAGTATAGTTAATGTCTCCGATGTATGCATCAGGCTGGTCAAATCCGGCATTGTAGATCAATCGTTTCAGACTATTGCTTTTACGGTTACTATACTCAATGTCTACCAACATCCCGAAACGATCCTCAAAAGAGATTTCTTTCATCTTCGGATCCTCCATCTGGGTGAGAAAGGCATCTGACATGGAAGTTAGGCGCATTTCAATAAGTTTATCGATAGTACTTTGTGTAGTCATTATTTCTTACCTCCTGTAGTAATCTGCGCCTCTTGTAAGCGCGTGGCTGCTTTTTACTGGTTCTGCATGGTTGTTTCCTGACGCTTTGTTTGGAATCTCCTTTAGTTCGCTTCCGGTATCAAGAATGTTCTTGATACTTTTATAGCTTGGTGTGGCTGTAAAGGAGAGTGCTTTCCGACAGGCGTTTTCCAAGCGGTCAACAGAATACTTGTCAGCCAATTTCAAAAGCCCCATACAGCTGCGGTAGGACTGTTGTTCCACTCGTTTGGAGGTAAGGATTGCATCAACTACCTGATAAGTACTGGCACCAATCCGTTTTGCCCATTTGCGGAATCGATCACCATTCCATTCAAGGTACTGCTGGTGTGAAGGTGGCATGTGCTCTGTGATTGTACTGTATTGTCCCTTGCGTCCGTAAAGACGACGGTGGGATGCAATCCGATTATGGTTGTAAAAAATCTCAATAGTCTTATCTGTAACTCGAACATCAACTTTGCATTTGATATATTCGTGTGGAACTGAGTATAGCATTCCGGCAAAGGATATGTGATAATTGAACTGAACGGTGGCTTGTTTCCATTCCGCCAGTTCATATGGGGTGGCGGGTAAAGGCGCCAGCAATGGCAGTTCTTCATCGCGGAAGATTTCATACCGGTTGCCCTCTTTCTTTTGGAAAGAGCGATGGCTGAAAACTTCCAGTTTTTGACGGATTGCCCGGTTTAACTCACTAAGGGAGAAGAACTGCTCATTACGCAGGGCTGCAGTAATCCATGTGGAAATATTGCCTACACTGCCCTCGGCAGTTGCTTTATCACGAGGGGTCCGAACGCGGGCTGGAATGATTGCAGTGCCATAGTGTTCTGCCATCTCCTGATAGACCGCATTGATCCGTTGGTCTTTCCAACCCTTGTTGTGATCCACAGCAGTACGGCAGTTATCCGGCACAAGGATTTTTGCGACACCGCCAAAGTACTCATACATATGGACATGTGCAGCGATCCATGAGGGTTGCTTTTCATCCATGAATGCTTCTACATATGGATACTGGCTATAGGTCATTACTCCTACAAAAATGTGTGCATCCAGGATTTCGCCGGTATCCGGATCTATGATGTGTGCAGGATCACCAGCCCAGTCTACCTCAACTTGTTCTGCTGGTTTACGATTGATGTGCATGGTAGCACGGCGCTTCTGCTCATCCTGCTGGATGTAATAGCAGAACTGAGAGTACATAAGTGGCTCATCACCAGAAAGGCGACACTCCTCAAGATATTCCGTCCAAAGGAGTTTTTTGTTCACTCCATTGCGGAGAAGTTCTTTGCGGATGTGCACATAATCCGGCATACGCCTGTTAGATTGGGATTGTGTGCTGTTCTTTGGAAACAGCATCTGCTCAATCACCGCATCAGTCTGGTTTGAATCAAGTGGCCAGGAGATTCCTTTTTCTCTGGCCGCCTTTAAAACCTTGTTGACTGTTTTCTTGGATACACCACAACTAAGGGCGATGTTTGTTTGACTGAGATTCAGACTGGCAAGTCTGATAATCTCGCGATATTTGGTCATGATAGTCGACCTCCTTATAATGTATTTGCGCCAAATGACGTATAAATACATTATAAGGGAAGAAACCGTGGTTTCCATGACTCCGGAATGTAGGTTTCCTCTAAAACAGAATCTCGGTTTCCTTTATATCGGAACGGCGGTTTCCACTCTCCGGAATTACGGTGTAAAACCACCCGGAATACTCAGGCACTGTATCTTGCCACATTTGAAGCTACGAAGAAATGGACCAGTACGATCCGCAACTGGGCACAGGTGTATGGTGAACTGAGTATTATGTACGAAGGACGCCTCCCAGAGTAATGAATAAACAGGCGAATAAGACGGGCGGAAAACCGCCTGCTCTTGACATGCCATTCAACAACTGTTATATATAAAACAAGGGTGAGAAGCCTGATTTTCAGGCTTGCCACCCTTGCATATCATAGAAGAATCTTATTTACAGACTTTTTCTCACAGTCTCACCACTTCACAGAAATGCCTCTTTTGTTACATCTATATGTAAAGAACTATCTGCTTTTTTACATTTAAAACACGCTATACCAAATTGTAAAGATTTTACTTTCAAATTTATTTATAAAAAAGCTATAAGATTCCACTATTAGAATTCTTACAGCTTTCATTCTCATCATGTCACATCCCTAAATTATAATTATTTATCTTGTAACACTCACACAAAAATCTATGGGTTATTTTCGGGTTATTTCTTCCACACAAATACCTTCCAAGTATTGATTTTACTGACTTTTTAAGGAGTTCTTCAAAGAGTGCCGTGACAGATGAACAATACTTTTATCATAATTTTTTCGTACCTTTCTTTGCCATGTTTTGCCTGGATTTGCTAGGTTTTTTCGCCTTTTTCAGCGTTTTTTCTTAACATTGTAAAAATCTCTAATTTGGCATAAAATAGCATACTTTTGTATAGTTTGGACCCCATTCATGCTATGAATAATGCTAAAATCATGTTATGAATTTGAGGTCTTAACATTGCTGTTTTTCTTGAATTTACTGGGGTTTTGGGGATTTGTTCTTTTTATCAAAATGAATCATTCATGCTAAATCGGGTGTTTTGTGTTAATATGCCACGATTTTTCGGCTATTTCTAAGCCTATACAATGTTCATTTTCTCTACTTCATCTCTCGCATCTTCGAAACTCACATGAGTATACACATCCAAAGTTACACCGATTTCGGAGTGTCCCATCAAGTATTGTAATGTCTTTGGACTCATACCAGCTAACGCCATATTGGTACAATAGGTATGTCTACATACATGAGGCGTAATCTTCGGTATCTGTTCTCTGTAAATCTTATTGTATTTTTCGCAGATATGGTCAAAATACTTCTGCCAATGTAATGCAACCATCGGCATTCCATTCTTGTCCAGATATAAGAATCCAACATACTTCCCCACCATTGGTTCTTTCTTCGGTGCCTTGCGATTCTTTAAAATAGTTTGAAAGCACTCATACACATCCTGTGTCATCGGCAACACTCGCTTACCAGAGTTTGTTTTCGTCGGCTCAATGATATATTCCATATCAGAAAGTCGCTGCAATTGATGATTGATATCTATGGTTCTTTCTTTCATATCAATATCGTGAATCGTCAAACCACAGAATTCTGAAATTCTCATTCCAGTCTTAAATAAGATGTAAATACCTTCGTAATACTTTGAGAAATGCGGGTCGTCCTTTACAAACTTCAGAAACATTCTTTCCTGTTTTTTCGTAATCGCTTCTCTACGAATGGAATCATTAATAATAATCGTTGCCAGTTGAAATTCAAAAGGATTCTTTAACAACACATCATCGTCAACTGCCATCTGAAAAGCTGGTCGAAGTACGCCTCGAATAGTGTGTATTGAACTATACCCTCGGCCACTCTTCTGCATCTGAATCAGCCAGAGTTTTGCATCTGAAATACGGATATCACTTATCTTACGACTCCCGAACTCTTCTTTCTTCAGAACATTCACAACTGTTTTATATCCAGCCTGCGTGGATTTACGAACTCCGTTTTTCATACTGATATAATGTTCTACTAAATCCAGAACCGTATAACTGCTTTCGGAATATCTTCCGTACAGTAACTGTTTCTTTTGCAGATTTTCAATCTTTATTCGCAGCGCGACACAATCCTTTTTACCTACCGGAAGTTTGTCCTTTGCTTCCAGTTTCCAGCTGTAGATTGCTTTCTGCTTTCCGTTTTCGTAGTATGTGTAACGATATCTACCATCTTTGCATTGGCTCTCCCCTTCTCTTAAAAGTCGGTTCCTGTGATCTCTTCTTTCTGTTTTCATAGAAATTTCCTCCTAAAAACGGAGAAGCCTCTGCCATAGCATACTGTTAATATACCATGAAAGAGGCTTGGTTTCTATGGAAAATCCATATATTTCAAAACATTTTTGACTTCTCCTTTATTACATCTGTTTTAATCCAGTTGCATATTTCAAGTGCAACTTATTGCCCTCTAACCAATCGTTTAAAATTTCTTTTTTGCAAATCCATCTACTCAAAATAGGTTGTCTTATATAATACTGCTGAATCAATTCTCTTGTTGGATTTACAATTCTTTCATAACGTAACGCAACATCTCCCTTATTATCGTACCATTTGAACGGGTTTTTAGGATCAGATATTAATTCTAATTCATTACGCAATATATTTGTCGGACACAACATCGTATTATTATAATACCATAATGCAGTGCCTACACATTCTCTTAATAAGGAAATTCCGCCTTTCGATATAGATTCATCATATAATTCAAAATAGAATTCTTCATCATATAACATCGAATAGTTAATAAAAGCTGGTAATATATGCTTATCTATAAACATCTCCGTTTTTGTCAAAACTTTACTTACCATGGTATATATTAAACCATCACGCTGATTGAACGGATACCATAAAACAGCTCCAATAACAACTTCGTCTGAATGAATTTCATGCATGCATATATGACCACATATTTTTTCAATCTCTTTATTGTTATGTTCGTTGTTATATTTTTTCAAAGAAGTTTCCACATCCCAACAAGCATTATACGAAATCTGTGGTATAGACGTCATTAAATATGCATCATCCATTTGTAGTAACCATTGTTTTTTTATATGCACGGGTATATACTCCCATCGCCTTCTGCGCTCTTCTCCATAAAGAATTTGATGGCTTATGTTACGTTTATTAACAGCAAAACATATACTGTCTCCATCCCGATTATAACCTGGAAATTTACATTCAGAATCTTCTTTATATAACGGCATTTTTCGGTATAAATCTTCAACATCTTCAAAATTATTCAATAATTGCAAAAAGAACTTTGTACTACTATCTACTTCTCCTTTATGCAAATACGAAAGAATATTTTGATATCCAGCATCATTTGCAGATTCCGTAGCAAAAGAAAGATTTATCCCTTCTTTTCCTATGCTTTTATAATGAAGATTAAGCACAGTATGCAATATATATTTAATCGAAAGCACATTGCTATTTTCATATATTTTTTCTAACATCGGCACAATAATTTCAAATCCTTCTGTTTGTTCTCTCGCCCATCTTACACCACACAGCATGAGTGACTCTTTTGCATGTTCAGACAAGCTATCCCATGTTTTTAAAATAGTTAAAAATAACTCTTTAGATTTTTGACACATATTATATATTGCAGGTAACGCAATTTCCATTCGATGAATATTTCCAAAACTAAGATTTTCAAGAAGAATCGTAAATAGTGCTTCTTGAAGATTATCTGGTATCATATTAAACTCATTAATTGCATTATTTTCACATTGCAACTTGATGTGTCCATTTCCACTAACCCATGCATACTCAGATGCAACTTCTTTACAAAACATATCTTGTAAATCAAATTTGTCATAATTCCTTTTTAAAATAAAGAACATGTTTGATGTCGATGCATAATAATGGTCTTCATTAAGATACAACACAATACTCTCAGCTAATCTCCATGACGCATTCTCCCCTAAGATTGCTAACAACCGTTCCAATACTTCAGTACATCCATAATGCTCCCAAGTATATTGAAACATCTTATTAATTACCGACTCCAAAATAGTGTCTGCTGTTTCGACAGTAAGTAATCCTTCTTCATCCAAACGCGCCAGAGCTCTATTTATCTTCTTCCAGACATGAGAATCATTCTTCTGATATAAGATACATTCTAACAACTCTGATGCCGGAAGCAAATCAATCATTTCAATAGATTCTTCAATTTCTTTTTTCCACCGCCTATCAAATTCACTCTCTTTGGTCGTATAATTAGCAACTACGCCTCTATGCAGGCAGATATCAACGTATGACGGCGTATATCGATAACAATCTTCTTCGAACGAATCATACCCTATTTCTTTTGCCTTTTTGATACACTTAAAATATATGCTTTCTATTCCAATTCTATCATCTTGACGATACCAAGATTGTATTCCACATGAATATAGCCAAACATCCAGCAATTTGCCTGCACTCTTTACTGTTGATATTATATCAAAAATTTGAGTATATAAAGTATGTAATGAATATGTAATATCCGAATCATAATGGTGCCATTTCCAATAATCCGCAACACCACTTTTAATTGCTGCTCTGCTTATTATATTTTCAATTTCACCGGCAACTCTATTTCCCGATGCAATATCTGCAACATTAGACAACGCGTATAATTTTACTCCTTCTGTTTCCCATAACTGCGGTTTCTCTTTTAATAATTTTTCCAGTACAGTTTTGGGACCATCAAGAGCATATTCTTTATCTCCTGTATAACCAACCACATTCCATTTCATCTTATCTCGTATATCCCTGCACAATTCAGGAAAAACATCAACAGCAAAATCATAAAAATGAAAGAACATATCCTTATATTGATCGTGTGTAACCAGTCTGCTTCCATCTTGTCCATACAATTCCGAGAAATATTCCTTTATTATTTCAAAATATCCTGTTTTCTTCAAATACCTAAGATAAATTGTTTTACAATACTGACCTAAATTCGAGTAATTAAACAAAGCTTCTTTAATCATATCTGCATATACTTTTTCGCCCAAAGATATAGATATACATTTCATATTACACAAACAATATGCGATTGTTCTATACGCTTTACTAAAATCGAAAGTACGAAAAATATATGTCTGAAAAAAAGTTTGAATTATTCTCTTTTCACTTTCCTCAAGATTAAAATCATTAATTATGTGTCGTCCAATAACCGCACATACTCTAAGGAGCATTTTCAAATATTCATTTTCTCTTTCATTATAATCCTTTTTCTCTACTTGAATTCTTCTTAGCAAATGCCCACATATGATATTTATATCATTTTTCCAATCTCGTGCAGCTTCTAAAATTGATTCAACAACAATTCTAAAAGTTTCGTCATCTGACAAATATTTAATATTGTAGTCCAATAAAATATTGGTTAAGTCATCGTTATCTTTTTCGTGTAAAACATATAATACATGTGCAAGTTTATTTAAAGAATTATTTCTATTTGATTTTGCCAACACCTGTATCACTTCCTTGTAGTCCTTTACAGAACCCTCTTCCATCATTTGGAATATTTTACTTTCTATACAATCATATGTAATGCTAGCAGTCTGCACAATTTCAATTGCTTGACTATATTTTTTAGCATAAAAATAATAGTCAAAAAACGCATCATTAAATGCTAATAGTTCTTGCTCTCCTTCTCCCTCCTGAACATTTTTAATTAAACACTCATACTTTTCTAAGAATGCAGCCGTTTTTCCCCAAACCTTCATAAAATTAAAGATTCCATTAGTATCCCATACATTTTCTGATATTTCTTCATCTTTTAACAAAATCGTAATTGCTTGTTCCGGAAGTAGGTTACTAAACCATAAATCATATACCGTTGATATACGACTACTGTGTTTATCACCACCATCCTTGATTAAACGATTAATAAATGTCAACACGTCAAGAAACTCGCCTAATGTTCCAAGACTTAATTTTTTGCTTACAATTTCAAAAGGATATATCTGCTGCATTGCTGACACATCGTTAACCTCATAATTCATATCGTAATATTCAAAATATGAATAATGTTGTTTAATTGTGCAAATTGCAAGATATACATCATGAAATTCATCCCAATTTTTATTTCGACAGACATTCTGATATGCTTGTTGTGCATATCTTTCGAGTAATTTTCTTGATATTCCTGTAGCTAAAGCGCCAATAACAAATTCTGCTGTGAAAATCTGAGGAATTATATCCTCTCGTTCCGCACAACATAATAAAGGTACAATATTAACATATCTGTCTAAAACCTCATCAGAGTCATTTACAAAATACATCGCCATCTTGTATGACATATCTTTGAATTTTGCTTTATTACGCTTTATGATTCCCATTAAAAACACACGAAAATCATTATGAAATACATAATATGAATTATCTTTTTCACTTCTTTTTATCACAGGATATAAACTATCAAAAACATAATCCCAATCATTTTTAGATAAATCTATATCTTTAAATGCATCGGCCAATATATCCGTCTTTATTCTTCCATTAAGTAATAGTATAACAGACGCTACTACGATATCCGGAAAATTGACCTGTAATCCTAACTCTTGTATTTTACCTTTCAAATAATTCCATATATGCGCATAATATTGCTCAACATCTCCACTCACATGACCTGAATCCAATAAGTTTAATGCATCTTCAATATTAACAATTCTTTTAAGCTCCTCAATTGCAAAAACTACCGATAAGTTATTACCTTGTGTTTTTTCATAAATTGCTCGTGCAAGTCCATCATTCTGCAGTTCTGCTGAAATACCTTTTACATATAAAAGCTGTTTAACGTCCTCAAACACAAGACGTGGCATATTCATATACAAAACATCCGGATTATTTTTAGTTAACCATATAGGATAGTTTTCATACATCTCTTCTGGCTGTCCAACAATTATAAAACAAACACCTTCAGGAATCTCATCTGGCTGAAATAATGAAGACATAAATGTTACTGTTGCTTTTGAACGTGCAGCATGATCAAGACCATCTATACAAAGACAAGCCTTTTTCCCTTCCGATTTGTACAATATCTCAAGAATTCTTAATACTTCTCTTCTAAGTTCCTCAATAGTGCATAATGCATTACTAACAGGAATTTTATATTTTGCCATCTGTCCTTTTAATCTTCTTCTTAATTGATTTAATAATTCTCCCCATAACGTTTCTTGTAAACACAATCCTTCATCTGAATTATAGAATCGTTGTTCTGGAGAAATTGGCTTAAATGTATGATATCTTGCCGCAAAACAATTATAATTATTCTGCAGATAACTTATAACACTTGTTTTTCCACACCCTGGTTCACCTGAAAGAAAAACCACTTTTTTGTCTGTTTTATAAATTTCTTCAATAATCCGATTTACAAATTCTTTTCTACTTTCAAAAAAAGGAGACGGTGCAACTAACTGATGTTGAAGATCATTTGTATATTCCTGTTTTAATGCCAATGCGTTATATACATCTTCTATTGTAATTTTTTCCTTACTTCTTCGGGTTGTTGTCCAAATTCTGAGTTGACTAGTAAGATTTCTAAAAAGGACTCCTGCCAATTCATCAGAACAATGAAAATATTCTTGCATTTTTGAAAGCATCGATTTTTCCATTTCTGCCAAAGTATGCATTTCTGATTTTATCTTTATAGCCTTCAAAAAATCTAAAATCTCACTATCTTCCATTTCAAAAGCATCATAAAACTCAAGATACTGTAACCTTATATCTGTCTCTTCGGTTTTAAATTCAATAGCCTTTAATTCTGCTATACATTCTATTCTATTTTGTATGTCGGTAATAAATTCTCCCAACGGTAATGCAGAATATGTCTGTCCTTTATATTCACGATTGGTCTTATTTATTCCGAGCTTCCTATTGGTATATAATACCGGAATAAGCATGTTTGTTCCCGACTCATTAGCTTTTTTCCATCCTTCGGCAAGTGCTTGAAGAAGATTAGGTTTCATATATTCACCGTCTTTTCTTCTTGTTACCTTGTTTTCTAATAATTTCCCAAAAGTGAGATTATATTTTTGTTCCAATCCAACCTCATGTTTTACTTGATAACAATATTCTTCATGATTCTCATAGCCAACTACAACATCATCAATCGTATCATATAATTCAGCTTGAAATATCACATATTTAATGCCGCTATCTTCATTTAACATTTCAATAATATTTTCTAAACCCACATACCATTCATACCAATATGGATCGCCAATTCCTGGTGTAGACATACAATTCTCCTTTTATAAAATACAATAATTCAAGCAACCTTTACTCTTTTAATTATAACATTAGTCTTCATACTATTCCTCATAGAATTTTACATTTATCACCAAACTTCTGTATAGATGAGCATTTACAATCATTATGGCCTCTATTGTCCAATACCTTTCACCTTCTCTACCTCTATTTTCGCTTCTTCATACCCAAAGTGCGTATACACATCCATTGTCGTCGCCACTTCCGAGTGCCCCATCAGGTACTGTAGCGACTTCGGATTCATTCCTGCTCTGGCCATATTGGTACAATAGGTATGTCTGCACACATGCGGCGTAATCCCCGGTATCTGTACCGAATGTGTCCGATTGTATTTCCCTACCATATGATTAAAATACTTCTCCCAATGTCCTGCCACTTTCGGCATTCCATTCTTATCTAAAAACAAAAATCCAATTTTGTTATCAATCATCGGCTCGACTTTTGGACGTCTTCTCGCCTTCAATATACGCTGGAAGCATTCATACACCCCCTGTGTCATCGGAAGGTCTCTGACGCCACAATCCGTCTTTGTTTGTGTGATTACATATTCCATATCCAATAATCGAAGCAACTGATGATCCACATGAATGATTCGCTCTTTCATATCGATATCTGCCAATGTCAATCCACAGAATTCTGATATACGAAGTCCTGTATGAAATAAAATATACACCGCATCATAATACTTGTTGTAATGTTTGTCTGTCTGAACAAATTCCAGGAATCGCTCCTGTTGTTCCGGTGTAACAGAAATTCTTTTCTGAGAATCATTTTTAATCACATCCTGCATTTTAAAATTGAATGGATTCTTCAATAACAGATCATCATCTACCGCCATCTGAAATGCCGGCCTCACTACACCTCGGATATTATTGATGGAACTGTGACCTCTTCCGCCATTCTGTAATTCCACAAACCACATCTTCGCATCAGAAATCTTTATATCCTTAATCTTTCGTTTTCCATTCGAATAATATGTGTAGCGGTATCTTCCGTCCAGTTGCTGGCTCTCGCGTGGTCGGAGAACTCTGTTTTTATGGTCTCTTCTTCTGGTATTCACAAATGCTCACTCCCTTCTAAATGCAACTCGTCTGGTCCAGGAACCTTTCGAATTTTCCACGTTTGATTTTTGTAAATGCTCCATTCTTTAAAACAAATTCCGCTGTCGGATTTTCGTCTACAATCTTTCGAATCTTCTTCTGACCGATTCCAAAATAATCCGCAGCCTCTTCAATTGATAATGCATACTTTTCCCAAATTGGGATTTCGAACATAAGCAGTTCCCCCTTCCTCTATTTCTTACCTTCTATATATTTCTTTAATTTTTTATCGCGTTCCATTTTTCGCATATGCGGTCCCTGAATCTGAATCGGAATACACATCTCCAGAACTCTGTCGTAAATACGTTTTCGAGCAATGTTTGTCTCATTTTGCATTTCGTTCAAGGTCAGATTTGTTGTTATAATCAATGGCTTATTCGAACGATATCTGGCATCTATCACATTATAAACCTGTTCCAATCCATAGTCAGTGCCTCGTTCCATGCCAAGATCATCTATGATGAGCAAGCGGTTTCTGCATAAGCTTTGTATGTATTCATTTCTATCTGCGTAATGGCTATTGAGGTCATTTAGAATTGTTGCAAAATTTGTCATCAGAACCGTAACTTCCTGTTCTAGCAATGCATTGGCAATACAACCAACCATATATGATTTTCCGGTTCCAACTCCACCCCAAAGTAGAAGTCCATTGTTTTCCTTTTCTTTTTCCTCCCAATTTACAACATAATCTCTTGCTTCTTTCATCTTCGGATTTAGTCCGTTATCATTTTCAAATGTCCAGTTATTCATATATTTGTCTGTAAAGCATCTTGCACGCAAACGACTGACTTCCTGTTCGTGCTCCAATTGTTTCATACGCTGTTCCATTCGTTCGTTTTCAGTTCTTCTGCAAAGGCACATACGCGAATGCGTTCTCCTGCCAAGCCATTCTTTTCCTTCTGGTAAATACGCTTCTTTCGGTTCGTGGCATACACCACAATGCAACAATCCATCTTCTCCGTAATAATCCGGAACTTCTACACCTTCATGATCCATATTTATTTTTTCTGTGTTCATCATAAACGTTCTCCTTCCTTGAACGAATAATCCAAAAATCGCTCATCTCTTTGGTTATTGTAATTAAGTGATTTATTATAGTTATTAGTGGACGGATACCTGGCTTTATTAGGTGCGGATTTATAGCCTACTGCCTGCTGCTTTTCTGGCTTTATGACAGGCGGTTTACTTACTGTATCTGCACCAACAGAAATCTTGATGTATAAATGATTTGCCCGTCCAAAATCTGCTCGTACACGTTCCAGCAATCCTTCTCTAGTCAATTCATTGAGTGAGTTCTTAATTGCTGTCATGCCTTTATTCATATCCTTTGCCATATCTTCAATCGTATAGGTGCAATATACATGCCCCTCATCATCTTCCCAAACATTCTTCTGAGATAAATTTGCGCGATTTAGTAACAATGCAAACAGAATCTTCGATGTGCTGGAAATATCAACATCTAATATAAATTGTGGCAATGGGGTTCCACGTTCCATATAAATAGTCTCCAAAATCAATCACTCCTTCCTGTGTTTTTTATTACGGCAAATGTTTGAACTAATGCCGTGGGGATTTTTGAAAAATTTTCCTCTACATCGATAAACAAAAATCTTTAGAATGACGTGTCAAATTTTATATTTCCAAAAACTTCTCTTTACTGCAGTTTACGGTGCTCGGCGGTCGCCATTCCGTTTTAGAACGGCCGCTTTCCGAAGCAAAACGGCCGTTCATTTTAGCTAATTAGTAGCCGATTACCTTGTATTGATTTTAATGGTATAATGCTTGGTGGCTCTTTTCATGATGGAGTTCGCCGATACTTCATCGTTTAGGATCATCGCTTTCCAGTTGTCTGGATCGCGCTGCGAACACACGATAGTGCTTTTTCGTTGTTCATTCCGCTTTTCAAGAAGCTCAAAGAGTATCTTGATTTCACGTTCGTCTGTGATCGTGTGGAGTAGAAAGTCATCTAGTATGATCAGTTCCCATTTGAGATATTTTTTCATCTTACGAGCGTATTTATCATAATCCTGTTCTTTTAGAGCAACCATACTTTCCAAAAGTTCCTCACTGTGAAAGTATCCGACGTTATACCGGTTGCAGGCTTTGATACCAATCGCTTTTGCGAAGTAGGACTTGCCAGCATCGGATTCGCCAAGAATGCAAAGATTATAGCCTCTTTCAATGAAATCCAGTGATGAAAGAACTTCTGTTATACCAGAGGGCAGATATTCTCTTTTGTCAGAATCAACACAATCGGCTAATTCTTCAGGAGATCCCTTTAGATGTGCGGCTGTTAATCGATTCTTCAGCGTTGTACTGACCTTTTCCTGAAACTGTGGTCCGATTAGTTCTGCAATCAGAGTAAGATTGTCCATTTCAATGAATCCCGGTTTGTGGTACAGATCATCCAGTGTAGCTGCCATTGTTGAAAGCTTGAGTTCATTCAACTCATCAACAAGCTCATTCATAAGTGCAGTTCCGGTAAGCATCAGTCGTCCGCCTCCTCTCTCATCTGATCCGCAAGAGCTTTACTGCGGGATAAAAGAGTATCAATACTGGAAGCTTCCGGTGGCATTACATAGCCTCCGCGAACAGGCTCACTCTTTGATAACCCCGAGTGCCGGTATCCAGCTTCGCCAAGATCATCTGCAACAACAGAAATCGTGTTCTTGATAAATGTATATTTCTGTTTATTCAGTGCAATCGCCTGCTTACAGCACTCCTCAAGTGCTTTATTACTGTACTTCTTTGTGAAGTTCAGAATCCCCAGGCACATACGATAGGTCTGGACTTCGTACTGTCTGGATTGAAGAATCGTGCGGATAACGGTCTCTGTATTCTTGCCAATGAGTTGAGCCTTTTGGATAAAGTAAGGACCATTCCACTGAGTAAACCCTTTATAGTTATCCGGCAGATGCTCTGGATTGGTTGACCACTGACCTTTGCGAGTTGCTCTTGGCCATTCACACAGGAATTCTCCAGCAAGAGAATAGATACGAACAGTGGCCGACGAAGCCTTAATAGATACTTTCTTATGCAGAAACGCTTTATCTACGCTATAATAAGCATTGTCAAAGCGTACGTGGAAGTCGCTTGATACCTTTGCTGTTTTTCTCTCCATGTACTCGTAATGCATGGATGGAAGCGGCATCAATTCAAGTTTTTCCTCTTCCCAATAGTAGTATCTATTGTGTTCTTTCTTCTTGAATGGCTCCTTGTTAAGAGCATCCAGTTCCTTCCAGAGATCTTTATTGAACTATTCTAGAGAGAAATACTGTCGTTCTTCAAGCTTATGGAAGAAACCTTTCTCAAGAATGCCTACTGCGTTTTCTACAGAGCTCTTGAACTTTGGCTTCCTAACTTTTGCAGGAAGGATCACTGTTCCATAGTGATCAGCCCAGTCAGCATAATCCTTGTTCAGCTCCGGTTCGATCCAATCCTGATTAACGATGACTGCCTGCTTACAATTATTACAAACAACTAATGCAGGAACTCCACCGAAGTAATCCAGTGCATGATTATTAACATCAATCCACTGAGGTTCCTTTGTGGAGAGCATTCCTTCAGCATAGATATACTGTGAATACGGTAGGATTGCCACAAAGACAACAATCGTCAGGATCTCACCGGTAAGTGGATCAGTCATAGAGAATGTCTGGCCTGCGAAATCAACCTCCATCTTCTGAGCAATCACGGCATTGAAGTGCGCTGTCTCATAATTCTCTTCGCACCACCTGTTGTAGAGCTCACAATACTGACTGTACTGATAGAAGCGGGCATCTTCTTCACATTTTTTCTTATAGCGATTCCATAAGAACATAAGCGTCATGTTCTTTCTTGTCGCCATAAGTTTTGCGGCCTCTTCATAATCAGGGAGTTCAATGTTCTCATTGCGCCCTCCTGATCCTGGTGCCGAGCCATACACTTTGATGGCAATGCCATAGTTTGTGATTCCTGTCGGAAGCGGATACTGCAGGTCCTCACACTTCTTGAAAGTCCGTAAGAAGTCGTTAACTCCAGATTTACTGGCTCCAATTTGACGGGCTATTTCACTGCCTGACATGGACAGTGCGTAATGTTTGATAATGATGTCTTTGTAATCCAGCTGCATACATTATCCTCCTTAAAAATGATGTATTCACCATCACTCTGATGGCTACCATCATTATATCGGAGTAGTTACCTAGACATCGTATATATCGGCTGTTCAGAAACAGAATGCGGCCGTTTTGCTCCGCAAACCCGACCGTTTAGCTTCGCAATATGCATAAAATTTTTTAAATATTTCCCTCTACCTTCTTTATGGGGACGAAAAACAGCTATTCTAACGATAAATTTTGAAAGTTTTTTTATTTTCGTACACAAATAGAAAAATGCCCTGATCAACCAACATTTCTTGTCAGTCAATCAAGGCATTTCCGCTTAACTAATAAATATTCTATTGTAAATAATCTCAGAGCAAGTTCCACCGCGTGATACAGAAACTTGTCAGAGCAAGATTCACCATGGGATTCAAAAATTCAATTCATGATTTTTTAACCACACGAACTTGCAAGAGAATTCGACTCCCCTGACCCTTGAAAAATAGCTGTTCTATCTTTGGTTCCTGACGTCACAGTCTTGCAGGCAAGGAAGTATATTATTTTTCACTGAGCCATTTATAAATACTACTAATCATTTCAAATGTATTTTTCGGAACACTATAAGCTGGCTTTGTCAACTTATTATGTTCCTTACTTAATGTGAGCAACCATTCTGTTTTTGCTTCTTTTCCCCCTGTAATTTTAGTTTCTTCTGGTCTAGTTAATTCTTCTTCAAATATTTCACTCCAGTTTTTAGAATATATGGATATTTCTCTACATTCAGCTAATGAAATACAATCCCAAACATCTACATCTGCATCTTCATCTTTTGACAATAATTCATAATTTCTTTCGTCGGCTTCAGCCTTAGCTTGTTTATAAACAGATTTTGGCAAACCTTTAATTATCCAATTTTCACCATAATAATTTTCAAGATCCCTTGCAATTATGTTTTTTACTGAATCTTCAATGTAAACTAAATACTCTCGCGTTGCCGAATTATATTGTTTAGTTTCATTTTGAATGTACTCTTCCAGTCCTTCTGGTTTAAATTCAGGATTTTTATCAGATATTACTTTCTGGAAACTTCTCCAGAATTTATTATCTGCTCCACCGCCCAAGAATCCTTTTAGATCTTTTCTTTGCTCATCTGACAAATTATTAATATAGGTCACAAGCGGCAACAAATAATATTCTACTTCATCCAACATATACTCCATACTATTCTGTTTTGGCATAATCTTATTCACAGAAATAAGATAACATACAATATCATCTATTATCCTTATAACCGCTTGAATACCACGATTAATTGTCAACACGCCACTTTCTCCTAAATTCCATTCAATTTGACAGTTATCCCTTATGTATTTCAAACAGTTTTCCAAAAACGGGTAAAACAATTCGCTAGTATTTTCATTGGTTCCCAAATCAAAAGTTCCATCTGTCAATATTTCATTGTTCTTTCCAAAGATACTAAAAAAATGACATTTTTTCAAAGCTGCCTGCACAGCTTCTATGGTAATACACTTCTTGTTATTCTTCTCATCTTCCCCTATTACTATTCTTCCTAACAATGGTGACGTTTGTTCTTCTCCACACATCTGAGCAATATTTGAACGAAGAGCTTCTCTTCTTTGATTATAATTTGGAGAATCCCATAACATATCTCTATTCAATGTTACTCGAAGTGTTTTTGATACCGATTTCTGGTTTTCATTTATGTCCATGAATAATTTTAATTGTTCACTTCTATCCAAATTTACAAATGCGACAACTGGAATTGTATTTGATTTTGCGTAAATTGAATCAGAATATCCGTATAATCGATGTTGTCCATCAATTATATATACCGAATGATACTTTTTAGGCAAATGTAAAATTCCTAATTTTGACAAAGCACCTTCTACTTTTGTTGCGGATTGATCAAATTGTAAATCTTTCCCTTTTGTGTCAATGCTTATTATTAGTGAATTTGGAAAATATCCACCCTCATCAATAAAATTCTTCACTTCTTTTAATCGTTTCTTTTTTATTATTCTCTGATATGTTGGCATCATATTTTTATTGGCTTCACTTCTGTGCAAAACATATCCAATCTTCAATAATTTTTCCGGTTCTATGGAGAATTCATAATAGTCATAACCACCCATAGTACCTTTAATTGCTGGTATTTTATTTTGCATATTCTTAATTTCCACATTGGCGAGCAGATTACCCAGCAATTGATATCGCGCAGCTGTTCCTAAATGCTTAACTAATTCTGAATAATAGGTAATCGTTGATTCACTAAAGAACACTATTTCAAAGTCTGCCATTCTTTTTATATCCGCTTGACTCATTATATAATTTTCAACTGCCCAAATAAATTTAACTTTTCTATTAGGGAATTCCTTTAACGCGGTTTTTCGCAATCCTGACATTTGACCCTTTAATGCTTCTAATTCTTTTTTAAATACACCATTTTTAACATCTTCGGCCGACTTACATTCTACAAAAATGATTGTCTCTTCGTCCACTGCAAACACATCAATCTGCTGTGTTAATTCAGGATCCGGAAAATAATAAGACATCCTAAAATTCCTATCTGAATTCATATGAGTGAAGCCCATATTCGCGAACAATAACCATACCTTATCTTCAAACTGTTCATCAAAATTCTTTTCTTTTCTGACTTTTACGAATTTAGGATTTGCATAATCTTTTACATATTCCCATCCTTCTTCTTCCAATTCTGCCAGAGCCACTTTTCTATTTTTCTCCTCTATATATGGATTCTTACGTAGTCTTTTTGCACTTTCTAAATTTTTTCCACAAACTATTTTTTCCCAATTTGTCATAGTGTACTCCCATCCGACTTTTCATTTATCTAATGTTTATCATAAATTTGCACTTACAATTAATTCTTTATATCGTTTTCTGCCTTTCTTTGTTCCAGAAATCAAACAACTTCGTTCACCTGTATCAAGTAAAAAACCATCTATATGTTCATATAAATCTCGAACTGCAGGATGATCCACGTTTGTCATAATTATTTTCACACCACGAATCATTGCATTTTCAAGAGCTCTCGCCAATCTAATTTGGTCATCCCATTTAAAAACATCGGCATTGTAACCAATGAATCTATCATCTTCATTAATAACAGTGTATGGTGGATCACAAAACAAAAAGTCATCTCTTTGTGCCATTTCGATTGTATGTTGAAAATCTTGGCAGGTCAGCTCTGCTCCTCTTAATATTTGAGAAGACCTTATTATATCTTCTCTATTAAAAACAATCTTCCTATCCGTCCCATATGGCACATTAAACTTCCCTTTTTTGTTAACTCTATATATACCATTAAAACAGCTTTTATTTAAATATATCATTCTCGCAGCCTTTTCAGCAGAATCATGTACCTCAGCTTCCCTAATTGAGTAATAATAATCTTTTGAATGATTCCTTTCATGTTCCTTTAAGTATTCACATACCTTTTCCGCCTCATCCCTTACTGCAATGTATGTACCAATCAATTCCTGATTAATATCATTTAAATATGCATGTTCAGGTTTCATATTAAAAAACACTGAGCCTCCACCCAAAAATGGTTCAAAATAATTATTGTATTCTGTAGGCAAACGGTGATGTTCATGATTTACAAACCATCTTTTTCCACCTGCCCATTTTAAAAATGTTTCTCCCATAATATTCTCTCACTTAAAATATCATTTTATCTTAGTATTTCATCTATAAATCCTTCAATTTAGTCCCATCTACCGTTTTCCAGTCCACATTTCCATTAGATGTATGTCCCAATATAACAGCCGATGCGGCAGATGGAGCACTAAATTCATAATTTCTTACGAACTTTCTATCGACAATACTTCCATCAGATTCTAATTTATTTCTCAAAACATAATAGGTTTTTCCCCGTGTTTCCAACGACGGAACAATATGATCTGAAATAACAGAATCTTTCAAGACCGTAAAACCGCCAGCACTAACAAATCCTTTGGCGCTAGCACCTGATCCTTTACAGTATAAATAAACTGTATCATTTGTTGCTTGTGGCGCTGGAACCAAAACTCTATACCCCAATGTACTAATTAATATTTTTACATTATCAATAAATTCTTCCATTACTGCAATCTGCGATTCTTTCATGACAGTATTTTTATAGGTATTCTTTGTTAATACAGTATATCTATTGCTCTCGCGTGCAATTTCAACCAAACGATTTTCGAGATAACGAATAAGTGCTTTATTTAAATCCCTTCCTACAAATACAACAGCAGTGTTCCAATAATATTTTTCTTTTCCAGCATGATAATCTCTAAGATGCTGTCCTAAACGCTCAAGTACATTTTCTGCTTCTCCAATATATACGGAATCTTCTCCGTCATCTTCTTGACAAAACAAAAAATATATACCTGCACCTTTAATATCTTCTCGATTACATGCTTGAACTTCTGTCCTTGGAATTTTTATGGATTTCCCGTTCCAATTAGATAATTCTGCTGTAACCAAACTATCTGCAGTTCCGTTCACTAAAAACAATTCTATTGATTTCCCGTATGCCATTTATTTATCTCCTATACTTATCAAAACTTCCCATTTCCCATTTCGTTTGCCATTCAATCTGCGGATATATCCTTTTTCTTTCAGCGAAGCAACTTTATTTTTAATAGTTCGTTCTGATTTTCCTATTTTATTTGCAATCTCTTTTTGAGTAATGTTCGGATTATCTATTATCAGTTTTAAAATTGCCAATTCATCCAAAGGGCAATTCAAAGTGCAAATTTTGCCCTTTAAAACTTCTTTCATTGCACTTTGAACAGTATTGTCAAACTGTTCCAGAACACAATCCACATGCATATATCGATTTCTCAGCTCATAATCGGTTCCCATCAGCAGATTGCTGAAAAACATTTCCAGATACTTTGTTGTAGCATGGATTCCATTTTTCAAATCATTATAATTTGCTCTTACCAAAGCATTTCTGAAATACCGGGAATGCTTCTTGAACGCATCATTATCCACTTTCAATCCAAACGTCTTCATATATTTGATAATAAAGACCGCTGTTGCTCTTGTATTTCCTTCTGCAAATGGATGAATCTGCCAGATATCAGAAGCAAATTTCACCAGATGTTTGATAGACTCATTCAAAGACAATCCTTCATAGGAAAACTCTTTTTCCGTTCTGAAATCATAATCCAGCGTGTCTTTAATACTATTCCAAGATGCATAAATAACCGTATCACCTTTCAGCACCCATTCCTTTTTCGTAATATTATAGGTTCTGATTTTTCCGGCATGGTCAAATACACCTTCAAAAAGGCGACGATGAATCGTCATCCATTCTGCCGGTGAAAACTGAAATGTTTTCTCTCCCAGAAGTTGTGTGATTCTTGAAGAAACAATATCAGCCTCTTTTGTTTCGTCCTCAATTTCTTTTCGATCAGTTCTTTCTTCATAGTAACTCTGGATTCGCTTCTGAGCCTCATCAATACTGATTTTACCTTCGATATGCTCTTTTGCAGTATCCAGCAAATATGCAGAAGTCTTCAGTCCATCCACCTGCTGCAAACCAATTGCAATCTGCCATGCTTCGCTTTTCTCTGCCTGTTCCGGCTCTCCTTGCCGAATATATTCCTCAAGTTCAAATTGCCATTTCTTATCTTCCGACATATTTGCACTCCTTTTCATTACATCAAATGTTATGTGTCATTCTTCCCAGATTTACAGCTAAACAATATCTACGATATCATCTAATTTACAATCCAAAGTCTCACAAATCTTAACCAGCACACCCACACGAACATCTTCGTTCTTTCCAAGCTTCGCCATTGCATTGGTACTAATCTTCGCTGCTCTGATCAAATCTGTTTTCATCATTTCACGTTCATTTAAAATTACCCATAATTTATCGTAACTAACAGCCATTGTTTTGCCTCCATTTTCTGTGTAATCAATAAAGTCATTACGTATATTTTAGCACTTTATCAGGATGAGGACAATTGAATTTTGAAAATTGCAATATTCAATTTCATCACTGTAAATTCTGTATAATGCAGCCTTATAAAATGCGTTTCAAGCTTCAGAATATGGAGCAAATGTTCCTGTTTTGGAAGGTTAAAATTAGGTAGGTATACATTTATATAGGCTAAGAGATTTGAATGTTTGTTTATAAAGTGTTTCCCCTGACATAAAGTAAGAAAAGCCGACGTTTACTGCCAGCCTTATCTCACATAAAATTATTCTTCAATTACTGAGAGTTCTTCCCAATCCTCACGATTTCCACATCTTCTTAAATAATCATGTCCACCATCTACTGCAACAGCTCCACATTTGCAGAATTCGAAATCATGATCTGAGACGCTTTCAATAATATCACCACATTTATTGCACCTAATTTTATTAACTACTATCATCGTCTAGTCCTCCTTCTGGATAATGCCTCTCGACTCTTATTTCATTAACTTCTAAGCAGAAATTCTTCATTAACTTTGCCTATGATAGTAATCATAATCTTTAGCAGGTCCATATAATCCTGCATCTGCACATCTTCTTCCATCGGATATGTACTATGAATGTACTTATTTCTTAAATCCTTTCCATTACTATATTCCGACCGATTCAGCATATAATTTAAATAATTAGTCTCTGGAACTGAAAACAAGGTACTTTCCATCCGTATATCATTCGAGTCTTTCATTTCGGTTAATATAGTTTTATACTTTCCATAATACTGGACACAAACAACATCATGCTTATACATGTCAGCTAATATTACGATATATTTTCTGTTTAATCTCAGCACCTCATTATCATCCACATACACAACATTCTTTTCTATCAACCAATCAATTGCTGGTAATTGATACTCAAAAAAATCCGAACGTCTCATCTCCTCTGACATGATAAGCAAACAGAACGAATTATATGAACTTTTTGTTTTCTCTGTATATGTAATAGTTGATTGATCAGAGAACAATAAATGCATTTGATGATGTATATCCGTACTTTCTGCATATGCATACTTATTCTCCAAAAAACTTGGAACCATACTCAAAACAATATGTTCTGATGACATTTCCAACAACTCTCTGTCTATCTGACCATCCTCAACATACATTCGATACTGTTTCAAAACACCATCCATCTCAGACGCAATATTTCTACACTTATCTAACCAACTTGCATCATTTTTAGACGGATTATAAACAAATCCGCCTGCACCAAATTCCTCTTTTAAATACACTTCAAAGAACCATTTTATTACTAATTCAGTTGTTCTTTCTTTGGTTCCTGTGGTTACAGTCTTGTTAAGCAAGGAAGAATACTTTGTTATTTAAATTCTGTATACTTTTCTTTACTCCCAAAGGCTTTCTCTACTGGATATTTCTCATTGTTCTTTTTAACTTTGTCACGAACAATTTCATCTAAGTCCAATCCGCAAGTATCAGCCATTAGAATACAATAGTTAACTACATCAGCTAACTCTTCCTTTATTTTATCCAACTTTTTTTCACAAACCACATCTCCTGCACTCCACTGGAATACTTCAAGCAATTCTGCTGCTTCCAGACTAATAGAAATAGCCAAATCTTTGGGATTATGAAACTGTTTCCAATCTCTATCATCTCTGAACTCTAATACCTCATTAATCGTCTCTTGTGTCATTTTGATATACCTCTTCTCCCCTTATTCTACATCTACATATCGTGAAATATAATCTCTAAGATTCGGATCGCTTACATATAAATATGTTCCTCGAATTCCTCTTGTCATAAGAACATAATACTATAAATGAGCAAGTTCGTGATTTTGCATAAAAGAAAGACACCTCGATTCCATG
>OBXO01000563.1_pt1 | contig 27135 bp, 25 predicted proteins | sample 1501431 | NCBI WGS metagenome assembly OBXO01 (sample SAMEA2580163, study PRJEB22360) | human gut metagenome | biome: human gut; feature: human-associated habitat; material: faeces | place: Denmark | collected 2008/2010 | reverse complement strand
CAACCGGGGACGGAAGACTGAGTCAGCCCCCTCACCACACCGGACATGGTCCGTTTCGGACGCGTCCTCCACACCTCAGTTAAATCTCTATTTTCACCTGATATTGACTTGTACTCTTCTTAATATTATAATAATTCCAGCAATAAGTACATCTTATTTTTATTATCGTATTGAACATTTCGGGCACAGTTTAAAGTAAAAACATTGGTTGGGGGATACTATGGCGGATAAAGTTTTGATCGTAGACGACGATCCATCGATTTGCAGACTGCTGGAAAAGGTTATGCACAGCAATGAGCTGGAAACCACGGTTGCAGACAGCGGGCTTGCCGCTCTGAACCTTTTAAAGAACCATTCTTACGACATGATCCTGATGGACATCACCCTGGGCGATATGGAGGGCTTCGACGTAATTAAGAAACTCCGCAGCCAGGGTATCCAGACTCCCGTTATGATTATCAGCGGCAGGAACGAGGATTACGATTCCCTGTACGGTCTGTCACTGGGGGCCGACGACTATATTACCAAGCCCTTCCGTCCCCTTGTTCTGGGCGCTAAGGTAAAGGCTTTGATCCGGCGCAACAAGAATATGGTTCTGGACCACTCCGATGTCCTGGACTGCGGGCCGTTCACTTATAATACCTCCACGATGCGCTTTTACAAAGGAGAAGAGGAAATTCCTCTCTCTTCCAAAGAAAACAGCCTGATGCTGCTGTTCATGAAACATCCGGGGCAGGTATTTACCAAAGACATGATTTATGAGCATGTCTGGGGAACCAGCGTCGCAGTTGATGACAATGCCATTATGGTCTATATCAACCGCCTGCGGGGCAAGATAGAGGAGGACAGGCAGAAACCGGAGCATATTGTCACAGTCAGAGGACTGGGCTACCGTTTTATTCCTTAGGACGTGCAGATGGCAGGAATGAATTTTTAAATACGCCCTCTTACAGTATTGCATCAATAGCTGTACCGGATTCCCATTTATTCCCTTGATAATTACCATAAATAGTATGATATAATCATTTAGTAACAATATTGTAATATTTATGTAATATTAAGGAGGAAATTACCATGAGAAAATCATTAATTTATGCCTTTACCGCAGCAGCCATGACTGCAGCAGGAGCCGCAGCCCCGATGACAGCCCAGGCTGCCGTCAATACATATACGCTTCCTGGAGGAAACGGACAGGCTATCGTAATCAGCGGAAACTTAAATTCCTTCAACTGTGGAAACGGTTTCCCCGGAATCCAGCTTCCGGATAACATGTTTCCGGGCAGCCAGATACCGGGCAACATGCTGCCGGGTAATCTGTTTCCTATCCCGGATTTCGGCGGCCAGGGAGGCACGGACGGCGGTATCATCGATGGCGGTATCACCGGGGACGGACAAATCAACCAGGACGATGCGGCGGCTCAGGTAGTAAATCTGGTCAATGAAGAGCGGGCAAAGGCAGGCCTTTCACCTCTGACAGCCGACCGTTCCATCACGAGCGCAGCCCAGAGAAGAGCGCGTGAGATCGAGACTAATTTTTCCCACACAAGACCGAACGGCAGCAGTTTTTCCACCGCGCTCAGCGAAGCCGGTGTGAATTACAGAAGTTCCGGAGAAAATATTGCCTACGGCCAGACTTCCGCATCAAGTGTAATGCAGGGCTGGATGAACAGCTCCGGCCACCGCGCCAATATCTTAAACGGTAATTTTACTAAAATCGGAGTAGGCCATTTTAAGAGTGCCTCCGGTGTTGATTACTGGACACAGTTATTTACAAACTAAATCCTTTTCACCGGCTGGTGAAAAGCAGTTCTGTATAAAATCATGACCACCCGTCAAACGGGTGGTCATGATTTCCATTGCAGCATATACCAGGCTCTTATCCAGCTTGACTGTTCCGAAGGGAATGTGATTTTCAGCCAGAGTACTCTCTGTAAATTCAATCTTTATCTTTGAGAACGGGGTTCCGTTTTATAATATCCAGTACCTTCTGCGCCAAATCCGGTTCTGAAAACTGCAGCGCCGAGAAGTTGACATGGATTGCTCCCACCCCCATTCCTCGTTCCGTCAGCCTGTCACCTGCCATTTCCGGCGCAAATATCCTTCAAACAGCACTCCTCACAATGGGGCTTTGTTCTTGCCGTACAGACATCTCTTCCGTGATAAACAAGCCTGTGGCAAAAATCACTCCCCTCTTCGGGAGGAATAATCTTCCATAATTCCATCTCCACTTTTTTAGGGTCTTTGATATTATCCACCAGCCCCATCCGGTTTACCAGACGGATACAGTGGGTATCGGTCACAATGGCCGGTTTTCCAAAAACGTCTCCCATGATGAGATTTGCGCTTTTACGGCCGACTCCCGGCAGCTTCAACAGGGCGTCAAAGTCCTCCGGCACTTTCCCGCCGTACTGCTCCCACAAAATCTTCATACAGGCATTAATGTCTCTGGCCTTACTGCGTCCGAGGCCGCAGGGCCTGACAATCTCCTCAATTTTATCCACGTCCGCTTCCGCCAGCGCCTTCACGTCGGGAAATTTATTATATAAATCCTGAACCACCACATTCACTCTGGCGTCGGTACACTGGGCCGCCAGCCGGACACTAACCAGAAGCTTCCATGCCTGGTTATAATCGAGCGTACAGCCCGCATCAGGATATTCCTCTTTTAATCGTTTTATTATTTCAAGAGCCAGTTCTTTTTTTGTCATTTCAGCATCTCTCCCCCGTCCCCCATTATAAAACAGGTTTTATCTTGTAACCGCCGCGAAACCGCATATTTATTTTACGCCTTAACGGCCCACCTCATTTTAGTCGAACGGGCGCGGCTGTTCATATTGCACTCTTCCGCCGTCGGACGGATTACCTCATCTGCTATTTCACTGTAAATCCCTTTCTTTTTTAACCGCTTAAACGATTTCTTGACGAGGCGGTCCTCACCGGAATGAAACGTCAGGATCGCCGCCCTTCCTCCCGGCGACAGTATATCCGGCAGTTTTTCCAGAAATTCTTCCAGCACCTCAAACTCACTGTTCACATCGATTCGGAGGGCCTGAAATGTCCTCTGGCATGATTTTTTGGCCGCTTCCTTTCTCTCGCTTTCCGGCAGGAAAGAGAGTGCCTCTTCTATCAGTCTGCGCAGCTTCATCGTCGTATCAATGACGGTACCTTTGCGTCTTGCCGAAATTACTGCGCGGGAAATCTCAGCCGCATAAGGTTCATCCGAGTTCTCCGCCAGCATCCCCTCCAGTTCTTCCCTGGAAATATCTTTAAGGCGCTCTGCCGCTGAAATTCCTTTTTCAGAATCCAGACGGAGATCCAGCGGCCCCTCATTCTTGTAAGAAAAGCCTCTGTCCGGGTTATCAATCTGCATCGATGAAACCCCCAGATCCGCCAGCACAAAATCAAAGGTTCCCGCCTCCGCCGCCACCTGATCAATATTCGCAAAGTTCAGTTTCCTGACTGTGAGAAGCTCCGGACCGTAGCCCAGGGCTTCCAGTCGCTTTCTTGTCTTTTCCTGCTCTACGGCATCCACATCGAGGCCATAAATATGGCCTTTTCCCTGCAGGCATTCAAGCATTGCCTGAGTGTGTCCGCCATAGCCCAGCGTAGCGTCCAGCCCCTTCTGCCCCGGCTGTATCTGAAGAAATTCCAATATTTCCTTTACGCAGATCGAAATGTGCATACCGACGGGCGTGCTGCCCTTTTTAATCACCCTCTCAACCGTATCGGGATATTTATCTGGCTGCAGCTCTTTATATTTCTCATTGTATTTACGCGGATGAGTCCCCTTATAACGGACACGGCGTTTATGCTGTTCCTGATGCTCCACTGGTTACCTCCTGCTAAAAATCCTGTTAAGAATAAAAACGTACGTACCTTCTTTTTTCGAGATCTCATATTCCTTCAAAACAGAGAAACCGTTCCGGGCCGCCAGCGGCTTTACAAACCCTCTGTTTCTCGAATAAAGGATTATAATGCCGTCTTCCTTAAGGAAACCGGCAATACAGCCGAAGAAACGCAGGTACAGCCCGTATATCTCTTCTTCCGTAACACGTCCCATCTGAAACGGCATGTCCGTGATAACCTCGTCAAACAGATAGTCGTGGCGGAACTGGAAGAAATCACGGTTGATATAATGGGCCGCCATACCGGCAGCTTCCGTATTCTTTCTGGCCTTTCGCACCGCATCCTCCTGGATATCCACACCGTAGGAGGTGTAGGCCCTGACTGCTTTATGGCGTTCAATCAGCATGGTTCCGGCGCCGCAGAAAGGATCCAGCACCTGCGCCCCTTCTTTCATGTATTCCCTGGCGAGCGCCGCCGTCAATGCGGCCGCCGTCGGACGGATACCGGTGGGCGTGACTTCCTTTCTGTATGAAAAGCGGTTGTCTTTCAAAGTATAGAGTTTCAGCAGCAGATTACAATTGCCCTCTTTATTCTCTATCAGGCGCAGCTCCACTTCATAATCCGTGGCCGTATTAATCAGCTTCCTGCCGGACAGCTTTTCAATCTGGCCGGACAGTTTCCGTATAAAAGCGCTACGCTCTTCCAGCGTCTTCCTGCTCTTAAGCTCGATTCTGAAATACCATGGTTCACCCCCGCCGTGGCTTTCGTTAAGGAGGGAAAGGAGGCCGGAGCCGGTAATCACCTCCGCCGCCTTAAACGGTTCCATCGGACATGTTCCCATATCCCTGACTACAAATAAAAGCTCCTGCCAGGTCCGTATTTTATCCATCCATCTTAAATTCGTCACCCTGGCTCTGACTCCCGCGCCAAACACCTTCGATTTGGCATCCGGATTAAGGGCCGTCAGTTCCTCCTGCGTCAGGCCTGCAAAATTGCGGTTGGTCAGGAGGACAATATCATAAGGCCGGTCAAAGCCGGTAAATTTATGGTTCTTAATGCCTTCCGCCCGGACCACGAGGGCAGATAATTCCCTCATTTCTTCCATCAGGTGCTTTCTGTTCTCCTGCGTCTCCTCCATCTTTCCAAGCAAACAGAGCTGCTCCTTCAGTTCTTCCAGATAAGGGCTGTAATTAAAACTGCCGATGGCGGACAGGTAGGCGCTTTTGACAAAACGCTGCTCCTCTCTGCGGTATGCCGCGTAAACCGGCTCCAAAAACTCCTGATTTCCAAGATTCCCCATCAAAAGCGCAGCATTTTTCCGTGTCTTTGCATCTTCCGACCAAAGCAGCCCGGCTAATTGTTCTTCCTGTCCTTTCACAAGTGAAGACAGGACTTTCAGCTTCCCTTTATCTTTTACTTCCTGCCTCAGAAGGCTTAAATTCTGCCTCACATCCCTGTTCTGTGCAATCTGATTCCAATACTCCTTTATCATATTCCTCCCCTGGTGGTTCTCACTTTTCTGATTTTTCCTTTGATCGGCCTGTCCTTCAGGCTTTCCAGGACATGGCTTCCTTTACCGTTTAATATTTCTACATAGGTCAGGCTTTCCCTGACATCAATAATTCCTATATCCGAGACTTCTATCCCATCGATACTGCATAAGGTTCCCACAATGTCACCGGGACGCATTTTTGATTTCCTGCCGCCTCCGATGGACAGGCGGGTGATATCCTGATTCAGAGCCGCCCTTTTGGACGGCTTTGCCTCTGTTTTCAGCCGCTGTGACTTCCAGAAGTTTTTTTCTTCTTCCCCGCTGCTCTCAGGGCAAACCAATACAGGCAGAGAGCGTCCGGTATATTCCTCCGTCATCTGAAGCATACGCCTGTCCTCAGCCGTTACCAGACTGACTGCTTTGCCGGTCCTGCCGTTTCTTCCGGTCCGTCCGATGCGGTGGACATACGTCTCTCTTCCGGTGGGAAAATCGTAATTGATGACATGAGTGATATTCTCCAGATCAATTCCTCTGGCCGCCACATCCGTAGCTATCAGATACCGGATAGCCCCCCGCCGGAACGCATCAATGGTCTTCAAGCGTTCTTTCTGTTCCAGCTCTCCGTGGATCATTCCGCAGAATATCCTGTGTCTGCGCAGTTTTTGGAACAGCACGTTTACCATCTCCCTCGTTCCGCAGAAAATAATACAGCACTGTGGATTTTCCCTGTACAGTACATTCAGAAAAACCTTAAATTTATTTTCATTATCCGTCTCAAAAAGCTCCTCCGTGATGGCATTCGCCTCCGGCTGTTCCGTAAAAATCATCACCATATCATGGATATGGGAACCGGCGAACTCACGGATTTCCGGTTTCAGAGTCGCTGAAAACAGGGCAATCCTGCACTCAGGAGAGAGGAGGTCAAGAATCTGCTTAACCTCGTCGATAAAACCCATGTCAAGCATCAGATCCGCCTCATCGATTACGAGACAGGAGACTTTGTCAAGGATGAGGCTCCCCCTGCGTATATGATCCATAACACGGCCCGGTGTGCCTGTGACAATATGAGATTTCTGTTTCAGGCTCCGTATCTGTTTATCGATGGGAAAACCGCCGAACACGGCAGGAACCTTCATGCGTTTTTTCCTTCCGATATGAAAGACTTCTTCCTGAACCTGTACCGTCAGCTCCCTTGTTGGCTCCAAAATCAGCGCCTGCGGAAGGTTTTCCTCCCATATTATCTTATCGCAGATGGGAATCGCAAACGCCGCCGTCTTACCGCTCCCGGTAGGCGCTCTCCCGACCACGTTCTTTCCCTCCAGCATAGCCGGAATTACCTGCTGCTGGATCTCAGTGGGCCTTTCGTAGCCGAGCAGCCTCAGTGATTCCAATATATCGTCCGACAGCCCATAGGTGCTGAAGCCGTCCTGGTTTTCATTTATCATTATTCACCGCCAATCAACAAAAACACCCTGCCAGGCGGCACTGGCTCACGATTTGTATCGTAAGAATGCGCAGGGCAAGGATTATTTACCGTCATTTTATCATTTTATGCGAAAGATAGCAAGGATTACATAAGAAAGTGCTGATTATATGTTACAGTTCAGCCTTCGGCCAAACTGCAACAAATGATGCACAGAAACGGCAAAAAAACGCCGTTTCGCGCTGCATAACTCGGGATTTTCGCAAATAACAGCGAAAACACCTCGCGGAATACATCATGGCTGAACTGTTACGATTATACGCTGACCGGACGGCCCAGAATGCCGCGGCCCGCTCATACCGGCACATAAAACCAAACCGGCCCGACAGTATCTTTTTTACAAACTCCGGATCCCGCTTGTCTTCTGCCTCAAATGCCCTCTGTATGGTCTGATAGCGTTCCTCTGCGTTCCAGTTGTCTATTTGCGTGTTATTGAAGTGTTTCATGGAATCCAGATGAAATGAATTGACAGCAACGGTGGATACTGAATATCACTCCGAGAAGAACATAAATAGTCACAGTATGGTACCCGCCATATGAAAAGAACGGCAGACCGCCTGTGGAAATTGTATAAAAACCAAAGTTGATCATTAAATTTCCGGCAATCTCGGCTGCTATCACCATGAGACAGCCATAACCCACTATCTTGCCCAGCCTGTTTTTCTGTTTATATATCATCCGGAACAGGCAGAACAAGAATACTGCCAATAAGCCAACCAAAAGACAAGCCGCTATAATTCCATATACCGAGGCCACCTGAAGCAGGATATAATCGTCTTGAACACCCGGCAGCATATGGATGGGCAGCTGTTCCGGTTTCACGCCACCGGTTCCGAACATGGTGAGTCCCTCTATCACTTCTCTTGTCCTGGCTGCCTGATAACCGGCTCCCTGGGCATACCGTTCCGGGTGGAATAAAACTTCAATCCGTTTTATCTGGTACGGCTGCAGTTGTGCAAGAACCGCTATGACTGCGGAAACCGGTATGATACCGGCTGTCAGAACAATGCCTGCCTTCCGGTTCTCGTTAAACCATCCTTTTATCACGGCGGCCGTCATCATGATATAACAGACGCAGGCCATAACAATTGTAATCCCTAATCCGCCGCCAATCCGGGCCGCTGCAATCCAGAAAGCCGCTGCCAGCCAAAAAAGACTGGATGCTATTCCGTAATACCCGCGGTTCCTGTTCTAATACAAGATTCCTCCATACACCGGGACAAACAGATAGATAAGACTTTTCAGGTAGGAATGACTGCCAAGATAGCCAGGCGCTGACAGGCAGATAATGAACAGTCCCGCCAGCAGCAAGGCTCCCATTTTTTTCCCATGTCTGCCCACCGGGCTGTAGTCCACGCAGAGGATGACAAGCATAACTGCGGTCCCCATGAGCACATAAACGCATTGGCGGGCAAAGGCATTATCAATTACCCTCTGGTAAACTACCAGCTCCTCACCAAACCGGTAGAAGCTGAAATACTGGGTCAATAGTCCGGCCACACTCATCATAAACGCCAGGAGAAACAGAGGAGCGCCCGGCTTTGGCCTGTGGATACGATCCATCTCGATTCCCACCTCCACCGGATCTCCCATCTGCCGAACCGCCTGCTCTATGGCTTCTTCGGCGGACATTCCCTCCTTTTCATAAAACTCGGCCTGGTCTTCTATATGGTTCCTGATTTCTTCGATGACCTCGGCCTTCGCCTTTCGATTCCGAATCTGTTCCTCCAGTTGTTCCAGATAACTATTCAGCTCCACATTGCTCACCTCCTATGATTCGGGAAACAGCCCTGTTATAGAACTGCCATTCCTTTTTCTTTTCCTCCAGCGCTATTCTGCCCTCTTTCGTGATTCCGTAATATTTACGTACCTTCCCCATCACCTCCGCCTCATAAGAAAACAGAAGCTTCTGTGATTCCATGGTGTGAAGCAAAGGATACAGCGTGCCCGCCTTAAGTTCAAACAGATTCTCAGAACGTTTTCCAAGAGTCTCAATCATCTCATATCCGTACATATCACGTTCTGATAAGAGTTGTAAAAGCAGCATAGACGTATTGCCGGCTGCCGTTTTTTTATCTGTCTATATTATCCGGTATTCTTATGGGAATCGTGATTGGATATGGACTTGCCCGGTATTTTGGAAAAATACATATGAGGGACACCGCCAAGGTGCTTCTCCTTCTGAGCATTGCTTTCCTGCTCGTCTCGGCGGAAGACCGTTTTACTGATATCCTCCCATTTTCCGCTTTAATAGCAGTCATGTGCATTGGGATCTCCCTCAAAAGAGAAAGGACGGCCGTAGCCTGCCGACTGGCGGCAAAATTCAACAAGCTGTGGGTAGCCGCCGAAATTATTCTCTTTGTACTTGTGGGAGCTACCGTAGATTTAAAATATGCCACTGCCGCGGGGCCTGCAGCAATAATCCTGATCGTCTGCGTTCTTATGTTCCGGATGGCCGGGGTGCTGTGCTGTCTGCTAAAAACCAGGCTTAATATGAAGGAGAGGTTGTTCTGTATGATCGCCTATATGCCGAAGGCAACCGTGCAGGCTGCAATCGGAGGAATCCCCCTGGCAATGGGCCTTCCGTGCGGAAACATCGTTCTGACTGTCGCCGTGCTGGCCATCCTCATAACCGCTCCGCTGGGAGCTTTACTGATCGAATTCACCTATAAAAAACTCCTGGCATAACAGGTAAAACTCATGAACTCCGCCTGCGGCGGGCCGTATGCGTCATCATTCCGCGCGGAGGATACCCGTACTTTCTTAGTCCAAAAGATTTGTCATACTCTTAAGGCTGACCACCAGTGTCGATGTATTATGAAGCAGTGCCGAAGCGGCCGGCGCAATAACACCGCCGGCTCCAAGCATGATAAGGCCCATATTAAATCCGATAACAAACCTGTAATTTCTGTCTATTCGGCGCATCAGGCCGGCGCTGATGGCCCGCAGCGTTACGAGCTGGAACAGGCTGTCCTCGGAAATTGTTATATCCGCAATCTCCCTGGCAATCTCCGCTCCTTCGCTGACGGCAATTCCTGCATCCGCCGCCGAAAGCGCCGGCGAGTCGTTGATTCCATCACCTATCATGATAACTTTGTGGCCTCTTTTCTTCTGTTCTTCCACAAATCCGGCTTTATCCTCCGGCAGGACTTCCGAATAATATTCGTCCACCCCAACCCGCTCTGCTATCGAATGTGCTGTCCGATCACCGTCTCCGGTCATCATGACTATCTTTTTAAAACCCTGGCGGCGCAAGGCGCTGATAACTGCATCCGCTTCCTCCCGCAGAGGATCCTCAATGCAGATAACGGCGGCCAGCTCACCTCCTATTGCCATAAAGAGATGGGAGTATTCCACCGGCAGATGAGCGAACGCCTCTTTTCCCGATTCCGGTATCCTGCATCCCTCATCCTCAAAGACGAAATGGGAGCTTCCGATTACCACCCTCCTTGCTCCTATGTAAGTGGCGATTCCATGTGCCACGATATAATCCACTTTGGAGTGCATTTCCTGATGCACCAGGCCGCGTTTCACAGCTTCATTAACAACCGCATTAGCCATGGAGTGAGGGAAATGCTCCTCCAGGCAGGCCGCCATCCGAAGAAGCTCATCCTTCTCCTGTCCATTGAAAACCACTACATCCGCCACCTGGGGCCTTGCTTTTGTAAGTGTTCCCGTCTTATCAAATATGATTGTGTCGGCCTCCGCCACAGCCTCCAGGTATTTTCCGCCTTTTACTGTTATATGGAAGCTTCCGGCCTCCCGCATAGCGGAGAGAACAGAAAGGGGCATGGCCAGCTTCAGGGCGCACGAAAAGTCAACCATCAAAATCGACAATGCCTTCGTCACATTGCGCGTCAGCAGCCAGATAAGGGCGGTCCCTCCAAGACTCCATGGAACGAGGGCATCTGCCAGAGTGGCCGCATTTCCCTCCGCCGTGGATTTCAACTGTTCCGAATCCTCTATCATTTTTACAATGCGCTCGAACCGGGTAGAACCGGCCGTTTTTTTCACACAGAGCGTAATTTCACCTTCCTCAATGGCTGTACCGGCATATACATACATGCCGGCTTCCTTTCTCACCGGAACTGATTCCCCCGTCATTGACGCCTGGTTGACCATGGCGTCTCCAAAAGCAACAATGCCGTCAAGCGGTATCACATTGCCCATATGAACGGTGACACAGTCGCCTTCCCGGATCTCTGAAACGGGAACGAGAATCTCGGTGCCGTCCACATTCTGCCACACCTTCGTAATATTAAGCGACATGCTTCTGGCCAAATCGCCGACTGATTTCTTATGGGTCCACTCTTCCAAAAGCTCCCCGATTCCGAGCAGAAACATAACGGAACCGGCCGTATCAAAGTCACGGCGCAGTATGGATACGGCGATTGCCGTGGCATCTAAAACCTCCACCTCAAGCTTTCCCCCTGCAAGACAGCCGAGCCCCTTTACCAGATATCTTACCGACTGAACCACTGTATAGAAGGCCCGGAACGATATCGGGAGAAATAATTTCGCAAACGCCCGGACCGTTATCTTCTGAATCAGCTTTTCCCTGTACTCGCGGTTCAAAGCCCGTCCGCTGTTCTTCGGTACCATCTCATTCAGGCGTTCGTCACCATAGGAAAACCGGCAGAGCGCTTTCAGAATTTCTTCTCTTTTCCCATCATGATAAATCACCGCATCGGCCGTTCTCTCATATATCTTAACCTCACAAACCCCTGTCTGTATACAGAGATAGTACTGGAGCAGATCCGCCTGCCGGATACTCATCTCCCTCTGGTAAAGATGGATTCTGAGCCTCCCTCTTATCTCATGTTTAATCACAAACTTCATTCTATATACTCCTTATCTGCCGTAATCATAAAGAGGCTGTCCTGGCTGCTACCGCGCGGAGCGGTTTTTATTTTATTTAACAGGAGAACTTTCCTGTTAAATAAAAATACCGCCCTGGGCGTTCCCCCACGGGCGGATGATTGATTACTCCGCGGCCGGGCCGGCGGGAGCAGCCGTTACTTCATTAAAAGCTTTCAGGTTTTCTTCTCCGCTTTCATCTTCAAACACTTCCGTCTGTCTGCGATTTTCGTTAATTTCTTTCGCCTCTGCCAGAATATCTTCTGCATTCTCCTGAATATTCACAGCGGTTGTCATTACACAATCCTTTGCTCTTAGCCCGGCTGCCAGACTGTTTATGTAGAATTTCTTGGCATCATCACTGGCCAGTATCTTAATACCGGCCGTACCAAACAGTACACCGCCTAAAAAAAGACCTATTTTTTTACACTTGAAACATTCCATCATTCTTTTGTCCTCCTATTCGTGCCTGTACCCTGTATACATTGTCATCAAAAAACAAAGCACCATGGCCCAGGCCCATAGCTTATGCTTCTTCATCTTTTTCCACTTCCTTTACGGAAATTTTACTTTGTCCTGATATTTGGATAATAACCAATATTTTCCAGGTTAGTCAATTCTAACATAGCTTATTGAGAAACATACTCAATTAGCCGTTTATTCTTCCTCCGGCGGCAGGGAATAGCGATAGGTACGGGTCAGAATCCCAATCTCCTCCAAGGTATTTACCGTCCGGTAAACAGTAGCCATTCCAAGCTTCGGATCCCTTTTCCTGGCCTCGTAGTAAACATCCTTGCAGCTGCTCCAATTTCCTTCCAGAATCACGTCCAGAAGCATCTCACGCTGCCCCGTTATTCTCTTTCCCCTCTTCTGAAATTCCTGAATTACCTGCTCTTTCTGCCACATATCAGCTCTCCTCACTTCCATACCGGAAAACCCGATAACCATACAGCCGCCGTTACTTCGAAGACACAATAATCTTATCCGCTATCTCTTTTCCTATCGCAACGCGGTTTCTCTCAAATTTACAATCACATTGCCGTTATGTACGGTTACCACTCTCATTCTCGTGCCCGGTACAAATCCCATACTTTCCAGATGACGGCGGACCTCTCTCTTTTACAAATCAAAACATTTTTCAAGTTATCTATAACTAACCTTCTCTTTAGGTTAGCATCATCTAACTCGAATGTCAATAATTTTTTAACTAATATCCATTCATCAGCAGGAAAACCCGTGCGGCCGCTTTAGCGGCCAAACTACATAGCCACGCAGGGCGCATCCTCGAGAGGCCTTTTAGCTTCCCCGGACGGACTTGCCAATGAAATAAATAAAAAGGCGGCACAACACAAACAAATATGCCATGCAGCCTTTACTATCTCTGTTATAGATTTACTGAATCAGGAACAGCGCTTTTCAAGAATTTCTGTAAGGGCCGTGCCGCTGCTGGTGTGGCAGCGGACAATGTCCGTTCGTTCACTGTCCACCTCTCCCAACGCACATTTGATCATCTTATGGGACACAGTATTTGTGAAAAGTACCAGAATGTCCGGACATCCGATCTGCTTATTTAAGTCTGCCGACATCTGCGTAAAAACCTTTGCCTTGCATTTATAATTTTTACAAATTTTCTTGTACTGTCCTACCATGCGGTCATGTCCGCCTACGATTACTACGCTCATAACTCACTCTCCTGTCTTTTTGAAATAAATCATTTATTTGTTGGTTAGTTGTAACTAACTTCATTATACACGGTCCTTCTATAACTTGTCTATAGTTTTAGCAGAGAATTATTATCAATAATAGAGTTTGAATTACAACAAAGCAGGCAGGAACGGCGCAGTTACGAATGCGCCGCTCTCACCTCTCCGGGTTAAATTTTAAACACTCTCCAGTATCGCAGCTATCTCCGCCAGGCTCTTTTTTCCGAAATACACCTGGCTGTCGTTGAGAACCATGCAAGGAACACTCATAATCTTATATTTTTTCTTAATCTCAGGATAATGTCTCAGATCAATCATCTCTCCTGTCACGTATTCCGAAAAAGAGGCGGCTCTCTGGGCTGCCATCACCACTTCAGGGCACATGGTACAAGATAACGATACCATTACCTTGATATTCGTCTTCTTTTTGATAGACCGGAGACGGTTCTTAAGTTCTTCGTCAACAGGCTGACCCGGACCTGCCATATTGTAGAGGGCAATGACAAAGGAGTTAAACTCATGGCCTCCCGGGACTCCGTGGAACAGGATATTGCCGCCGCTGCCGTCACCGCGCATCAGCCTGAATGCCGGGAAAATTTCACCCTCTGCCTCTCTTTTGGCTTTTACCGCCGGGTCAAGCCGATCTCTGATACAGGTTATTTTATCGTTAAGTCCCTCGAATTCTCCCAGGAAAGCGCTCATTTCTCCCGACAGAGGACTATCATCAAGCTCCGCCTTTATCACAGCCTGTCCGGCAAATTTGAGAAACAGTCCCGCAAGCTGCCGCTTTATCTCCTCCGACAGAAAACCGTTATTTTCCCCATGGCCCAACGTTTCACTCTTCTCTGCGCCTTCTATTTTGCCGTCTGCCGCGGCGCGGGATGCCGGGCGATCCGTTTGAGCCTCATTTCCGGTCAGTTCAGGGATATTTAGTTTATCATGTATGGCCGATACGTGTTTTTCCAATGACGTGGCTGCCACCGCGCCGTCGGACACCGCCGTTACAACCTGTCTCAAATTCTTGATGCACACATCACCGGCGCCGTAAACGCCGTCCACATTTGTCTTCCGGTTCATGTCGGTAATCAGGTAACCCTGCTTATCACAGTCCACCTTACCATCCATCCAGGCGGTATTCGGTACATAACCTGCGAAAACGAAGATTCCGAATGCTCCGTCTTCCCCTGCTTCGTGGGTCCATTCTTCCCCCGTCCTGTTATCTCTGAAACGGGCGAAGGAAACCATGGACTCTCCGCCTGCCTCCACAATCTCCGTGTTGAACCTGACCGTTATCTTCTCTTCTTTTTTTACCTGATCCGCTATGGTCGCGGCACAGGTAAAGTCATCCTCCCGGACAATCATCGTTACCTTTTTTGCATACTTGGTCAGGAAAATCCCTTCCTCCGCCGCCGCAAAGCCGCCGCCAATGACGAACACTTCCATATCTGTAAAAAATTCCCCGTCACAGGTCGCACAGTATGCCACGCCTCTGCCCTGAAATTCTTTCTCGCCTTTGAAACCCAGCTTTCTCGGATTGGCACCGGTAGCAAGTACTACGCCAAGTGCCCGGTACTCTCCCGCCGTCGTGTGAAGCACCTTGATATCCTCCTGAAGCTCCATGTCAAGAACTTCAGCCATGACAAACTCCGCTCCGAATGCTTCGGCCTGCTCTTTCATCGATTGAGTCAGTTCCTTTCCGCTGGTTCTCTCCACGCCCGGATAATTGACGATTTCAGCAGTGATAGTAATCTGTCCGCCGATTTTTTCTTTTTCCATCACCAGAACCTTGTACCTAGCCCTGGCCATGTAGATGGCGGCGGACAGACCCGCAGGTCCGCCGCCGACAATTATTACATCATATAATTGCTCCATATACTCTCCTCAGAAAATATCGCTCTGAATCTGATTCCGTTAAATCAGGCCGACAAGATCCAGGCTCGGTTTCAGTGTCTCCGCTCCGGGCTGCCACTTGGCCGGGCAAACCTGATCGCCGTGTTCGGCAACAAACTGCGATGCCTGAACGCGTCTGTAAAGCTCGTCCGCATTTCTTCCCACATTTCCGGCTATGACCTCGTAGGCGACAATCCTTCCTTCCGGATTTACGATAAAGCTGCCCCGCTCCGCCATTCCGTCAGCCTCAATCATTACCTCAAAGTCTCTGGCAAGACGTCCGGTCGGGTCTGCCAGCATCGGATATTTAATCTTTTTGATTGTGTCAGACGCATCGTGCCATGCCTTGTGTACAAAATGGCTGTCGCAGGATACGCTGTAAATCTCGCAGCCGGACGCCTTAAACTCCTCATATTTATTTGCCAGGTCTTCCAGCTCCGTCGGGCAAACAAAGGTAAAATCGGCCGGATAAAAGAAAAATACCGCCCATTTTCCCACAACATCCGCCTTGCTCACTTCCCTGAACTTCCCATCCGCAAAGGCCTGCACAGTAAAATCACTGATCTCTTTTCCTATTAATGACATTGTAATTCCTCCTTGATATTATTTTCTGTCTCTTATTGTGTCCTGATATCATAATTTTTATTTTAGTTTCCCTTTTGGTTAGCTTTATCTAACCCAATGTCACTTTAACAAAACCATGACAATTTGTCAATAAATAATATTGATAATTATTATTATTTTAGTTCTCAGGACTGCTTCTGCCATCACATTTCCTGGCGGCAGTACTACAGACTCCACGACAGGCTCCTGCTCTGAAGCTCCGCCATGTGGTGATAAATTCCTCTGCGCCCCATCAAATCCTCCGGCGTGCCCTGCTCTGCCACACAGCCTTCCTTTAGTACGATAATCCGATCGGCGCCTGCCACTGTGCGCATTCTGTGGGCAATGATGAGTACCGTCTTATTCCTGACCATATTCGAGACTGCCTCCTGAACCAGTGTCTCATTCTCAACATCCAGCGATGCAGTTGCCTCATCCATCAGAATGACCGGCGCGTCTTTGAGAAGCGCCCTGGCAATGGAAAGACGCTGCCGTTCTCCTCCCGACAAGGCGGAGCCGTTCTCCCCAATCATGGTCCTGTATCCGTCCGGCAGGCGGAGGATGAATTCTTCGCATCTGGCGGCCCTGGCTGCCTCCATCACTTCCCGGTCCGTGGCCTCCTTTCTTCCCAGCCGTATGTTTTCCATAATCGTGTTGTTAAATAAAACCACATCCTGAAATACGATGGAAAAGCTTTTCAGCAGCGTTTCCGGTTCCACCTCCCTCACGTCGACCCCGCCGACGGTAATTTTTCCCATGTCAATATCCCAGAACCGGGCGGCCAGTCTGGCGCTGGTGGATTTACCGCCGCCTGACGGGCCTACGAGAGCCGTCACCTCCCCCTGTTTTGCGGTGAACGACACGTCCCTTAAAACCTGCTCCCCGTCTTTATATGAGAATCCTACGTGATCAAATACGATATCATATCCATTATAGACAGCCTCTTTACTGCCGCCCTGGACCGTTTCCTCCTCTATCGCCTTCATCCGTTCTACCACAAGGAGAGTCGAATATACTGCGGACAGATTCTGCAGGCAGACGCTCAGAGGAATGTACAGTCTGGTGGCTGCCAGCATGAACATCAGAAAAACCATAAAACCGATGGAACCGGATGCCAGAAGGGAAGCTCCGGCCAGCACCGTCGTCGCCATGCCGATTTTCAGGAACATCTGCGCCCCCGTCACCAGAATTCCGTTCAGTAACTCAAGACGGATTGTGATATTCTCCACATCCGCCAGTTTTTCATCCAGTCCCTCAAGGTACGCTTCCCTCCGGTTATTGGCCCTGATATCCTGTATATTCTCAATACACTCCTGAATCCCGTCTGAGGCGGCGATTTTTTTCCCTTTTTGTCTTCTCTCAATCCGATCTACCATGGGCCTCGTACCTGCCGCCAGAAAAAACGATACCGGAGCCACCCACAGTACCGACAGGCCCATCCGCCAATCGGCCGCCAGCAGTCCTGCGCCTATCAGCGCCGTTGACAGGACGGCTCCAATAAGTTCCGGGATAAAGTGGGAAAACGCAGTTTCCACAAATGTACAGTCTGACATGATCGTTGTCGTCAAATCAGCCAGATCACGCTTTCCAAAAAAGGACAGCGGAAGTTTCCGAAGGCGTTCCGCAATCCGGATTCTCATATCCGCGCTCTCTGCATAGGAGGATATAAACGTTGCGACGTACTGAATATACTCAAGCCCAAAGATGACGGCCAGAATCAGGACACTGGTTCCCACATATCCTCCCAGCCCCATTCGGGGCGTTCCAAGCCCCACAAGGGGGCCAAGCAGCCGTTGCGTGAAAAGAAACAGAAGCCCCACGGGTAACATCAGCCCGATATTGGTAAGGGCGCACGCAAATATGGCCCTCGTCAGGTTCTTCCCGCCCTGTCTGCCCAGGGCAAATTTTTTCTGTAAATATCTGCTCATGTCCTCTTACCTACCTTCCATTCTACCGATGACTGATAATTCTTCCACATTCCGGCGTACAGCCCGTCTGCCCTGAGAAGCTCCCCGTGTTTTCCCTGCTCCGCGATACGCCCTTCCTCCATAACATAGATGCAGTCAGCGCGGCATACCGTGGAAAGGCGGTGGGCAATCATGATTACGGTTTTGCCTTCCACCAGTTTTTCAAACGCCTGCTGGATGAGATACTCATTGTCCGGATCGGCAAATGCCGTGGCCTCATCCAGAACCACAATCGGGGCATCCTTTAAAATGGCTCTGGCCAGGGCTATCCTCTGCACTTCCCCTCCCGAGAGGTACACGCCCTTCGTTCCAATGACCGTATCAAGCCCCCGGGGCATTTTTTTGATAATATCTCCGCACTGCGCGGCCCGAATGGCACTCATGACCTCCTCCACCGCAGCATCCGGCCTGGCTGCCCGGATGTTGTTCAGCAGGCTGTCCTTGAACAAACGGCTGTCCTGGAACACAAAACTCACCAGCTTCATCAGCTCCTCCGTTCCGATTTCCCTCACATCAATACCGCCGATGGTGATACTTCCTTTGTCCGCGTCAAAAAACCTGGGAATCAGGCTTGCCAGTGTCGTCTTTCCGCTGCCGGATGCTCCCACCACCGCTGCCGTCGCCCCCTGCGGCACAAACAGTGATACCTGTTTCAAAGCCGGCTCCGGTTTTTCCGCGCCCTCTTTGCCGGCCGCTTTCCGCTCCCCCTGTTCCGGGTAATAGGAAAAGGTTACATTTTTAAATTCAACGCTGTATTCCGACGGTTTCTTCGGCACATCCGGCTCTTTCAGGGGCTTTTCCCCGACAATGTTCATAATCCGGTTCACCGCATCATTCGCCTTCATCGTATTTTCACCGGTCAGCATAATCTTATCCATCATGGATACGCACACAGGCGTGAACAGGATATAAAACATGAGATCCAGAGCCGCCGTCACGTACGATTCTCCCATAGATATGTCTCCCGCTAAAAGAATGCCGGCGGGAATCAGGACGGCAAAAATGCCGTTGATACTGACCGTATAACTGCACATAGGAATCCTCATGGAGCCTGCGTAGCTCATGGCCCAGTCCTTGTAACGCAGGATAGAGCCGTGAAAGCTCCTAAAGGAAAATATGCTCTGCTGAAAGGTCTTCACAACCGGTATCCCCCTGACATACTCAACCGCTTCATTATTCATATCCTCAAGCGCATTCTGATACTCCTTCATGGCCACCGCCATATTCGCCCCCATCATCCTGCTCAGAAAAAACAGGCCGGCAGCCATGGGGAGCAGACTGATTAAACCGAACCGCCAGTCAAAGACAAGAAGAAGGACGATAACGGCCGCCGGCGTCACGACAGCCCCCACAAGGTCAGGAAGCTGATGGGCCAGATAAGTTTCCGTCTGCCCGGCTCCGTCGTCAATAAGCCGGCGTATTTTACCGCTTCCCACCCGTTTAAAATAACCGGCGGGAAGACGTGTCAAATGATGCAGCGCAACCGTTTTCAGATTTCTGGCCGTTCTGAACGCCGATATATGGGTGCACATCAGGGCCGCGAAATAGACCAGCATGCTGAGCAGGGAATACGCCACCGCCAGCCAGCCCAGGCGTACAAGGCGGTCCCCGTTAAAGCCGCCCGGCCAGCCAATAACCGTCTCCCGGATTACATTCCACATGCACAGATAGGGGAAAAGCCCCAGCACAGCGCTTATTCCCGACAATACACAGCCCAGTCCCGTCAGCCAGCGGTAACCGCCGGAAAATGTCATCAGCGTGATTTTACCTGTTCCCGGCAGCTCCGTCATTATTTTCCTGCTGCAATACTTTCCATCCACTTTCTTATCCTCCTATATTTTATTTCATGCGGCCCTCTCACCGCCGTCGAATGGTTAGTTTTAACTAACCAATGTATTTAAAAAACAGCACTAGAGCGAGTAGACAAACCGGCACGGCCGCCGTATTCCTTATATTCATCCCGTATTATGCTTTTATTCGTGCATACATTTTCATATCTACAATCCGGCCGTTTTTAACCGCATTGCTTCTCAATACTCCTTCACAGGTAAAGCCGTTTTTTTCTAAAATCCGGCATGAAGCAGTATTAAAGGCAAAAGGCTCTGCGAATATTCTGATAATATCCGTATGTTCAAAAATGTAACAACAAGTCTGTTTAACCGCGTCGGATCCGATCCCGCGCCCCCCAGTACTCCTTCGCAATATAATATCCCATTTCCGCAGTCCGGGCGTGGATGTTATCCTGCCGGTACACTCCAATGCTGCCAATCACTTTATCACCAACCGTGATTGCAAAAGCATAGATCTGATTTTCACCGGCAGCCAGCATCGCACTGATAAATTCTCCGGCGTCTTTTTCCGTATAGGGATATGGCAGTCCGTCTCTCAGATTATCCTGGATATCTTTGTTATTTATAACTGCCGCAAGATCGGCCGCATCTTCCATCCTCCACTTACGAATCCTGCATTCCATCTGTTTTCCTCCCATCTGCTCTGAAGCATGTTAACATTTTATTCCGGGAATCACTCAAAGATTCAGTATCCCGGCCCAGCCCGCATGCTGGAACCGCCCTAAAAGAAGCGCGCAGGACAACGCCCTCTCCCTCGGAAGATCATGGGAGATGAACTCCTGAAGCTGCTGAAAAAAGGATCGGCACAGGATATGAACCAGCGTGTCGTCCAGCTCCGGCACCTGATATCCCAAGCTTTTTACAGCCTCCACAAAGTCGAAACAGGACTGTTCCTCCACCCCGGCCAGACGGGCAATAAACGCCTCTGCGCTTCCCGACGCTCCGCAGCACAGCAGGAGTTTGAATTCGTCAAAATGGTCATAAATATAATTTATCATCGACAGCACATGATGACTGGTGATTCCGGACAGCTCCTCCACCTGCTTTTCCGGGGACAGAATGGTGAATTCCCGGTGGACATTGGTATACATATCCACCAGCGTCTGCGACACCTCCCCTGTAAGCGCCTCGAATATGGCTTCTTTACCTGAAAAACAACCGTATATGGCTCCTGTGGTGACCGACGCTTCTGCTGCGATTCTCCGCAACGACGCTTTCTCATAGCCAAAGGTCAAAAACTCCTTTTTTCCCGCCTCCAGGATAGCCGAGGCCGTGCTGCTGCTTTGCTGGTTTTCCATTGTATCTTCTTAAACTCCTTAAATGTAACAATGTTATATAACACCGTTATGATACACCGTAAAGAGAAATCAGTCAATATCCTGCGCTGATTCCTTTTCTCAATAGGATGCCTTCTGTTTGAGACGTGCGTAATACTGTTTTGTCATTTCAATAAAATCCTGGGCCTGGGGCGTGATAAATGCATTCTTTTTATAGAGAATCAACAGTGGAACGCAGAACGGCGGATGATCCACCGTAAAAAATGCCAGCCGGTTCAAATGCGGAACCTGGCGGATGCCGCCTTCCGGAATAAACGTCAGGCCGAAGCCCTCGCTGACCAGATTGACGGCTGTTGCGCTGCTGGTTGTATAAAGAATATCACAGTTTAACATATTCATTCTGGCAAACAGATTCTCAGTCGCCTGCCCCATCACATGCTCATTGGGAAGCAGGATGAAGCGCTCTTTCTTCAGCTCCTGAAGGTTTATATAGGCCGGATTTTCATAAGATGTCTCTATCCCCGCTGCCGCCGGATGGGTTTTATTGGCAACCAGGAACATTCTCTCATAAAAAACAATCTGATAGACAAACCCGTCAATTTTGTTCGGAATATTCATCAGGGCAAAATCAATCTTATCTTCCCTGACCAGTCCGGCCAGCGTATTGGAATGGTATTCATGCAGAACAATCCTCACGTCAGGATGGGCCGCGGCATAGGCGGGCAGAATGTCGGGAAGCAGGACGGAGCCCCTCCACGGCGTCATGCCGACATTGAGAATCTGTCTGCTGCCTGTTCTCAGTTCCTCTATCTGCGATTCAAACTTCCCCGTCAGATTTCCCACCCCTTCCAGATAACTCAGATACAGTCTTCCGGCATCCGTCAGGACAAGCGGAGTGTGGCTGCGGTCAAACAGCTTCATCTGAAGCTCCTGCTCCAGCCTGCCGATACACTGGCTGAGATACGGCTGCGACAAATACAGTTTTTCCGCTGCCCGGGAAATACTTCCTTCTCTGGCAACCGTAAGAAAATACTCCGGATTCTTCGTATACATCTTTTCTCCTCCTTATCAGGGTTTCTCAAACATTCCCTTTTCTCATAGCAAATTACTTATATCGTTATGACAGTTTCGGTAATAGGCAGGCCAATCCAAACATGATATAGTGTTGTCAACGATGAAAAACAACAAAATTCACCGCATTCAACAAATATAAACCTTTTGATTTCCTTTTAAGCCCATAATAGTATTGCAATACCCTTTTTGTCAAGGAAGGAAATCAAAAGGTTTATCCCTCACAATTTCAATGCCGTAGGAAAGGAGACTTATCATGAAACATAATAAACCTGTATCTGTAACCACTTCCCCCGCTTCCCACTCCAAGAAAACCGTGTCACATCTGACAGAAGCGGAATCCAATCTCCTTCTTGCCAGAATCGCCGGACAGCTTGGCATAAGCGATGCCCGCAGCCTCCCTTATATGGCGGCATTTAGCGGTAACAAATAACAGATATACAGCTGAATACTGCTCATTATAAGTGCGGAGGCGATGACGGATTAACACGTTATTTCTTCCGCACGTTTCTTTAACGAAGCGCTTCCCTGTTAAAGAAAAACTGCTTGACAGTTCGAAATCCATTTAGTATACTATCCACTGTTCACTCGGAGGGTTCGTCATTCGTTGGGAAATGATGCGCTGGATAAGGTGACAGGTTGAAAAACCTGTTGTCCTGTCCAGCTTTTTTTATTGAATAAATCACCATTCCGGCACATGACCGCCACACCGGCCTTTTAGACATATTAAAAGGAGGATACCTATAAACATGGATTTATTACATGGTAATATCAGAACAACTTATTTCAAATATCTGAGCGCCGCCTTCGGCAGCGCCCTTATAAGCTCTATCTACGGCCTTGTGGATATGGCCATGGTCGGCCAGTACCAGGGCCCGGACGGCACGGCGGCCCTGGCTGTGGTCGCCCCAATCTGGAATATTATTTACAGTCTGGGCCTGCTGACCGGGATCGGCGGCTCCGTTTTATTCAGCGCCGCCAGAGGTTTGGGCGATAAGAAAAAAGAGAGGGAATATTTCACCACAGCCCTGGCCTCCACTCTGCTCTTCGCCGCCGCCTGCTGGATAGCCGTCCTGTTTTTTGACACGCAGATGCTGCTTCTGTTCGGCGCGGAGGAAACACTGCTGCCTCTGGCAAAGCAATATCTGCTTCCGGTCAAATTCACGGTGCCGGTCTACCTGTTTAACCAGATGCTGGCCGCATTCCTGCGCAATGATGGTAAGCCCGGACTGGCAACCGCAGCCGTCCTGTCGGGAGGAATCTTTAATATATTCGGAGATTACCTCTTTGTATTCACCCTGGACATGGGAATTCTGGGCGCAGGAGCTGCCACGGCGGCCGGGGCGCTGATCACCTTCTTTGTCATGCTGACCCATTTTCTCACCGGAAAAAATACGCTGCAGTTAGTCAGGCCGGCACATATGACGGAAAAATTCAGACAGATTATCGTGACCGGGTTCTCCACATTTTTTATCGATATCGCGATGGGGATCCTGACCATGCTGTTCAACCGGCAGATTATGAAATATCTTGGCGCCGGTTCCCTGTCCGTATACGGTGTAATTGTAAATATCAGCACCATTGTACAGTGCTGTGCCTACAGCGTCGGACAGGCTTCCCAGCCGATTTTCTCCGTGAACTTTGGGGCGGGCAAGCCGGGCCGCATCCGGGAAACGCTCAAATATGCACTTTACTCGGTCTGTTTTTTCAGCCTTGTGTGGACAATTCTTATCTGGGCATTCCCCAATGGGGTTATCCGCATATTCATGGCGCCGACCGATGAAATATACAGGATCGCACCATTTATTATGAGAAGCTACGGCCTTTCCTTCCTGCTTCTCCCCCTGAATATTTTTTCCACCTATTATTTCCAATGCCTGATGAAACCGGGAGCTTCCTTTCTCATATCCGTCTCCAGAGGACTGGTGATAAGCGGACTCTTAATTTATACGCTGCCGATTTTCACCGGGGCCGGTTCCCTGTGGTTTGCAATGCCGATTACCGAAGTGGTTACTGCCGCAGCTGTCGTGTTCCTTCTCCGAAAATACACAAAAGATTTATCCGGCAAAACAAAATCGGTATAGCGGCCAAACAGCCGGAAAATGCTTACAGGACGGGGAAATCTGCCGCCAAAAAGGAGAGTCAGCCGGGACTCTCCTTTTACATTCATTGATGGCGGTGACCTGTGCGCGGAGCGTGCAGGTTATCGTTTATAAATTTTACGACAGGCCGATAATTTCATCCACTGGCAGGGAAACATCGATAGGCAGCAAAAATATGCTCAGCAGCAATACGACTGCAATCGCTTCCATTTAATTACAATTTCTTCAAATTTATCTCTTCTTACTCAAATTTTATCATATTTCCATTCACCTGTGCATGTGCAGATATAATTCGCCCGAGAAACTAAAAGGGCGGTAAAATACGCAATATGCGCATTTTACCGCCCTCCGGCAGATCTCCTAAACTCCCGAAAAGAGGCCCCAGGCAGGCTCTTTTAACTGATATAGAGTATATTAACATCTCCTAAAATCCTTTTAACCTCAGCCCGCAGAAATGTTTCAGCTTCTGCCCTGTTATCTTCCCGGTAACAGTATCTTCCTCTTCCCCGGCCGGTCATAAGCTCCTGATTATACAGATCCGGCGCTGCCGGGAACGCATCTGCATTAATAGCCCGGTGTATAAAGGAATATGTCATCAGGATAATTTCCAGAAACATCTGCTTCTTCATTTTTTCAGTCAAAGTCTCCTGTAATTCCTCCAGCAGGCCCGTATATAATTCCTTCCATCCCTCCGTCAATATCACGGGCGCTATTAACAGCCCGCAGGGATATCCGGCTTCACACATCTTATTGACCGCATCGATTCGCTCACTTAGTCCGGAAGTTCCCAGCTCTACCCGCTTTATGATGGATTGCGGATTGACACTCATGCGGAAAATGGTCTTTCCTCTGTGTTCCAGCGGAAGGAGAGGATCCACCATATCAAATTTTGTTGGAAATGTAAGTTTACCGGTTCCCTCCTCCGCAAATCTGGAAATTGTATACATCAGATTATCTGTAATTGTATTTTCCAGCACCAGATCGCTGTTACTGCCAATCTCAAATACCAACGGGCTGCTGTCCTTTCCCTTCTTAATAATTCGGTCCAGCATCTGTTCCCTGTTGACAAACAGACGCAGATAAGCGCACTTATTATAATTGCACACAAGATAACAGTACAGGCACATAGCCGTACAGCCGGATGATGTATAAGGCACAAGATAATCGGACACTTTATGGTTTTCCACATATTTATGGGTTTTTCGAATACCGATGATTAAATTACGCTTCATTTTTCCAAATTCGGAATTCGGTTTTTCCTGCATTTCCTTTATCGAATTATGGTTGGTAATGGAAAACCATGGCAGTCCGGCATATTTTTCTTTCAGCTCTCTGCCAAGCTCATAGTTCAGACTGTCAAGCTCATAATAAACTGCATCGAATTTCATGATTTTCCTTTCTGTGCGGCTTGTCCTGAATTGCAAACCAGATAATCCGGCCTGCATATAACGATAGTATATGCCCTTTTGTGAAAATCATGAAAAGCACCCGTCTTTAAGCTCAAATCTGTATTAATCTTCAATTCAATGCAAACCATTTCAAAGCCGCGTCACCGGCCCAGTAACCGGCTCCCACCAATACGAAATTCCAGATGAATATTCCTCCTGCCGAGCTGATAGTATACAATAGAAAGTCCATTTTCACTGCTCCAGCCGGAATTGGGATGATCGTACGCGCTACCGGAATCAATTTGCTTATAAAAACACTCATAGCCCCCTTTTTATAGAGCATTTCAAGACATTTTTCTATGAGCGGTCTTTGCCCCGGAAAACGTTTCAAATACCATGGTATAAACAGGCCGCCTCCAAGTCTGCCTAGAAGATATAGGAGCCAGCTTCCCAAAAGACCGGCCAGGACTGTGATTATCATAACAGTCACAAAGCTGATTTTTCCTTTGGAAGCCCAAATACCTGCAAGAGGCATGATAATTCCTGCCGGAAGTCCCGGAAGATTCATATATTCCAGCAAAACTAACAGAAAAAATAATAATGCGCCGTATTGTAAAAAAATCCGAGTCAGCATTTGTATATTCATAATGAAACCTCCTTTAGCCAAGGCAAGCATATCAGAAAAAAAGAAAGCGCGTCTCCGGGAAAATGGAAAGAAATAGAAAAGAACACTAAAAAGATTATAAGAATTATTAACCTTATATAAAAATGTAAAAGACATGACGGTATACAGGCATAAGACCATATTCACCGACAACTGCTAAAGCCCGTTTAAACAAAGCAATGGTTTGTTTAAACGGGCTCATTTTATGCATTCACGCTTTGACGCTATCGGGTATTCTTACCGGAACGAACCGGCTTTATCTGACTCATTACGGCGCTTATACAAGCCGTATTACGGTAAGTGTGGCTCCGTTGCCTGACTGTAGGACGGCTGCCCCCACCAAACCAAAAAGCTGGAGTGTAAGCGTATCGCCCGCCGTCAGGGCAGCGAAGGTAGTTGCTGCAAAAGAGCTGACCGATAGGGTAGGTGAGAAGGTAGAGCCGCCCAAGGGCGTTCCGTTGCGCAGCACCCTGGATGATAACAGCAGCGCTGCCGTCGTCGATACTCTGTAAGAAACCATATAGGTTCCTGTTGCCGGTACGGTAAATGTTGTATTTTGAGCATTTGTCGTAAATCCGTCTAATACCTGGAAATCCGGCAGCGGTACGGCTGTTCCGCCCAGGATAACTGTTATTGTGGCTCCCGTCGAGTTGGTCGCGTTCATACTGTTGGCTGTCACGGAAGTTCCGGTCGCTCCGGTGGGGCCGGTTGCTCCTGTCGGACCTGTCGGGCCGGTGGCTCCCGCTGTTCCGGCTGCTCCCGTCGCTCCGGTCGCTCCTGTTGGGCCTGTCGGGCCGGTGGCTCCCGCTGTTCCGGCTGCTCCCGTTGCTCCGGTTGGGCCTGTCGGGCCGGTTGCTCCCGCTGTTCCGGCTGCTCCCGTCGCTCCGGTTGGGCCTGTCGGGCCGGTGGCTCCCGCTGTTCCGGCTGCTCCCGTTGCTCCGG
>OBXO01000557.1_pt1 | contig 27372 bp, 38 predicted proteins | sample 1501431 | NCBI WGS metagenome assembly OBXO01 (sample SAMEA2580163, study PRJEB22360) | human gut metagenome | biome: human gut; feature: human-associated habitat; material: faeces | place: Denmark | collected 2008/2010 | reverse complement strand
CTTTATTTAAGCCTTAATTTGAATATTCGTGTGTTTTATAGGTGTCAAACTCCCGAAATGAAGCCTATCAATAAGAACTAGTGCGTATATAGAGAAAACAAAGAGGCAGCTTTTCAATAATCGTATACTTAAAAACGCTTACAACAGATTTTGAAAATTAGAGTAAAATATTTATTTTTGTTGAGAAAATCGCTAATTTCATATACAATATATATATGAGAACAAAAATCTCAAGGAAAGACGAATGGAGGATTATGTATGGAAAATACATTGATTATCTTTTTGTCTGGATTGGCAGGTCTTGCTGTGGGAATTATTATCATGATGATTGTTTCCCGTGCAGGTTTAAATAGAAATCAGCAAAAAGCCGCATTGCTTCTAAAAGAAGCGGAATCGAAGGCGGATTCTGTTGTGAAGCAGGCTGTCCTAGACGGACGTACACAGGCACACGAATTAAAAATTGTAGCAGAAAAAGAAATCAAAGAACGCAGACAGGAAATTACCGATATGGAAAATAAACTGTTGCGTCGTGAGGACAACTTAAATTTTCGTGATGAAACACTTACGAGCAAGGAAAAACAAATTGATTTAAAAAATGCACAATTAGCTGATAAAATGGCAATGCTAGACGAAAAAGACAAAGTATTACAAGCCAAAATCGACGGACAGGTAGAAGAACTTGAACGTATTGCGGCAATGACAACGAGTGAAGCAAAGGAAGAATTGCTTGCGATCACTGAAAAACGAATGGATAAAGAGCTTGTTAGCTATATCAAGGAACGTGAAGAAGAAGCAAAAGCAAAAGCAGATGAAACAGCGCGTAATATTGTTGCGTTGAGCATTCAACGGATTGCCAGTGATGAATCCGTTGACCGTACGGTTTCTGTTGTAGCGCTACCAAGCGAAGAAATGAAAGGACGAATTATCGGACGTGAGGGACGTAATATTAAGGCAATTGAACAGGCGACTGGAGTGGATTTAATTATTGATGATACGCCGGAAACGATTACGGTTTCTTGTTTTGATCCGATTCGCCGCGAAATTGCCCGACTTGCGCTTGAACAATTGATTAAAGACGGGCGCATTCAGCCGGGTCGTATTGAAGAAGTGGTAAACAAGATCAAAAATGAAATGGAAGCCAATATCATGAAAACCGGTGAAGATACGGTATTCAAGCTTGGAATTGGTAAAATCGATCGTGAAATCATTCGTTTGATCGGACGTTTGAAATATCGTTTCTCTTATGGTCAAAATGCGTTGCAGCATAGTGTTGAGGTTGCGCATCTTGCTGGAATGATGGCAGCGGAACTAGGATTGAACCAACAGCTTGCCAAACGAGCAGGCTTACTTCATGATATCGGTAAAGCTCTTGATTTTGAAGTCGAGGGAAGCCATATTGAATTGGGTTATAAATTCTGTAAAAAGCATGGAGAGCGCGATGTTGTATTAAATGCAATCCAATCTCACCATGGTGAAGTAGAACCGGCATTCTTGATTAGTAATTTGGTGATTGCTGCGGATACCATCAGTGCTGCTCGTCCAGGGGCACGTTATGAATCTTTACAGAATTATATCAATCGTTTGGAAGATTTGGAAAAGATCACAAAATCATTTGACGGTGTTGAATCAGCATACGCAATTCAAGCAGGACGCGAGGTTCGTGTTATGGCAGTGCCGGACAAGATGGACGATCTTGCCTGCCATAAGTTAGCACGCGATATTCGTGATAAGATCGAAGCGGAATTAACATATCCTGGACAAATAAAAGTAACGGTTATCCGTGAAACACGTGCCAGTGAATTGGCTAGATAATATGAATATTTTGTTTTTAGGAGATATCGTGGGAGCGAGTGGAAGAGATGTTGTACGTCAGCATCTCTCTTCTTTAAAAGAGCGATATGAGATTGATTTGGTGGTTGCTAATGGAGAAAACTCCGCACATGGAAAAGGAATTACACAAAAGATTTATCGTCAGCTTCTAGATATGGGAATTGATGTAATAACTATGGGTAATCATACCTTTAGCAAAAATGATATTTTCCAATTCATTGATAATGCTGAGCGCTTAGTGCGTCCTGCCAATATGGAGCCTTTAGCCTATGGTCAGCATACAACGGTCATTGAGGTAAAAGGAAAACGTGTTGCTATCAGCAATTTGTGTGGAGAAATTTGGATGCATGATGTCGTAGATTCGCCGTTCTTTTGCATGGAAGATATTTTAGATAGCGTAGATGCCGATTATTATCTTGTTGATTTACATGCAGAGGCTACAAGTGAAAAAATTGCATTTACGTATGCTTTTGCCGGTCGAGTACAAGCAGTGGTAGGAACACATACACATGTGCAAACTGCTGATGAACGCATTGTGAATGGTACTGCAGGTATTACGGATTTGGGTATGTGCGGAGCGTATGAGAGTGTACTTGGACGTGATGTTGAAGAAATCTTGACACGTTTTACTAGCAATGAAAAAACAAAGTTTAAAATTGCACAGGGTGAAGGAATACTTTGCGGTGCATTTGTACATATTGATGATACAAGTGGCAAAGCAACACATATTGAGCGTATTCAGATACGACCTTAGGTAAGAAAGGGAGAGTCTGTGGTATACAGGCTTTCTTTTTTTGCTTAGAGTATCGTTGTGAAAGGTGAATTGATAAGGTGTATATAAAAGTAAAATAGGAACGAGCTGTTTTGGTAAGCTATCTGTCAACTTTAATAGAAAAAGAGAGATTGGATTTTCTAACGTATATCTATGTGATTTTCCATATAGAATTTGCTTTGTATATATTTGCAACAGAGAAGCATTATGTTATAATAAATGTGTTTAAAAAAGGAGGAATAAGAATGCCAGTTAAAGTAAATGCAGATACTTGCATCGGTTGTGGTGCATGTGTGGGAGTTTGTCCAGTAGGCGCTTTATCAATGAACGCTGATTCTAAATCTGAGTGTGATGAAGGAACTTGTATTGACTGCGGGTCTTGCATTTCTGCTTGCCCAGTTGAAGCAATCTCTCAGTAAACCAAGCAATGCTTGGTTTTTTTAGATAAACTACATCAAAAGATGTTATAAGATAGATAGGAGTTTTTGAATATGGTAAAAAAACAACCGGGTTGGGCATTGCCTGATTTAAAAGAAGCACAAAAAAGAAGCCATCATCAAACAGTAATTGAAAAGGCGCTGTTTGCCATACCTCCACATATTCAAATGATTGGGCAAGGTAAGAAATATTATTTGCGAACTTATGGCTGTCAAGCAAATGAACGCGATAGTGAAACTTTGGCCGGAATTTTGGAAAGTATGCAGTTTACACCTTGTAGTGAGCCGTCTGAAGCTGATGTTATATTACTTAATACATGTGCGATACGTAAGAATGCCGAGGATAAGGTTTTAGGTGAATTGGGCAGCCTAAAGCGTTTGAAAAGCGATAAGCCGGATTTGATTTTCGCAGTTTGTGGCTGTATGGCACAGGAGGAAGAAATTGTAACGTTATTGTTAGAAAAATATCGTCATGTGCAATTGATTTTCGGTACGCATAATATCCATCGCTTGCCAGAACTTTTATATGAAGTGATGAGTGAGGGGAAACGTGTTGTCGAGGTGCTGTCTAAAGAAGGCGAGGTTATTGAAAATCTACCTGTACGCCGCTTTGGAAAGCATAAAGCATGGGTGAATATCATGTATGGTTGTGATAAATTCTGTACATATTGTATTGTTCCATATACGAGAGGAAAGGAGCGCTCTCGTGCTATGGAGGATATTTTGGACGAAGTACGCATTTTGAAAGAGGAAGGTTATAAAGAGGTTACCTTATTAGGACAAAATGTAAATTCCTATGGCAAGGACGCGGGTATTGTCGGTGGTTTTGCGAGTCTCTTAGAAGAAACTGCCAAAATAGGAATTGAGCGTATTCGTTTCACAACTTCACACCCATGGGATTTTACAGATGAAATGATTGATGTGATTGCTCGTTATGATAATATCATGCCATTCATTCACCTTCCTGTGCAGAGTGGAGATAGTGAGATATTGAAAATTATGGGACGCCGATACACAAGAGAGCAGTATTTGACCTTGTTCCATAAAATCAAAGAACGTATGCCGAATTGTGCCATTTCGACAGATATTATCGTCGGTTTTCCAAATGAGAGCGAAGAACAGTTTGAAAATACGTTAAGCTTGGTAGATGAATGTCAGTTTGACAATGCCTTTACATTTATTTATTCACCAAGAGAAGGCACACCGGCTGCGCGTATGGCAGATAATGTCAGCCTAGAGGTCAAACAACATCGTCTTGCACGCTTAAATGAGCGATGGAATCAATATGCTAAGTTGAAAAATGATGCTTATTTAGGAAAAACAGTCCGTGTTTTGGTTGATGGAGCATCAAAGAAAAACGATCAGATTATGAGCGGCTATACGGAAACGAATAAGCTTGTTAATTTTGTTGCGAAAGATGCTAAAGCAGGGGATATCGTTACTGTGAAAATAACCGGCTGTAAGACATTCTCTCTTGATGGGGAACAATGTGAATAAATTGAACTTATAAGAAAAACAAGTAGGGTTGGAATAGCAATGTGTTATTTTCAATTCTGCTTGTTTATTTGTTCAAGACATAGGTAATGATGCATTTTTTGATATGGTATAAACGAAAACGATTACAATTTATAAAAAAAAAGAAATCCCTTAAAAATAGTTGCATTTTCGTGTATTTTATAATAGATAATGGTATAATATGAATAGTTTTTGTACGTATCATAAGGTGTTCATTTATAAACAATTATAATGATAACAATAATGGAGGTATAGTATATGGATCAAGTACGTATTTTTGCGCTTGGCGGATTAGATGAAAATGGAAAGAATATGACAGTTTTAGAAATTAACGATGTTATATTTGTTGTTGAAGCCGGTATGAAGTTTCCGGAATCCGATCAACTGGGTGTTGAATTTATTATTCCTGATTTTCAATATTTAATTGATAACAAGGATAGAATCGGTGGGATTTTTATTACCCATGCACACGATGATGTTGCAGCGGCATTGCCATATTTATTAAAACAGATTGATGCGCCGGTTTATACCGGTAATTTGACTGCTAATATTATTCATGAGCGATTGAAGAAGGAAGGTATCAAGCGTTCGAAAATTCATCGGTTAAAAAGAGTAAGTCGTCAGAAAATAAACGGAATCGAAGTTCGTACGTTCCCGATGACGCATTCGTTTCCGGATAACTTTGGAATTGCTTTTGGAAGCAGTCAGGGCTATATCGTATATACTGGTGAATACATCGTTGATTACGATATGCTGAAAGACGAATATTTATGTGATTTAAATGAGCTTAGTGAAATCGGTAAAAAGGGTGTTTTGTGCTTAATGAGTGAATCACAGGCTGTGGAGCGTGATGGACATAGTGCACCGAATCATCGCATTACGAATTTAATCGAACCGGTATTTGAGAGAAGCAACTCAAGAATTATCGTATCTTGTTATACGGATTCTTTATTTCGTGTCATGGAAATTATTGATTTAGCTAAAAAGCATCAACGCAAGATTTATTTCCATGATAAGGATTTACGTGATTTATTAAAGCACTTAGAGCAGGTAAAGTATTACCAAGTTCCAAAGGAAATGGAATTAACGGATAAAACGTTTCATAATGATATGGAAGATGTTATGGTTGTCATTAGCGGCAGCGGAAAAAATTTGTTCCGTAAATTATCGAATATTGCAAATAAGGAAGATGCTAAGATAAGCTTTCGTACAAGCGATAATATTATTATTGCATCACCGGTGGTATCCGGTACGGAGCTAGATTATAACAACATGGAAAATAATATTTATCGCGAAGGAGGTAAACTGATTACCTTGGATTCCAAGAAGGCATTATCCATGCACCCATCGAGTGAAGATTTAAAAATGATGATGTATTTATTCCGTCCGAAATATTATATTCCGGTAAAGGGAGAATATCGTCATTTATATATGAATGCGAATTTGGCAATGAAGGTTGGATATGGTGCTGATCGTATATTAGTGCTAGATAACGGACAGGTAGCGGTATTTGAAAATAAAATTCTTACTTCGGTGTCTGAACGTATTGAGTTAGAGGATACTTTGATTGATGGAAAAGAAAACTGGGACGTAACCGGTGTGGTTTTAAAGGATCGAGAAGTTTTATCGACTGATGGAGTTATGATTGTCGGTGTTGGTGTGAACTTTAAAAATAAAGAAATTATCAATGGTCCTGATGTTCAAACAAGAGGTTTGATTTACCTAAAAGATGCCGATTATATCATTAAGGAAGTCGGAAATATGATGGAAGAGTGTATCGTAGCAGCAGTTAAAGAAAAACGCTATGATAATCTGGCAGTACGTGCAGAGGCAAGAGATAAGATTACGAAGTATTTGATGAAGGAGACAGGAAAGCGCCCAATGGTATTGCCTGTTATTTTGGAAATCAATTTATAAGCATTAAAAAGGGAGGGAGTACATGGCAAATACAAAAAAAAGAAAGACAAAGAAAAAAAAGCAAGGTCTGGAAAATGAAGTGCTTGTTTATATTTATTCCCTTTTGTTAATTACACTTTCCATCATCGGTGGATTGAGGATAGGCTTTATCGGTGAAATTACCACCGGATTCATTCAATATATTTTCGGTAATCTTTATGGCGTAATTTACGGGATTATCATTGTTTTCTGCGTGTTGTTTATGTTGAAAAAATCTGTACAGGATATTCCGATGAAATATATTGTCGCAGTGGGAGTACTTATGAGCGCTTGGCTACTTGCTGCGGCTGTTCCAAAGGATAGCGGATTAAAAGGAATGGATGTCGTTTCTCAATATCTTGCGGACTCGGTGTTGATTTTCAAAGGTGAGGTTGCAAGCAAGGGAGGCTTAATCGGCGCTTTTCTCGTATCCGTATGTACTTTTTTGTTTGATTATATGGGAACGTGGATTGTTATCGGCGCCATGGTTATTTTAGGAGTGATTTTACTTTTGCATGGAGCTCTCTCCCAATATCTTGCGAATGGTTTTGCTTCTATGCGCAAGCCGTTTGAAGAGGCTAAAAAAAGCAATGCAAAGCGAAAAGCAGAGAAGAAACAAAAATCAATAGAGAAAAAGAAACAGCAGGAAAAAAGCAGTGAGCAAGAAACAATATTTGCTCCGATTGATTTGGAGGAGCGTATAAAGCCAGGACAGCTTTCCTTTGTCGATTTAGATGATGAATTTGATGGTGAAAAGGAAAACGAGTCTGATGAAGGAAAGGAATCAAACGACGATTTGATTATCGGCTTTGATAGTTCTAACAAAACGAATTTACAAGATGCACAGAATCAGCAGGTTATTGAAGCAACAATCGGTATGGAGGATACATTTGTTTCGGCATTTACACAAGATTATTCGAAATATCGCTTGCCAAAGCTTACACTGTTAAAAGATATTGCAAAGAAACAACGTTCTTCTAAAAATATCGCGATTGCAAATGAAAACGGAAGGCGTTTAATCGAAATTTTAGATCAATTCGGAGTTAAGACGACCTTAGTTGCAACCCATATCGGACCGACGGTTACCAAATATGAAATTAAACCGGATCTAGGCGTTCGCGTGGATAAAATCAGTAATCTTCATCGCGAAATTAAGATGGCGTTGGCTGCTAAGGATATTCGTATCGAAGCACCGATCCCCGGAAAATCGGCAGTGGGAGTGGAAGTTCCTAATATAGAAAAAACAACAGTGTCTATGCGAGAACTTTTGAAGAATGTGCCACAACGTTATCAGGATAGTAAAATGTTGTTTGCACTCGGAAAAGATCTGATGGGAAACAATGTTTATGGTGAATTGAATAAAATGCCGCATTTGCTGATTGCAGGAGCAACAGGATCAGGTAAATCGGTGTGTGTGAATTCGATTATTACAAGCATTTTGATGCGTGCTAAACCTGATGAGGTGAAACTTTTGTTAGTCGATCCGAAAAAGGTTGAATTTACACCGTATAAGGAAATTCCGCATTTGCTTGGTCCGGTAATTACCGATGGAGAAGAAGCCAATCGAGCTTTGAAGGTAATTGTTCATATCATGGACGAACGTTATAAGCTTTTTGCAAAGGTCGGTGTACGTAATTTCGTTGGCTTTAACGAATATATCGAACAGCACCCAAAAGAGCAAATCAATAAGCTTGCAGCAATTGTTGTTATTATCGATGAGCTTGCAGACTTAATGCTTGCTGCTGCAAAGGAGGTAGAAGCAAGTATTCAACGTATTACACAGTTAGCACGAGCTGCCGGAATTCATTTGGTTGTCGCAACACAGCGACCAAGCGTTGATGTTATTACCGGAGTTATTAAGGCGAATATCCCATCACGAATCGCCTTTGCGGTTAGTAGTGCGGTTGATTCAAGAACTATTTTAGATGAAGCCGGTGCAGAAAAGCTTTTAGGGCATGGGGATATGCTTTACATACCAATTGGAGAAACAAATCCAATACGTGTTCAAGGTGTTTTTGTCAGCGATGAAGAAGTAGCGGAAATCAGTGATTATGTTTCCTCACAAGCAAAGCCGAAATTTGAAGATGCGTTTTTACGTTTGGAAATGCTAGATGGAAGTTCTGGCATTGCCGAAGCAGGAAGTTTGAGCGTAGATCCGCTTTTCGAAGAAGTGAAGGAGTTTATTCGTATAACACAAAAGGCTTCTACTTCATTGATTCAACGAAAATTTAGTATTGGCTATGCACGCGCTGCACGTCTGATCGATACACTAGAGGAGAACGGTTTTATAGGTCCTGCAAGAGGAAGTAAGCCAAGAGAGGTTTATCTCAGTGCAGAGAATGAAACGGATAAGGAATAAACAGCATGTTAGCGTGCTGTTTTACACTTTCAATAGGTTAAATGAAATCAATAAAAAAGCATACTTTGTATATACTAACTACAAGGAGGAATGGTTATGCTATTAAAGCAAGGTGTTGGTTTAGAGGTTTTACAAACGAAAAAATTTAAGGATATCGGTATTAGCATACGCTTTCGTTCACCATTAGACGAGAAATCAGCCTGTGTACGCTCATTATTAGCGTTAATGCTATGTGATCGATCACTTCGTTACGATACAAAGCAAAAAATGAGCATGCACTTAGATGCCTTATATGGAGCAAGTTTAAATGCTCAAACCATGGGCTATGGAGCAAGTCATGTGGTAGATATTCGTATGAAGGTCATCAATCCGAAATATTGTGATAATGTAAATTTAAATGAAGAGATTTTTGCATTTCTGAAAGAAATTTTATTTTTTCCGGCAATCCGAGAAGATGTGTTTATTGAAGCTAAAAAGATGTTAGAAGCAAAGATTAAGCGAAATATTGATGATCCAGCACAGTATTCTATCAGCAAAGCTTTAAAATTAGCGGGAGAAGGTACACCTTTGGCAATTTCATCATTAGGAGAAAGTGAAATTTGTCAAAGTATAACACTGCAAGATGTTGAGAGGGCATATTATAGTTTAATTCATGAAGATGCTGTTGATATTTTGATATGCGGAGATGTAGAAGAACAAAAAGTGCTGGATTATGTCAAAAAGTATTTGGATTTTGCGGCAAGAGAGATAAATCTACTTACTTATTATGCTGTAAAAAGTGATGTAAAAAATCGCTTTGTTGAAGAAAACCGTAACATTTCACAAACAAATATTACAATGATATGGTTTAGTGATACAAGGATCGTTGATGATGATTATTATCCTTTGCGAGTCGGAAATGCTATTTTAGGTCAATATGCTACAAGTCTATTATTTCAAGAGGTACGTGAGAAAAACAGTCTTTGCTATTCTATTTTTTCTAATTTAATCTCTTATGACGGTGCTTTAGGGGTTACGACCGGAATTGATAAGCAACACAGTGAAAAGACAATAGCCTTAATTAAAGAACAGTTCGAACGCATGGTAAACGGTGATTTTTCTGATGAGTTATTTACGGTTAGTAAACAGATGATTGTTAATTCTCTAAGGGCGAGCAATGATAATATGGCATCGCTTATTGCCTTGGCATATCAAAATATTTTGCTTTCCAGAAGGGATACAACACAAGATATTATCACCAAGATTAATGAGGTTACAAAGCAGCAGGTAGTAGATGCAATGGCTAAGTGTCGTTTAAAGATGACATTTCTTTTAACAAAGAGGTAAAATATTATGGAAAAACATATCAATGAAAAGTATCAAGAAAGCTATTATAGTGAAACCTTAAGCAATGGCTTGCATGTGGTTTTATGGAAGAAAGAAGATTATGCGAAAAGCTTATTTATGATGTCCACACCACTTGGAGCAATGGATCTTGAACAGGTTGATGAAGCCGGAAAGCACTATTGCTATCATGCGGGAATTGCTCATTTTTTGGAGCATAAAATGTTTGAAATGGGAGAACAAGATGTTATGGAACTGTTTTCCCGTATGGGTGCGAATGTCAATGCCTTTACTTCTTACAATGAAACAGCATATTATTTTTCCACAAGCAACGACATCAAAAAGCCATTGGAATTGTTGATGAATTTTGTACAGACGTTACAAATTTCTAAAGAAAGTGTAGAAAAAGAAAAAGGGATTATCGTACAAGAACTGAATATGTATCAACAAATGCCGGATAATCGTCTTTTGATGGAAACTTTTTCTTCGCTATTCCAAAATCACCCGTTAAAATATGATATAGGTGGAGATGCGGAAAGTGTCTGTGCTACGACACTTGAAGAACTACAACAATGCTACTGCCGTAATTATCACCCAAGTAACATGGTGTTGTTTGGTATTGGTGATTTTGATGTGGAAGCAGTGATGCAGCTTATTCGTGAAAATCAAGATAAAAAAGAGTTTTCAAACCAACCTCGGTTATATCGAAAAGAAGTTGTAGAGCCCCATGAGGTTGCACGTAAGGAATATCGCTTTGCAATGGACATATCTATAAAAAAACAAGCGATTGCTTATAAATTAACAGGTTTGAAAGATTCTAGTATGCGTAATCGAATGGAATGGTGCTTTAAAATCATGCTAGATGCTTATTTTTCTTCATTAAATCCGGAGTTTCAAGCATGGATTGATGGAGGCATTATCAATGATTATATTGGCAGTGAAGTAGACTTTGGTGAAGATCATGGACTGATTATGTTTTATGGAGAAAGCAATGATGAAATGCGTTTTAAAGATATTGTTGCGAAAACATGGAAGCGTATGCAGCAGGAAGCAGTGGATAAAGAAATGGTAGAGCGTTTAAAGCGTCGTTATTTCGGACAATCGCTTCGAAGCTTAAATAGCTTTGATGATATCGCCATTACGTATATTCGTAATTATTTTGAAGGATTGGATATGTTTGATGCATTGGAGTGTATCGATCATATTTGTGAAGAAGATTTTGAACAGGCAAGAGAGATGCTGAAAAATGCAGATATGGCGTATGTCGTAATAGAACCAGAAAATTCATAGTACTATTTTATGTATTTGTCATATTATACAAAAAAAGAATGGTTTTCATTCTTTTTTTGTATATATTTTTAATTGTGATATTGAAGATGACAAATACAGTTATTTGAAGATTTCATTGTTCTAAGGCATAATAGCAAGTGTAAGGAGTGATGCTTATGCGGTAGCTTGACATCACCGGAAAGGAGGTTCCTATGAATGTTGTTGCTTTTGTCGGTGAAATTGCAGAGCTTCCCGTGGTAAAAGAAACTGTAAACGGGAATAAATATGCTAATATGGTGTTGAAAGTGTCCAGGCCTTTTATGAATAATGAGGGGGTCTATGAACAAGACGAATTATCCTGCACGTTATGGAGAGGAATAGCGGAAACAACGGCTAGTGTTGCTCGACTTGGTGATTATGTTGCAATTAAGGGAAGATTACAGTCTCGAAGCTTTGAGGGGAATGATGGCAATATGCATCGAAGCATAGATATCATTGCGGAGCATGTTTCTTTTATCGGTCAAAGGAAGGCTTAAAAAAACCAGTAACGCTGGTTTTTTTATTGGTATGAGATAGAAAAGGAAATGACAGTTATCGTAATGATGGGATTATGATGAATGTATAAATAAAATAAGTCTTATCACTCACAAAACTCTCACAAATGTAAAAGTATAAAAAGAAAAAAGCCCTTAAATAAGGCTTTTTCTTCAACTATTAACGGTTGTAGAATTCTACTACCAATAATTTTATAAGCTTAATAATAGGCAGTTTTCGTGTTTTTCTTTGAATAAAACGGATTAAAAATAAGCTTATCTCTCGCAAAACTCTCACAAATCAGATTAATTCAATAGCTTTTCGTAATTCTTCTATATCTTTGTGAGTGTATATTTTCTCGGTTATATCGAAAGAGGAATGCCCAATTAATTTCATGATACTGGTGCTGTTTGCCTCAGCATCATTCAATAAGGTTGCAAACGTGTGCCTACAATCATGAGGGAGGTGCTCCATTTTTAGTTTTATCATAATTTTATCAAAATAGTTATTCCGATAATTTTGATATTTCATACGTGATCCGTTTCTCTTGTTTCTTATGAAATATTTTTGTGCAGGATCATAATGATTCATTACAAGAGGTATTATAGAAGAATGTATTGGCACGATGCGGTCTTTTCCGGCATTAGTTTTAAAACCGCCCTTCATCGTTTTATTTTCAATATCGATATTTTTGCAATTTTCCATTTCTAACAATTCGTTGATTCTGAAACCGGTATAGATCATAATGAGGATCGTGTCTACATAAGGCATATCTTTATGTTCCCATAATATCCTTAATTCTTCTTTAGTAAAAGGTTGATGTAGGTCGGATTGCTTTTCATTGATAGCAGGCAAAAATGAAGCGTAATTTTTATTGATATAATCGTTCATTTCTGCGTACTTGCAAACGGAAACCATGAGGGATTTAATCTTAATTTTCGAACTATCAGACAGACTACAATCATTTATGACGTTTTGAAAATCGATAGTGCGCAAACTTTTGATTTTCCTATTTACTATTTTTTTGCAATGCTGGTATGCGAACAGATGGCCTTTGACTGTATTTTCGCTTATATCCTTTGGTAACATATCAAACCATTCTTCAAAAACATCATTGAAGGTTTTATTCTCTACTTGTTTAGCAAAATTAATATCATCAGGATTCTTGTTATATTCCAAAAGTGCCATTTGAGCTTCTTGCTTTGTAAAATAATATCCAATGGTTTTATATACCTGCCGCATACCTCTTTTAGTCTCAGCTAATTCATTTTGCACAAATACTTTAGCAACCCAAGGCTTACTTCTTCCTTTTCCTAGATTGTAAACTGTTCCTTCTCCATTCCCTCTACGATAAGTTTTTCTTTTCTTTTGCATATCATCACCTCTTTAAAAAATATACATCAGATAGCAGCTCTTTGACGTACACATTTTGTGAGAGATAATCATATACATTTACAGCAATTTCGATTGGAACGCCTCTATAAGTCCATTCCTGCATATTTCCGCCAAGCATAAGGCAAGCAAATACATTGATGTCCCTTTCTCCTTTAGAATTTTTAAGAAAATGAAACTCTCCGTTTTTATGGTCTAATAAGAAGTGGCCAATTTCATGCCATAAGACAAATTCCTTACATTGCCAAGGTAAAGCTTTATCAATAATGATAATAGATTTATCATCATTGATTAAAATAACACCATAAGCACTTTCTAAGGGGATAGATAGCAATTCTATATTGTTATCCTCCATAATTTCATAAACATTTTTCCCTTCACAGTAGGAAAGGGCACTTTGAATTTTACTCGGTAACATTCTATTCACTCCTTTACATATAAATAATAGAACATAATGTTACCGATAGGCGTAACAATAACAAAAAAAGTTGCAATTATATAAATTATTTGCAACTTTTAAATAAGATTTTAAATATTTCATCAATATGTCTTTGAATTTGATCTTTTGGAATTTCTAAATCAGGTAATATACTAAGCAAGGATTTTTTATTTTCTATATGATTACTTATGGTGTATTGAATCTGTTCGAATGCTTCTTTTATATGTGTTATTTCATTTGTATATCCGAAGTTTTCGGAATAATTGTCAAGCAGTAAGTTTGCGCGATCTATTTTCTTTTTCAACATTGTGAATTTTATTCTATAATCATCTGAAGAAAAGAAAGATTCATTTAGTAATTGAATAGAATTGTCTAAAAAATTAAGTTTTTCTTCTAATTTTTCTTTTAAAATACGATTATCGGTATCTTCTCTTGTTAAATAATAAGATAAATATACAGCAGCCACTAAAGTTAATAGGGAAGCGAAAGAATCAATAATATCAGTTAATGAAATGTTAAAAAGTATCGAACTTTTTTTTACAAAAATTAAAGGAGAGGCGATTGTAAATCCAATTATGATAAATAATCCGTTTTTTAATATTTTTTTCATAATTGTTTAATAGCTGCCTCAATATATCCCTTTGTTCTTCTTATTTCTTCAGGATCATCATCAGAAATAAAATCTATTCTATCAATAATTTCATGATCTTTCAATTCGCGCACTAGTCCACCAAAAGCTTCTTCTAAAAAGCTGCTTGGGTATCCATAGGTACCATCTAAATTGATAATTAGCTTTTCATTTTTCTCTTTGCATTGACTATAGAGGGTTTTTAATATTTTTTCCCTAAATTCTTCGCCAGAAAAAGGTCCAAGTTCAATATATCTTCCGCCTGGAGTTAATGTGTAGTCTTTTATAAAATATTCCATCATATCTACCTTCCTTTCATTATTATACCATGTTTGTTTATCTTTTATGCCAATGATTTTTTTATTTCCCAATAAAATAAAGTGCCGTGAAGATGTTTTTTTAATTCGATTTTTTTAGGATTCATTTTATCTTCATACCTTAAATATCCTTTTCCAGAAACAATTGTAAGATTTTGAAAACAAGCATGTTCTACAAATAATTCGTAAATTTGAGGTAAGCCATGCCCTCTATGTGTAACATCTTTTCTACTCACTAAGTTTCCATATTTCATGACGTATGTCAATAGAGTAGAGTGATCATTGGATAACACTACAACATCTTCCTTTTCATTAGACATTATACTACTAACTTCAGCGCAATAACTTCTCATGGTTGATGGAATCCCTTCTCCAATATCTAAAAATGTAATATTAATTGTTTCTTTGGTATTTTCAGCAAAAATATACCATTGTGGTAAATAAAAACCCATGTGTTTATTATAGTAAGCATGTTCTTTTGTGTTACCCATTAACTCTATTAAAACGGCATATACAAAACTTGCTGAATGATCTTCTCTTCCAATGCAAGCATTTAAAAAATCAATAATCTGTCCGGCAGTAGTAGCATCAACTGTATCCCCGCTGACAATTTTAAAACAATCAGTTTCTTGTGATGTCTTAATTGGAATATCGTAACATCGACTATAATCACTTAAGCCAGTTGAAAGTATATAGTTCCGGCATTCTTTTGACTTTGGTAAAAAATAATCAAAACGATATATTGCAGTATGTATTTTGTATCTAACAAGAGCTATAAAATACATAATACATTCAATTCCAATATTCTGAATATTATCTAAGTTTATCTGCAATGCAAAAAAAGCATCTTCTTTTCTTGTATTTTGCATAAAAGAAACAACATCACTAAAATAACCAACAGAAATATGTGGATTTCTGACAATCGAAAAATCTTGAATATCCAGTTGTGTATCAATGGTATCCCATAAATATTTTGGAATAGATTGAGGAAAGATATTTTGTTTCATTTTGTATCGTATGTTTTTTCGTAACAATGCCTTAGTTTCTCTAGTGCTTTTCAAACATGTCCCCCCTTAATTCTTTTCCATTTTAATTCATTTTTTATCTGCTCCATGTCTTTCTTTGTAATCTTTCCTCCATTTATCCCAATCCTCTACTTCAATTGTATATGAACATCGACACCCATCATGGAATGGAGGAAAATTCTCCCCAATTTTTATTTCAGAAAACTTAAATACTTTTTCGGACATCATTTTACATATAGGACATACTCTATCGTCCTCTGCCGTGGCAACTTTATAATACTCAAAATCTTTAGAATGTAGTTTAATTTGTTCTTTCAATCTATCTAATTTTATATTTTTTATAATCTCTTCGAAAGTGGCATTATTTAGTTTCTCTTTATATTTGAGATAATCCGCATATTTAATCGAATCTTTAGAATTGTGAAGTTTAATTAAATCTTCATTTTGAGACAATAGTTCTTCGCCTTTAGGGGATATAAAACAATAAATCTTAGAATTTCCATCAAGGTTGTAAATATCATCTAAACTGCAATTTTCACAAACTCTACGAACAAGATCTGGTTTATTACCGGTTAATTTTAATTGTTTTTCTCTCAATATATCTTTCAAATCTTTAATTGAAAAACTAGAAATATATTTTTCTTTCATTTCTTCATGTAATCCTTTGATTAAATATCCTTCGGACAATAATCTTTTGGCTAATTTAATAGGATTAACATGGTATCGATAAACATAATCTTGCTGGTAAAATTCGATATTTTCGACAATCGCTGAAGGATATTTTTTAAATCTATGCAGCATTACAACATCAGCAATAATATCAGATTTATCTGGTAGATTTTCATAATCAATATTATTCAGTTTATAATTTTCTAATACATAGATTCGCAGGTTATCTTCCGATTGTTCATTTCCTTTTTTGATATCAGATGTACGATTAAAAATTTTCTTAAATATTCCCATATTATTTCCTCTTTAATTCATTCGCAATTTTTATAATATCAGTTTCTGATAAATGACTATTATTTTTTACCAAAGTGTACGTTTCTGGAAAAATTTGTTTTATATATGCCAAAGCCTCATCACTTTTTTTTATAAGATGTTCAGTAGTATCTTTTTTCTTTATATCAATAATAAAATCATCACCTAAATCATCTAATCTATCTTTTAAAGCAAAATCTAATAGAAATCCATCACTTATGTCTAAAAAATCTTCTATTTTTTTTACATCTAAAAAAGAAGGTTTTCTAGTTTCATTTTCCCATTTTCCAATAAGTGTGTAATTAATATTTAATTCTTTCGCAAGTTGATCCTGAGTAATTCCTCTTTTTTGTCTAAATTCCTTTAAAATTTTTCCAAACATATAAACACCTCTTAATTGAATTATACCAAGACAAAAAGTCTTTTTGAATAAATAAATGTAAACAAGACATAAACGTCTTGACACAAGACAAAATGTCTTATATAATATCGATATAACAAGACATATAAGTCTTGTGCTGAGGAGGCGATAAATTGAGAGAATGGCTTATTGATAAGCGTAATAAGAAAGGCTTATCGAAAGCAGAAGTAGGTAGAGAAATTGGTGTAGATGCAACCCTTATTGGTAAATACGAGAGAGGGGAAAGAACACCAAGACCTGCTACTGCGCAGAAGCTAGGCAAGTTGCTTGGCTTTAAATGGACTAAGTTTTATTCATAAGAGAGGAGGAAACCAATGTCTTTAAAAAACAAAAAATGAACCGCACTCCCGACCAAAGTTGTAGCGATTCATTCCTAGGAATAAACAAAACACATATTTTGTTTACACTGATATTATATCAAAGAAACAGTATATTGGAATATACAAAGTGTGATAAAAGGTTTGTTTATTTCTCAAATCGAAAGGAGAAGTAAATTGAATTTAATAAGAGATGCCATTTTGAAGGCGCAAGGAAAAGACAAGGACACATTTAGTGTTAGAAAGATTGCGGAAGCTTGCAGTACAAGTGAATCAACTGTTTATAACTATATGAGCGATAGAAATGCTCCACCAGAATTTGTTGTTAGCTTATCTGCTTATCTTCATGATTTGAATATGCGCGATAGATATTGCGCACAGGAATGTCCTATTGGCAGATGCAAGAACCCGAACGGGTATTGTCAAAGAGATTTGCAGACGCTTGGCTTTATGAGTGGAAAGGCTGCTGATGATATGGAAAAGGTATTTCATGAAATTTATCAAATGTACGCAGATGGGCAACGAACAAGGGAAGAAGAATTGTTATTTAAAGAAAACACACTGCCAACCCTCTATAAAATTTATGAAATTGTCAGAAATCTTATAAATGTAGGTGAAGAGTTTTGAGTACGTTTATCAAGACGAGTGAAGCAGTTGAAATATTGAATCATGAGATTACCAAAGAAACATTACAAACATGGATTCGATATGGTGATTGTCCGCTAGGTGTATATGTAGTTAAAGAGGGGAATAGTCGAGGGTTGTATTTTTGTTTCAAAGATGTGTGTGAGTATGTTAGGGATAACGGAATGTTGAAATTATTATTGGAAAAGGAGATAAAACATGGACGTGAAAAAGGATAGAAAGATTACAGTATTAACAATATCACTTACTTGCTCTGTAGCTTTAAACTTTGGACTTGGAATTATTTCACATTCAAATGCCAATAAAGCTGCAGATGCTATTGATCAAATTATGATTGCAGAAGAAAAGGTAAGCGATGTTCGTCAAGAGTTAGCTAGTTTAAAAGAAGTGAAACAGGTAGAAGAAGCTAAATGAACTTCACTAGGCACTTTCAAGATTACACATTACGGAGCTGATTGCATCGGTTGTAGCGGCATCACAGCAACCGGAACAATGCCACAAGAGGGCAGAACCATTGCAACGGATTGGAACATCATTCCTGCCGGCAGCGAAGTGATGATAAATGGAAATATCTATATCGTAGAAGATCGTGGTGGTGCAATTAAAGGAAATGTGATTGACGTGTTCGTCGGAACAGAAACAAAGAGTGTTGAGCGTGGAGTATATTACACAGAAGTGTTTATAAAGGAGCAGCCATGAAACAAATTATTTTAGATGAAACGGAAAATAAGATTTTGAATTGTCTTAAGGTAGGCAAATCGAACGCAGTGCGACGCGAAACGATAGTGCAGCTAACAAATACTCATGATAGAAAAGTACGTTCTTGTATCGCTTCTATGCGTCGTAAAGGGGTTGCGATTATTTCTTCATCATCATGTGCAGGTTATTGGTTAGCTGAAAACGACGATGAGAAGAAAGAGTATTTAAAAATGATGGAAAGCTATGGCAAGCATTGTTTCGGTGTTGGTACTACGATGCGCCAAGAGCTTAAGAATACAGGGCAAATGTCCATTGAGGAGTTATTATGATTGATCGTCGTGATCCGGATTATGTTGCACCGAAGTATTCTGATGAAGAATTGATCGACATGAAAGCGGAGTATTTAGAAGAAATTGAAAAAGAAAGGAAGCTTGAGAATGAAAATTACAAATGAATATAATTTACCACAACCAATCATGGCAGCGGTAATGCGAGAACATACATACACACCGAAACAATATAGTGTTACAGCTTTATTGAAGGGAACGTGTCAAACTATTTTGGAACGCAGGCATGATAATGAAATAGAACAAGATGTATCGGAAATGATATGGCTTATCTTTGGAACGGCAGTGCACGGAGTCTTGGAACAATCACAGGAAACGGAAAATCAGTTGAAAGAAAATAAAATTGTTGTCGAATTGACAAACGGGTATAAGCTGAGTGGGATATTTGATCTATACGATGATAAGACGGGAACGGTAACAGATTATAAGACTGCATCGGTCAATAAAGTATTATTCAATGATTGGGATGACTATCGTAAGCAAACACTGATCTATTGCTGGATGCTGCGCAAGATCGGTTTTCATGCACACCGTGGAGAAATCGTAGCAATGTTGAAAGATCATAGTAAGACCAAAGCCTTACAAGGTGGGGATTATCCACAGCACCCTGTATATCCAATCAATTGGGAATTTACTGAAGAAGAATTTAACCAGATTGATGAATGGATTCATGACCGTTTTGAAGAATTAAGCGATTGTGAACAAATGACTGATGATGATTTGCCTGCATGTACTCCGGAAGAGCGATGGCATAAGGAAGATACCTATGCTGTGATGAAGGAAGGTCGTAAATCAGCAGTTAGAGTGTTTAAGACACATGGCGATGCACAGGCATATATTGACAGCAAGATGTTAGATAATAAGCATAGTATCGTGAAACGTGAAGGAACGGATAATCGTTGCGAGAATTATTGCAATGTAAATAAATGGTGCCCTTATTACAAGAGTAAACATGCAGCGTGAGGTAGTAGATATGGAAGAATTCAGAACGTTACGCGCCGATGAAATAGACGTTAGAGTGCAATCGGTAAAAAAAGGCAAGAATGTAGGAGCAATCCTATTGCTATATAAAGATGCACGTTGTGATATGAACATTCTTGATGAAAGTGTCGGTCCTATGGGATGGGAAAGAAAACATGAGTTGATTGGGGATCGATTATATTGCACTGTATCCATACTTGATGAAAACACAGGTAAATGGGTTTCTAAGCAAGATGTAGGAACGGAAAGCAATACAGAAGCGGAGAAAGGGCAAGCGAGCGATGCTTTTAAAAGAGCTTGTTTCAATTGGGGCATCGGTAGAGAATTATACACCGCACCATTCACATACGTAACCTTATCAGAAAATGAGTTTTATGAGGATAAGGGGAAATTCAAAGTCAAGAGCGGAGTTAAATTTAGGGTTTCGGCAATTGAGTATGCTTCACGAAGAATTAGTAAGCTATCCATCGTAGATAAAGCAGGAAATATTCGATATAGCTATGGCTATTCCGCTAAGAAACAGGAGCAGCAAAATGGCTAAGTCGATCATGCAAACGGAAAGGGAGTGTTATATAACGCACTCCACTTCCAACCTGCATAAGCATCATATTTTCGGCGGGAACGCCAATCGTAAGAAATCAGAGCAGTGGGGTTGTTGGGTTTATCTGAGAGCCGATTATCATAATGCGAGCAATCAAGGTGTCCACTTTGATAAGTCGTTAGATTTGGCTTTAAAACAGGAATGCCAAGCAAAGTTTGAACGGCTGTACGGTCATAACACATTCATGATGGTGTTTGGAAGGAATTACTTATAATGGCAAAGACAAAAATTATCGGCAACTATAAACGAAAGAGCATCAATGAAGAAGGTAACCTAGAGATTACTTTTGAAGTAAGTAATTACAATTATCGAAACTATTGCGAAGGACTGGAAAAGAAAGCATATTCGCTAGAAATTAACGAAGTAAAAAGCAAGCGTTCTATCAATCAAAATAACTATTTGTGGGCGCTGATACACGAGATAGCAGAGCAGCACAATGCATCTAGTAATGATGAATGGGAAATGTATTGTTACTTATTATCACAAGCCGGCGCAAAGTATGAATATATGGTGTGTCTAGAGAGTGCATTGGAGACGCTGAAACAGGAAGTAAGAGCAGTTGAGTTACTTGGATATGAACGCCGCGAGAATGGCACGCTATGGGCGCGCTGTAAGGTGTTTATAGGAAGCAGCAAGATGAATAAAGAGGAAATGGGAAAGCTTATAGATACAACGCTGGAGTACGCTGAGAAGCTCGGCATTGATACGATGTATTATCGGCAGATGCTGATATGAATTGAGGTGGTTTGATTGCAACCAAACGGATTTATCAAGATACATAGGAAGCTGCGTGAATGGAAATATTATGACGTACCTAACATGGTGGCGGTGTGGTTAGAATTGCTGCTAAGAGCAAGTTATGAGGGTACAACGTATAGAGGAGTAGAGTTAAAAAAAGGGCAAGTAGTATTTGGAAGAAAGGAATTAGCGGAAACATTAGGTCTTTCAGAGCAGAACATACGCACATGTATAAACAAGCTAATTTCAGCCAACCAAATAACCATTGAAACAACCAACAGATTTACTGTTGCAACAATAGTAAAATGGGAAGAATATCAGTTTTGTAATGATAATGATAACCAACAAAATAACCAAATATCTAACCAACAAGTAACCAGCAATCAACCAACAACTAACCAACAGCTAACCACAATCAAGAAAGAAAAGAAAGATAAGAAAGATAAGAATAATACATTTATAGGCGCGTGCGTGCAGGACGACGTATGGTCCATTCCGTTGTTGTCATTGTTTGAAGAAGAGTTTGGTAGAACGATATCATCGAATGAAGCAATGCTTATATCGCAGATGGAAAATGATTACGATGATCTGCTCATACGTTATGCTTTACGCGAAGCAATGACGAGAGGAAAAAAGAGCGTACAGTATATTGACAGAATACTTGTTGATTGGAAACAAAGAGATTTCACCACGAAAGATTATGAGGAGGGGAAACGATGAATCTTAACGGATATATGTTTAAAAATGCAATGATGTATAACTTTATCACAGTAAAGGATCAAGTCATTTCAATTCACAATACAGATGAAGAAGGATATGGCTTCATTACTTACATAAAAACTGATGAAAGAGGAGAATTGACCTTCACGCTATCAAAGAAAGATTATCAAATGCTTTCACGCTTTGATGTGTTTAATTTAACGGTATCAAAAGATGTTATCAAGGTAAAAGCTAAAAACAGCAATATCAATTTGGCAAACTTAATTGATGTTAAAGCGGTAATACCTGATACCAAAGATGCCAGAACAGTCGACGTGAAACCGAATGATTTTTTAAAAGGAAAATCATTCGTAGGAAATAGCAAAACGAAAATTCAAGTGAACGGAGTGAATGTCAGTCCCGATGGATATTTGTTGACAGATTCTTATCACTTCTACATGCAGAGGATAAACACTGGTGTCAGCGAATCAATTTGTATTCCTAAAGAAATATTTGTTTTCATCAAAGACATGGCCACTTGTATGACAGATAATAAAACGGTGGTATTCATCAATGATGCTGGTAACCAACTGTTCTATTCATCGCTCATTTCAAAGGCGCAGCCGCTTTTGAAAGTAGATACGAATACACCGGTTGTGTTGAAGTGTAATACAAACGATTTATTGCATCAGCTGTACATTATGAAGGGTTATACCGACTATGTCAATTTGAAACAACACGATAATATCTTACATCTGTATTCACATGAAGAAGCAAATATATTTGATCTTGAGGTAGAATCTAAATTTATAAAAGGATCTAAGTTGAACGTAACGGTAAGGTTAGAACATTTGATTCGAATTATCGAATTGGAGACTAATACAGATATCGAATTACGTTTTGCAGACAGAATGATGCTTTATGTTTGCGGCAGTATTTCTGCCGGCGACATGTATGTGGCGCAACAAGAGCCGAGGGAGGTAGAGTAATGAATTTGATGGATATGATAAAACCGGTGGAAGAAACAAAGAGCGAATCGAAAGAGAAAAAGGTAGCTGCTAAAAAAACAGAGTCTAAGAAAACGGAATCTAAAAAAGCGGATAAAGTATTCAAATATCCATTTGAAATTTATCTCGCAGCTGAAAAGAAAGATGTATCGTATATTTTTGAGGAAGGTGTTGAATATGCACCGGAGCAGATAACAAAGAAGATGTTGGAGCACGGTTTCTATGAATTTTCCGGAAATGTAACTTATGATTTCATTGAAAAGGATAATGTGCTTGTTCCGACATTTCAACAGCACAAGAAAGGGTAATTATGAAATATGTATTTGTGATTGTCGGAGTTGGTGGAACAGGTTCACTTCTAGCAAGAGATATTCCAAAACTGGTTTTACATCAAGAGCATCAAATACTGCTTGTAGATGGAGATAGAGTAGAAGCGAAAAACATGGTACGCCAAAGCTATCAAGAACACGACATCAACGAAAATAAGGCAATAGCTTTAGCTAGAAAGATCAATGCTTTTTACGGTAATAGATGTGGTGTGATCGATAAATATGTAACGAAAGATGAAATATTGCTTAAGCTTAGGAAGCAGTATCCGACATTTCTTCCAGTATTGATCGGTTGTGTGGATAATGACAAAACTAGAGAAATCTTAGAACATACATTTCATCAATTGGATAGATGTGTCTATATTGATTCCGCTAATTCGGAATATGAAGGAAATGTATATGTTGTTGCAAAAGAAGATGGGCAAAGAGAGGGGCGTCTAAGGAGCGAAGTATATGTGTTAGACAAAGATATCCACCCTACAGAAAAGTCTTGTGAGGCACAAGCGGCGGCAGGGAATACGCAGTATATGGTAACAAATTTAAAGATGGCCATGACAATCATTGAGCATGTTAGCTCCATATTACATGGAGAAATCAAGGAGGGAGTTACGAATGTACGAAGATTTGAGGAAGTACATTACTAAGGAGGAACTTCTAAAAAGGACGGAAGCATGGTATATCAAGCGTCTGTGTGAATGTAGCAAAGATGAAAAATATGTAACTGAATTTATAGAGAGTCTTGTAGAAAACGGAAATCAAATCGACACCGATTTTGGTCCATTTGAATGCATGTTGGAATTTGCATACCATTGGGAAGATATCTTTAATGAAGAATATCCTATATTAAAGCTAATATTATCTTGCTTTCTAGATAAATTTGAAATTCATACAAGTTCAACGGATCCATTTGATATTTTTCTTGATCATACAACAAGAGGAAGGAAAATTATAGGATTAACTCATTCGGATCCGATTGTAAACGTATTTGATCATTGGGAAGAATTCATATCTTTATTTGAAAAATTAAGTGATGAAGATATCAAGGAAAACTATAATAATCCAGTATTTAGAGACGAAGTTTGCGAAGATTTATATTTTAACCATATTACATTGAATTTTGATGAGTTAGAAGAAACTGCAGAGCTTGATATGGTACTCGATGAACTTTGTTTTTGTAAAGTAAAGCCAGGACAGTATGTATATGCATCAATGAATTTTAGTGGAGAATTTTCTGGATATGACACATTAGGAAAGTCTACATTAGAATATATTGATAGCCAAATTAATAAGAAGCGTGATTTATCGGAATTTGATAGAATGTTTAGCTATTTTGTAGTAGATTTAAATCCTTATTTCTACGATTTATTTGAATTGAAAGGAAGTAATCGGGAGGTAATATTTTGAAACAGATTATATTTAGAGCAGATACAGTCAGCGAAGATATAGAGGTATTAAAAGTTGATGAAAATGGTAATGAGTATTTTTCGGCCATTGATATTCAATCTCTCATGGATAAGTTAAAGAAAATGAAGCCAATTGCCACAGATAACAAACGCCAAAAGTTAATTTTTTTAGATGATCAGTATATCGCTTTCAATGATAAATGTGTAGTGATTAATCAGCAGGAGCATAAGCGTATTGTTACTTATCAAAATAAAGCCTACAATATCCTATTTCCGAATTCGATTTATTTCATTGATTATGTAGATGGAAAAATAAAAAATATTGAAGCATATTCGTATAAAGAGTATGAGGGCAAAGAAACCGAATTATTTAAATATCCAATGCCTAATATGTTGACAGAAAATAGAATTTGTATCGGATCAGCACCGAGAAGTATTGTAAATAATGATTATGTGAAGGCATTAGAAAATATCATATTTACACAATATACACATTCACATGTAGATAATATCAAGTCATTTAAAGAAACAATTAAATATTTCGAATATCTTTCATCAAATAAATTTCCGTATGATTTGTTAATTTCAACCAGATATAAATTGAAGGATATCTTATAAGCTGGGAGGTCAAACATGATAAACAGAGTAGTATTAGTCGGTAGGATTACAAAGGATCCGGTACTTCGTAAGACAGCGTCAGGAGTAAGCGTTGTTGCATTTACCTTAGCAGTTAATCGACGCATCAAAAAAGAAGGGCAGCCGGATGCTGATTTCATCAACTGTCAAGCATGGCAGGGAGTAGCAGATGTATTACATAAATATACTAAAAAAGGCTCACTGATTGGTGTTGAGGGACGCATACAAACGCGCAGCTATGATGATAGAAGCGGTAAGCGTGTATATGTAACCGAGGTAGTTGTGGATAATGTTCAATTCTTGGAGCCGAAGGACAGCGTAAGTGCAAATGTAAGCACAAATACTTATGTTCCTCAAAACAGTTATGAGCCAACTTATGAACCGGGAGCAGGTACCACACCATCTTATTCCAATGATTTTGCGAGTAGTGATACTTTAGATATCGCCAGTGATGATTTGCCATTTTAGGAGGATATTGAAATGAACAAGTATCAAGATGCGTTTGAAAAAGCAAGTTTATGTTGTTTATGTACAGATACGGCAGAAGAAGCACATGAATATTTAGATATATTAAAGGAACTAGTCGATAAGGCTGCACCGAAGAAAGTAGAAAAAAATATTGAAGGTGCAAGTTATTGCCCTAACTGCAAAGTGGTTGTTGCAAACAAGAATATAATAAATGACTTAAACTACTGTCATTATTGCGGAAAAGCGTTAGATTGGAGTGATGAATAATGGAAATAACCAATAGGCAATATTTAATTGAACAACTAACAGATGCAGACTTCATTGATGATAGTGGTGCAGCCTATGAAGCAACAATTTATTACAATATCGCTTGTCCATATTTTTGTGGCGATGAAAGAGCGTTGTGTCATGGTAAAGCAATAGAAAATGGAAATAGAGAAATGTGTTTTAGATGTAAAGAAAAATGGCTTGATAGCGAAATTGATATGTAAAGGAGAAATAAATTATGGCAGAAAATAAAATGAAAGACGTAGCTGAATTACTAGGTGTTGAAATGGGAGCACCTTTTAAGATTAAATGTTCAACATATAACCTACATAAAATTACAGAAGATGGGTTGATTGATTGCGAGAATTTTGAATGTACTAGAAAGCTGTCGCTTTTATTAAAAGGCGAACTTGAAATTGAACAGCCAATCCTAGATAAATCCGAAAAGCGTTATCTTGAAAATGTGTTAAGACCGTTCAAGGATAGAGTTGCGTATGTTGATAAAGAAGATTATGGAACAAAAAAAGAGTTTATACACATTGAAATTATAAATGATATTGAGCTTGATTTTCCTAATTTTGAAAAAGGCACTATGTACAGAGGTATGGAAGAAAATAAGGCATACACCCTTGAAAAATTAGGGTTGTTTGAAGAGGAGTGAGTGATGATTAAAACAGATGATATAAGGGTTTATCAATCTATTACTACAATTCAAATGTATTGCAGTTCTAACTATATGACGGAAGAACTGGAAAACGGGAGAATGGGTTGCAAAAAAGATTGTAAGCTAAGGGGTATATGCGACTGTATGGAAATATACCCACTTAAATTAGAGGTTGAATATGAAAAAGGTGAATAAAACAGCCGGTAATAGGAGGGATAAATAATGCTAGCTGATATTGAAAAATTCATATACAATGACAAGATTTATTCAAAGTGCAACGCTGCGGATAAAGAAATGATTGATACATTCCTTCATGGGGTGCGTCAACAGCTGGAAACATTCAAAGATGCATATAGACAGGCGCAAGAGGAAATAGCGTTGCTAAAACGTGAAA
>OBXO01000553.1_pt1 | contig 27458 bp, 41 predicted proteins | sample 1501431 | NCBI WGS metagenome assembly OBXO01 (sample SAMEA2580163, study PRJEB22360) | human gut metagenome | biome: human gut; feature: human-associated habitat; material: faeces | place: Denmark | collected 2008/2010 | reverse complement strand
ATATGTAAAAACTAGTTAGATAGAGTAAGATAAATAAAATTAGTTTTTGAGGAGGAAAGAAATGGCGAAACATTATCATAGTGATTTCTATCAAGACAATTTACAGAACAGGTATTGTAAAAAATGCTTTAAGAGTTTCATAGTAGGAGCAGAATTATCAGAAACAGTAGAACAGATTAAATGTCCATACTGTGGGAGTGAAAATAATGAGATAACTTCATGGATTGAGGATGAGGACTTAGAAGAATTAGGGCTAGGGTGCTTAGGAATATATTTTCACAGACAAGATGATGAAGTCTATGATAGATGCTGCAGGTGCAAAGAGAAAATAACAGAAGAAAATGTATTCCATAGCGGAGCATGTTCAAATTGTTGTAAATAAAAAATGCTTTTGGAGGATGTGGGTATTGAATAAATATATAATTCCAAGCGTATTGGGGCTTATAGGAATAACTTTAATGTTAATTACAACTTACAGTTTGCCATTTAGTATAAGATGGTTGCCATGTGTAACGTTTACAGTGTTTGCAATGGCTACAGTGATTTTATTAAGTATTTGGGAAGTTGATAGGGACAAAAAAGAACTTGCTAGGAAGAAAAAAGAGTTTGAATCAATGAAGAAAAGTGTTGAAGAAATTAATAAAAAGTTCAGGGAGCGTATGCAATAAAAATTGATTTTGGGAGGAGGATGCAAAGTGAGTATACAACAAGTTATAGAAGCTCAAATTGCAGAGCAAGAAGCACGAAAGAACAAGCAAGAAATGCAGAGAAAGCTGTTTAATGAAGCGTTTGTTAGATATCTGCGTAGAAAGAGATTAAAAGAATACAGTGAATTAATGGAGGCACAAGATGAACAAAGTGATTTTGATGGGGCGTTTGACGCGTAATCCTGAAGTAAGATACTCTCAATCAGCAAACCCGGTGGCAGTAGCAAAGTATGGATTGGCCATTAGAAAGTCGTTTACAAAACAAGGAGAATCTGAAGTTGACTTTTTTAATATTACAGCATTTGGGAAGATAGCCGAAAATGCAAGTAAGTACTTACATAAGGGAGATATGGTGTCTATAGTTGGTAGGCTACAGACAAGTTCATGGGACGATAACGGAACTAAGCGAACAAGTATTGAGATTATAATTGAGGAGCAACACTTTATAACAACAAAGAGAAATAGTGATTCGCAAGTTACATCCACTTCAAATGTAGCTACAACAACGAGTGAATGGACACCATCAACTATGGAAGAAGATGACGATTTACCATTTTAAATAAAAAATAACGATGTATGCAAAAAGCATACAAAAAATAGAAAACATGTATGCAAAAAGCATACACAGGGAGGATATTAGGATGATTAATAAAATATTTGCAGTAGATGCAGGAAAGTTTGCAACAAAAGCAATAGCTGGTGATGAGCGTTTAATGTTTAGAAGTAATTACACTCGCATTGATGAATCGAACAGCATACCATTAGAAGGCTGTAGTTTTAAAGTTGAGATTGATAATAAGGCCTATATTTTAGGTGATATGGGAGAAGAAAGTGATTATAGCCTTGAGAAACAAAGTGTTCTACATAAAATGGCTACTTATACAGCTATAGCAAAGCTAGGGGGGAGAGATGAGGTTAAAGTTGCTGTAGGGTGTCCAGTGAGTATTTTTAAAAGTGATGAAAATAGAAAGCTTTACGCAGAATACATGAAAGAACAGCCACAAATGTTTAAGGTAGATGATGTAAGTATAAAAATTAAGATTGATAAGATAGTTGTACTTCCAGAGGGTTCAGGGCCTATTTATACAGATGAGCGATTTAAGGATAAGAGAGTTGCAGTTATAGACCTTGGTGGTAGAAATATGAATTTCACTATTTATAATAATCGACTTCCTCAAGTAAGCAGTATGTTCACCGAGAATTATGGAAGTATGGACATTGAAACCTTAATCAAGCAGCAATTTGATACAAAGTATAGATGCTCATTAGAAGATAAAGATGTTAGGGCTATCTTAGAGCAGGGAGGCATTAAGTATAAAGGTCAACTTGAAGGTCAGAAACATGTTAAAGAAATTCTTGAAGGATATGTTGATAAAGTCCTTGCAAGAGTGCAAAAGGCTAACTTTAACCTTGATACGATGGATGTTGTTTTTACAGGAGGGACAAGCTTACTGGTTGAAGAAGAGATAAAACAAAGGCTATCACATGCAGAAGTCATAAAAGATGCTCAATGGAGTAATGCAGAAGGGTTCAACAAAATTGTGAGGAGTAAATTTAATGTGTGAGAAAAGGGTTATGGTTCACTTTGATGAAGCTAATTTGGATCTACATAGATATGTATCAAAGCATAGAAATAAATCAGATTTTATAAGAGAATGTATACGCTACAGAATGGAGAAAGAAAAAGACCTTAAAGAAGTTGTAATGGAAGCCATAAAGGAAGCTTTAGGAAGCGGCACTATAAGTTTGGTACAGCATAAAGATGTTGAACCCGTTAAAGCAATAGATGAAGGCATGAAAGAAGTTGCTGACTTCTTTGATGAATATTAATTGAATAAAGACCTAAGCACTTATGTCATTTTGGCATGAGTGTTTTGGTGCTTATTCAAGCAAATGAAAGTTTGATATTTAGGAGGGATTAGGATGAAAGATTATTTACAAGAGACAAAGAAATGTTTAGAGGAATACAAGGCAAATAAGGATATGCTAGAGGCTAATATAAAATTATTAAAGAAATTAAAAGAAAATCGTAAAAACAGGGTTGAGGGAGAAACAGGTGTAACCGGTATTAGATATGATGTGGTTCCAGCAAAAAATAATAAGGTAACTTCAAAAGTAGAGGAAATAGCCATTAAAAATGCTCAGCTTGAATTAGATCTTGAGGAAAAGATAGAAGCATTGAGTTATTATGTGAATCGTATTGATATGGGATTAGAAGAAATTAAGCCAGTATGGAAAGAAGTATTGGTTTTAAAGTTTATAGAAGGATATACTTGGGAGTATACAGAAAGAAAAGTCGGACTGAGTGAATCAACATGCAAAAGATATGCAAAGGATGGAATTAAAGCGTTAGCAGATAAGCTAGCAGGTCAAAAGAGTTATATAGACTTACCTTTATTTAGAGATATTTATCTTGGCCAAGTAGTAGGAGAATAGGTTGTTAAGAGCTAGGACATAGGTTCTAGCTTTTTTTAGTGAAATGGTGATTTCAATAAAATAATATGATAATATATAAAAAATAGATAATTTATGAGTCGAATCATTTAATATATGACATGCTGTTGTCATATTCAGTATGTTATTATGTAGAAAATGAAAGGGTAAAAAATTTATGGGGGCATAATATGCAAGGATATGAGACTAAGGATGAACTTATTAAACAAATAGTAAAGATGGCAAAGCTTTTTATTGACGAGTTTGATACAGTGAGTGAAGCTGATAAAAATAGGCTTATTGAAGGCGTTGACCGCACACCATTTCAAATGTTAGCCTATCAGCTAGGATGGATGAATCTAGTTATGAACTGGGATAAAAATGAATTAGAAGGTTATGAAGTACTTACTCCTGCACCTGAGTACAAATGGAACAAGTTAGGTGATTTGTATGAGAACTTTTATGAGGAGTATAAAGAGTATTCTTTAGATGAATTAAAAGGACTATTCAATAATTGCGTTGAACGGATTATAATTTGGATTAGTAGCTTTTCTGATGAGGAGTTATTTTCACAAGGTGTTAGAAAATGGGCGTCTTCTACACCATCAAAATGGCCTATTTGGAAGTGGGTACATATTAATACAGTTGCTCCTTTTAAAACATTCCGCACAAAAATTAGAAAATGGAAAAAGCTTAATAATCAATAAAATAGTTATTTATATCTTTTAGGGGAGACCAATGAATAAAAGGATCTATGGAATTATTATTGCATTAATTATGATACTAGGTATTTCAACATATTTGATAAGTGCCATGCATAGAGATGTATCAGTGCTATCGCCACAAGCTTCGGAGCAAATTTATCTATATGGAGAATCTCATGGTGTAAAAAAGATTTTAGAGAAAGAACTTGAGCTATGGAGTGAATATTATCATGATCAAGATATGAGGCATTTATTCATTGAAATGCCATATTATACTGCAGAGTTTTTAAACTTATGGATGCAATCAGACAATGATGATATATTGGATAGCATCTATAATGCTTGGGTTGGAACTGCTAGCTATAACCCTGATGTTAAAGCATTTTACAAAGAAATAAAAGCCAAATGTCCTGAAACTATTTTTCATGGCACAGATATAGGGCATCAATGGGCTACTATAGGAATGAGATATTTAGAATATCTTGAAAGTAATAATCTAGAAGATTCGGAGCAGTATTTGTTAGCACAGGAGAGCATAGAACAAGGTAGATACTATTATGGTGGTTTAGATGATGTATATCGTGAGAATAAGATGGTTGAAAATTTTATCCGTGAATTTGACCAACTAAGTGGAGAAAGTATTATGGGAATTTATGGTGCGACACACACTGGGTTAAAGGCGATGGATTTTACAAACTCTGCTCCATGCATGGCAAATCAACTTACAAAGAGTTATGGTAATAGCATCTACACTGAAGATTTAGCTAGTTGGGCAAAGGACATTGAGCCGTATAGAGTAGATACCATCAATGTTAATGGAAAAGATTATAAGGCGCTGTATTTTGGAGAACAAGACTTAACGGGATCTAAAGACTATGCATATAGAGAATTTTGGCGTTTAGAAAATGCATATAACGATTTTAAGGATAACCCCAAACAGTATGTACTACCTTATAGTGAGTATCCAATGTTGATAGAAACAGGACAAGTTTTTGTAATAGATTTGACAAAAACAGATGGTTCTGTTATAAGACAATACTACCTTTCTGATGGATACATATGGGAGAACATGCCTTCAACACAGGGGTTTATAGTAGAGTGAGTAAGAACCAAATAGTTATTTAACAAGCAAATAAAAATATCTTTTGAGGATAGGTCCTAATGGGCTTATCCTTTATTTTTTCACTAAAAATACTGACTTACTTATAAAAATATGATAAATTTAGAGTAAGAAAAAATAGATAATTTATTTAGCGAACAAAAAGTGAGGGGATAGTAATGCTAACAAATGATTTGATAACTGAACGATTGATTCTTAAGAGTACAAAGGAGGAGCATGCTCCATTATGTCTTGATATGTGGCTAGACGATGAAATAGGAAAATATTTAGGAGATCCACCGAGAGATAAGGCAGATGAAAAGTATATGAATTTTGCTAAAGGGATTGAGGAAGATGAAACATGGTATCCTTTTGTAGCATTTTTAAAGGATACCAATGAGTTTGTAGGAACAGGTAGTATTGTACCTATGGAAGATAAGATGCATTGGGACTTGGGGTACTGTATCCATAAGCAATACTGGAGACAGGGATATGGAACAGAACTTATTCAAGCATTAATTGATTTTGGCTATGCCAAAGGGGGCCGCAAGTTTACAGCAGACATTGCACAAGAAAACATTGCATCTAATGCAGTAATAAAAAAGTTAGGGTTTACTATAGAAAAGGAAGGTTGTTTCAATAAACAAGGAACTAACATTACATACGACAATTATACATACAAGCTCGATTTAGAATAAGTATTTTTAGCATTCTCGACATGCAAATAGTTACTTGATGGGTAATAAAACTATCTTTTGAGGAAGGGTAAAACCTTCCTCTTTTTTTGTGACCTGTTCATGACCTACTTTGACCTGATGTTGACCTACTATTGACCTGTTTTACATGTTAAGATGTTAATGGGTGAACGAAAGAAATCATCCTAAACATTGAGTTCATCCTAATTCCCCCTAAAGAAATATTAAAAGGATAGGGTAACCTATCAAATATTCATTTTAAAATGCACCTAGTAATATAGTGATCTAGGTGTGTTTTTATTTAAAAAATCCTTGTTCAAAATGGTGTGTAATAACCCAATAAAACTGTTTTGTAAAGGAGAATAGAACAAATGATGAAACCACCAATTCCACGTATGGGTGGAAAATCAAAGTTAAGAAAAACTATTTTAGAAAGAATACCAGAGCATATTTGTTATGTAGAACCATTCTTCGGAGCTGGATGGGTGTACTTTGGTAAAGAACCAAGCAAAGTTGAAGTAATCAATGACATCGATAAAGAGCTTATTAATATGTTTCGTATGATTAAGTGTCATGCTCCAGAAATCGAAAGGGTACTCGAGTATGAGTTTTCAGGACGGGATATGTTTGAGGAATATAAGCACTGTACAGTTGAGTATCTTACAGAGATTCAAAGAGCAGTACGTTTTCTATATCTTATCTCACAAAGCTTTGCTGGAAAAGGTGAAACATTTGGTTATGGAACAACAAGTAAACCAGCACCACAGATATTTTATCAAGGTGTACTTAGGGATATAAAAGAAAGACTTAGAAATACATATGTTGAGAATAAAAGCTTTGAGGATATTATTAAAAGATATGATAGACCTCATAGCTTTTTCTTTTGTGATCCACCTTATTTTGAAACTACAGGTTATGGGAATGAGTTTGGAGAGCAAGAACATCTTTTATTAAGAGATACACTATCTCAGATAAAAGGCAAGTTTATGGTTACAATCAATGACCATCCTAAAGTAAGAGAATGGTATAAGGATTTTAATATAGAAGAGGTGCAAGTGCCCTATTCAATAGCAAAAGAACAAAAGGCTAGAAAAGAATATGGTGAGTTAATTATTACAAATTATTAGAGGAGAAGTATATGGGGATTAAAACAAAAGCTATCAAAGATAAAGAGCTAGAGATATCAATTTATCAATACTGTAAGAAGTACGATATGCAGCTATATATTATGATTTTGTTAATTCGTTATACAGGATATAGAATCAATGATTTAAGATGTCTGAGAAAAAGGGATGTTAGTGGTAAATATCTAGAAATTGTAGAGAATAAGACAAAGTATCTGGAACAGAAGTATAAAGAAAGAGCTGAAAAGGATGGAACGAATCCTAAACCACCTAAAAAGGCACGAAAAATTTTAATACATCCTACATTAAAGAAAATACTTGATGAGTATACCAAAGATATGGAGATGTGGCATGTATTATTCCCTAGTCCGAGAGGTAGGAACAAACCTTTATCCTATTCTCAGTTTGATAGAAGGTTAGATAAAGTAACAAAAGAGTTTCACCTAAAGGATTTTGGTTTTCACTCATTTAGAAAGATGTGCTTTCTTGCTGTATATGAAGATAATGGGAATAGTATAGAGAAAGCTCAGCATTATGCAGGGCACACATCATCATTAACTACTAGCATTTATCTAGACTTAGACCAGGAAACAAACGATAAAATAACACTTGAAATGAAAGATCCTTTAAGGGGATTAATGGGAAGTTAAAAAAGCTTGGGAAATAATTGCGACATTGTGAACTATGTCTATTATTCGTAATACAAGAAAGTGTTTAGAGGCATTGAAAGCCAACAGGAAATATAAAGCTAAAATAATGCGAGAGACATAATAGATATAACGCATAATATAGTTTACAAATGTAAACAAATGGGCACTCACAGGGTGAAATTTTATAGGTTCTTTCGAAATTCAAAAATGGATTGCGGTTCCATGTCGCCCGAATGTTCCCTAGTTTCTAATAGTTTAAAATCGAAAGTTCCGTTTCCGATAAGGAGGTAATTTTAGTGGTTAACATTGAAATTGACAAGGTAGCTTATAAGATGGCAACACGTAAGTTAGCTCATATACCAAAAGGGATTAATAGAGCTACAAAGAATGCTATTAATAGAACAATATCAGCTACCAATAAGTTCATTCATACGGAATTGAAGGATACATATACTGTAAAGGTAAGTGAAATCAAACATGGGTTAGAGAAAGAAAATGCAACTATATCAAAATTATCAGGTAAAGTAGTTGCAAGTGGACCAGTTCTTAGAGCTTCAGGATTCAAGAATGATACAAGTATACCAAAAGAATATGTTGTATCCATTAAAAGAAGAGGTAAAAGAGCATTACCTGAGCAAGCATTCGTTGCAAAAATGCCTAAAAATAATGGCAAACAGCGTAGGCAGCATAAAGGTATATTTATCAGGAAAGGTAAAGAAAGGTTAGGAATACGAGAGCTGACAGGCCCATCTATACCAGGTATGGCAAGTTCCAAACCTATTAGAGGAAAAGTTACTAAAGTAATGTATAAAAAGTTTAATGAAAGATTTGATCATGAAGTAAATTATTTACTAAGTAAAAAGTAAAAGAAAGGAGAAGAGGTATGTCTAAGGTAGAAAATATTGATTCATTAACAGTATCATCTGCAGTATTAGCAGATTTATTAGGAGTAACAGATAGACGAGTAAGGCAATTAGCAAGTGAAGGCATTTTTACACGCGTTTCGAAAGGACGCTATAACTTGCCAGATAGCATTAAAACATATTTGAATATGTTGAAGATGGAAAAAGACATTGTAAATTCTCATACAAATGGTGAGCTAGACTTAGAGCAAGAAAGAGCTATTAAGGTAAGAGTTGAAAGACATCAAGCTGAGATTAAATTAGCTCTTATGAGAGGTGAGATTCATAAAGCTGAAGATGTTGAACAAGTAATGGTTGATATGCTGACTTCATTTAGGACAAGACTTCTGAACATACCTCCTAAATTGGCTCCAATTCTTGCAGAAAAAAAGAATAAAGCAGTGATTCAAGAAATTATTAATGATGAGCTTATTGAAGTTTTACATGAATTAAAAGACTATAATGCTGAAGATTTCTATTCAAAAGAATATATAGATTATGATGAAGGAGAAATTGATGGGTATGGACTTAATGAAGAAGAAAATCAACTATAAGACCCTATGCCTTTTTAGTAGAATTGCAAAAGTCATGTCTCCACCACCCAAACTAACAGTCAGTCAATGGGCAGATGAGAATAGAAGGTTATCAGCAGAAGCTTCTGCAGAACCAGGACGCTGGAATACAGATAGGGCACCATATCAAAGAGAAATTATGGATGCCATAAGTGATGTATCTATTGATACCGTCGTGGTAATGAGCTCTTCACAAGTTGGAAAGACAGAGCTTGTATTAAATATGATAGGTTATTGCGTAGACTATGATCCATCTCCTATTTTAGTCATGCAACCGACGGATGGTATGGCACAGGCATTTAGTAAGGATAGGCTAGCACCAATGATTCGAGATACACCGGTTCTTAAAGGAAAAATATCTGATGCCAAAAGTCGTGATAGTGAAAATACTATTTTGCATAAGAAGTTTCCAGGAGGACATATCACCATTGTAGGTGCACAATCAGCAGCGGGGTTGGCATCTCGACCTATTCGTATTCTTTTATGTGATGAGGTAGACCGATATCCATTAAGTGCAGGAACAGAAGGTGATCCTATAAAACTTGCCGAAAAGCGTACCAATACTTTTTGGAATAGGAAAAAGATATATGTTTCAACACCTACCATAAAAGGTATATCTCGTATAGAGCAAGAGTACAACGATAGTTCTATGGAGGAATGGTCTGTAGAATGCCCTGCCTGTGGAACTTATCAACCTTATGAATGGGAAAGGCTACACTTTCAAGATTTAACTATGGAGTGTGTGGAGTGTAGAGAAAGATTTAGTGAGCAAGAATGGAAAGCACAGCCAGGAAAGTGGATTGCTAAAGGTAAGGCTATCAAAAAAAGAGGATTCCATCTTAATGAAATGGCTTCTCCCTGGAAACATTGGGATGAAATTATAAAAGATTTTAAGGATGCAAACGAACACTATAAGAAGACAAGAAGTGTAGAGCAGCTTAAAGTATTTCAAAATACTTCTCGTGGATTGCCATGGGAGTTAAAAGGCCAAGGGGTAGAAGAAGATAAGATTCTTGATAGAAGAGAAAAGTATGATGCTGATATTCCAAATGGTGTACTTGTTTTAACAGCAGGAGTAGATGTTCAAGATAATCGCTTTGAGATAGAAGTCGTTGGATGGAGAAATGGCTATGAGAGTTGGGGAATCCAATATCATACGATTTATTGTGATCCAGAAAAAGAAGAGTCGTGGAATGAACTTGAAAATTGGCTAGAACAAGAGTTTTATTTTAGTGACGGCAATAGCTTATTGATTGCAGCTACTTGTATTGACACTGGTGGTCATTTTACAGACAACTGTTATAAGTTTCTGAAGAAAATGGAGAAGAAGCACAAGCGAATTTATGGCATTAAAGGGCTTGGTGGTTCAGGTTATCCTCTTATCTATAAAAAGAGTACCAACACAAAAAATGGTGTTGGTATTTTCATTTTAGGTGTAGATCAAGGTAAAGAATTAATTATGGCCAGACTTAATACAGAAGAAATAGGTCCAGGATATTGTCATTTTCCTAGTAATCCTGAACGCAATTACGATGAGCAGTACATGAAAGGTCTAACAAGTGAAAAACGAGTTATATCAGTTAATAAAAAAGGAGAATCCAAGCTAGAGTGGATTAAAAAATCAGGTGTTAGAAATGAACCTTTAGACATTAGAAATTATGCAACAGCAGCAGTTCAAATATTAAATCCTAATTGGGAGTCATTACAAGAAAAAATAGATAATGGTATTAACTATATGAAGCAAAGTAAACAGAAGAGAGTAAAAAAGCCAAGAGGCCGAGTAGGTAGAGGAGTTGAAGTATAATGGATGCTTTATTAGAGATGAAGAAAAAGAGGCTTGCCATGTATTATGAAGCAGAACAAGCTATCTTGCTTAACCAGTCCTATACAGTTGATGGAATGACACTTAATAGGGCCAATTTATCTCATGTTCAAAAACAAATTAACCAATTAGAAAATGAAATAAGAAGAGCTGATGGTAAAGGTAGGCGTGTAAGGCGAGTGATTCCATTAGATTAGGAGGATAAAAATGATTAATGTAATTGATAAGTTTTATGAAGTAGTAAATCCACAGAAAGCATTGGATAGAGAGGCTGCTAGATTAAAGCTTGGTATGGCAAGGCAGATTAATCCCTTAAATAGTGGATATGATGGTTCAGGTGCGTCACGTACAAAAAAATCTATGCTTGGATGGAGAGCAGCTAGTAGAAGTGCATTTGAAGACATTGAAATGAATCGCCAATTATTAACACAACGCTCAAGAAGCTTATATATGACATCACCTATTGCAATATCAGCTATTAAAACAACAAGAACCAATGTTATTGGGGCAGGATTAAGGTTAAAGAGTCGTATAGATTTTAATCTTCTTGGCATAACACAAGAAGAAGCTGATCAATGGGAGAAACAAGTTGAGCAAGAATTTAATTTATGGGCTGAATCAAAATTTTGTGATGCATTAGGACTAAATAGTTTTTATGAGTTACAACAGATTGCATTAATGTCTTGGTTAATGAATGGTGATAGTTTTACAATTATACGCCATCTACAGCCTACACCTTATATGCCATATGGTTTAAAACTTCATATTATTGAAGGGGATCGTGTATGTAATCCATCATCTAATGGTAATGTAAGTCAAAATGCTAAGTATAAAGGGAATCAATTAATTAATGGAGTAGAAATTAATAAGTATGGCATGGTTGAAGCTTATCATATTTGTAATAGACATCCTCAAACAAACGGTAAAAAAGAATGGCAGCGTATTAAGTTTATAGGAGATAAAACTGGGCTACCCAACATCCTTCATGTGATGGAAGCAGAAAGACCAGAGCAATACAGAGGTGTTCCTTATTTAGCACCCGTTATTGAAAGTATTAAACAATTAACACGCTACACAGAAGCAGAACTTATGGCAGCAGTTATTAATGGTTTTTTCACAGTATTTATTAAATCAGATTCGCCAGAAGATGTGGATGAGGATTTTAAAGGCTTATCCCAAGAAGGAGAAACAATAAATGATATGCCTGATTATAAATTAGGGCCAGGAATGATTAATCTTTTAGGAGCAGGTGAAAGTATAGAAATCGCTGATCCTAAAAGACCAAATGTTAACTTTGATGGATTTGTATCTTCTATGTGTAAATATATAGGTGCTGCATTAGAAATACCTTATGAACTTTTAATAAAGTCTTTCACAGCAAGTTACTCAGCCAGTCGTGCTGCATTACTTGAAGCGTGGAAGGCTTTTAAAATGCGAAGAAATTGGTTTGCAAGTGATTTTTGTCAGCCTATATATGAGGTATGGCTTAGTGAAGCCATTGCAAGAGGGCGTATTAATGCGCCTGGATACTTTGAAAATCCACTTATAAGAAAAGCTTATGCTGGAGCAGAATGGAATGGACCAGCACCAGGACAATTAGATCCAGTAAAGGAGGTGACGGCATCTGCAAAAAGAATAGAAATAGGTGTTTCAACGAGAGAAAGAGAAGCTATTGAAATTAATGGTAGTGATTTTGATAGGAATATAGAACAACTTACTCTAGAGCAAGAAAAAATGAATCAACTCACTAAAGGAAAGGAAGGTGCATAAAGTGAAGTTTTGGAACGTCAATAATGTGACAAATGATGAGGGCGAACTTATTTTATACGGTGAAATAAGAAGTAGCAAACCTTGGTGGTCAGAAGGACAGATGATTACACCAGAAGAGTTTTTAAAAGACATGAAAACCTTAAGAAATAAAAATAAGGTGACAGTTCGTATTAACAGTAGGGGTGGTGATGTGTTTGCAGCACAGGCTATTTTTACACATTTAAAAACCCTTCAAGCAAAGGTTGAAATCATTATCGAAGGAATTGCTGCAAGTGCTGCAACTATTATTACATGTGCAGGAGACACGGTTAAGATTAGCCCAGGTTCAGCATTTATGATACATAATCCAAGTATTACAGTATGGGATAGTTTTGAAGCAAAAGACCTTGAACAGCTTAAAGAAATGCTGGATAGTGTTAAAAATTGTATTATTGAAACTTATTGTACTAAAACAACTCTAAGCAAAATGGAGTTGGCTGAAATGATGGACAATGAAACATGGTTAACAGGTCGTGAAGCAGTTGAGAAAGGGTTTTGTGATGAATTACTAGAAGATACAAAGGTTACTAATAGTATTCTTAATAATCGCATGATACTTGTTAATAACGTAGCACATGACCTTAGTGGGTTCAAGAATATGCCAATATTTGAGCCTGTTAATATAAAACAAGAACCACAAAATAATGAACTTGATAATCAAGTAGAAGACCAAACTAAGGAAACTCAAAGAAAAAGGAGTAATGCAATGACTTTAGAAGAAATTAAAGCAAATCATCCAGATGTAGTAGAGCAAATTAAAAATGAGGCACGACAAGAAGAAAGAGAACGTATTAAAGCAATTGAAAATATTTCAGCCTCTATAGGAAATGAACTTGTAAATAAAGCAAAATATGAAGAACCAATGGATGCAAAAGAACTTGCTTTTCAAGCTCTTCAGTTACAACAACAAAATGCAGCACAATTTTTAAATCATATCCAAGAGGATACACGAAATTCAGGAGTTGAAGAGGTTAATGCTGAAGGAAAAGAAACGGATCCTGAAGATAAAATAAAAGAAAAAGTTACAGCATTAAGTAATGTACTTAATAAAGATAAAAGGAGAGTGAAGTAAGATGGCAAAATTAGTTCAAGACGGTGATGTGTTTACACCAGATCATTTATTTGTAAGTGGAAGTATTCCAGTACTAACACAAGGTATTACTCTAGTAGCTGGTACAAATGCCAAGAGAGGGGCAATTATTATTGCAGATGCAAGTACAGGAAAAGGTGAAGTAGCAGATAAGGCAAAAGTAGATCATAAGTTAGTAGGTGTTTTAACAGATGATGTTAATGCAGAATCTGATACCATTGCAACTGTGTACATTACAGGACATTTTAATAGAGATGCACTGAGCTGTGTTTCAAGCACTACATACAAAGACTATGAAGAAGAGATGAAAAAATTAGGCATGTATCTAGATACTGTTAAGGGGGAAAATTAATATGTCACAAAAATTCACTACTATAGAAATGCTTCAAGCATTAGATTTGAGAAAACCAATTGGAAGCTTTTTTACAAGTTTTTTTCCAGTAAGTAATACACATATAGCTGAAATTTTACAACTTGAGATTAAAAAAGGTAAACGTACAATGGCTCCATTTGTTGCCCCACGTGTAGGAGGCAAGGTAATGAAAAGAAGTGGTTCAACTACGAAACTTCTTCAAACCCCTAAAATTGCACCAGAACGTCCAATGACAATAGATGATATTAGTAAAAAAGGTTTTGGTGAGAGCATTTATTCTAATAAATCACCTGAAGAACGTGCAGTAGAGCTACTTGGAAGAGATATGACAGAACTTGAAGAAGCTATCCAACGTAGAAAAGAATGGATGGCAAGAGAGATTATCTTAACAGGTGCTATTAGTGTACAAGATGCTGAAGAAGGAGTTGATGTAGAAATCGACTTTAATTTTACTAACAAAACAACTCTTGTAAGTGAAGCTCTTTGGTCAGCAGCAACTTCAAATCCTATTGAAGATTTAGCAACTTGGAGAAGAGCAGTTATTAAAGCTACTGGTAAAGCACCTACTGTATGTATTATGGCAAATGATGTGTATCAAGCGTTTAAGGTTCATCCAAAAGTAAATCAAGAAAGACAACTTTTAACATCTTCAACAGTTAAGATTGAACCACGTATAGTTGATCCATCTCTTACATTCCTTGGTAGACTTGTTGAACTTGACATAGATATTTATTCTTATGATGAATGGTTTGTTGATGATGCAGGGGAGGAACAACCTATGCTACCGGATGGTAAGCTTATCTTACTTCCAACGTCAATTGGATCATTTGAGTATGGGTCAGTTACACAGTTAGAAGGGGAGGACTTTATGACCTATGAAGCTGAAATCGTACCACAAGTCCTTGTAGATACTAGGAATAATATTAAAACGTTAAGATTAACATCAAGACCTCTTCCTAAACCAGATGATGTAGATAGCTGGTATGTTGCAACTGTTTTAGCTGAGGATTAGGAGGTAAGTACATATGATGAAATGTAAGGTACTAAGTTCTATTACAACAAGAAAAGATGGGGTTCGAAAAAACTATGAGAAAGGCAGTATCATTTATTTAGAAGATAAGGAAGTAAGTCGTCTTATTAAAGAATCTGTAGTGGAAGTCATAGATGTTATTGAAAATAATAATGCTGATTTACAGATAGACTATCTAGATGAAAAAGAACTTAAGAAACTAAATAAAGATGAATTAGTGGAATACGGAGGCAAAATAGGCATTGAGCTTACCAAGGAAATGAAAAACCAAGAGTTAATTAATGCAATTCTTGATTACATAGGTGAAAAAGAAAGTCTAGGTGAATAACATGGCATTAAATTTTAGAGAGCAACTTCAAAAAGATGAGGCTGCTTTTTTTAATTGTAATGAATTTGCTGAGAAAGTATTTATTGGAGAACAAAGTATACCTATTATCCAATGTAAAGATGAGCTGAAAGGGCGAAAAATCAAAGAAGCAGAAGGAACCTATGTGGGAGAAATTATTTTCTTAGTTCAAAAAGAATACTTCAAAACAAGGCCTCAAGAAGGCCAAAAAATTAAAATGAATAATGAATCTTACTATGTTATGGAGTGTGAATCTCTAATGAGTGCATACAAAATAACGTTGGGTAGGAATTGTTCATATTAGAAGAGGATATAGATGACCATTTATAACGTACTGAATAACTTTAAAAAATTTATTGAAGAGGTTGCTCGTAATGAGCGACTTCTTACAAAAACAAATCAAAGTAAAATGCCACAGGTTAAACTAGGATACTTAGAAGACAATGAATATGGAGAAGAAAAAGAAGATTTCCCATACATTGTTATACGCTATTTGAAAGATCAAGTGAGCGAAGAATCGGCAACAGTAAACATTAAAGTATTGTTTGGAGTTTATAGTGAGGACAGTGAGGGGTGGATGGACATCCTTCATTGCATGGAGCTTATTAAGCGAGAAATTCTGAAAAAGCAAACTTTTGATTTCTATACAGTGGAATTACCTATTAAGTGTACGATTCCAGAAGAACACCCGTTTCCAAATTATGTTGGAATGATGGAACTAGAATTGACTGTACCTCGAATGGGGATGGAAGGAGATGAAGAACCATGGCCAGTGTAAAGAGTAAGAAAGAAGTGAGCGACAAGACATCTGATAAAAGAGTTTATTGTGGGCCTAACTTGCCAGGATTAAATCAATTTACAGTTATAGAAGGTCAAAACAATATCTTAAAGTTGCATATTGAATCATGTCCAGCGATTAGTAAGTTGATTGTACCTATTGAAAAGTTAAATTATACACGTTTAAAACTTGCTATAAAGGGAAGTTTTGAGCAACAAAAATACAGAGAAATTATGAATTATTTAGGAGGTAGATAAGATGAGTGGATATAGACATGGGGTTTATGTGTCAGAGATACCAACGAGTATTATTCCTCCTGTTGAAGCACTAGCAGGTTTACCAGTTGTCGTTGGAACAGCACCTATTCATCTAGTAAAAAATCCAAAAGTAAATGAGCCTGTACTTTGTTATTCTTATAAAGAAGCAGTAGAAGCTTTTGGATATAGTGATGATTTTGAAAGCTATACGTTATGTGAGTTTATGAAATCACATTTTACACTTTTTAGTGTAGCACCTGTTGTTTTTATTAATGTATTAGATCCAGCAAAACATAAAGAAGCCGTAGAAGAGACAACAAAGTCTGCAGTTGAAGGGGAATTACTTATTGAAGAGCCTGTGCTTTTATCTACAGTTGTAGTAAAAAATAATGAAGGAGAAGTGCAGTCTATAGGTGAAGATTATGAATTGGCTTTTAATGCCAGAGGACACCTTGTTATTTCTCTTAATAATGGAAGAACCGAAGAAATTAAGGTGGCTTATTCTAAACTTACCCCAGCAACAGTATCAAATGATGATGTAATAGGAAGTGTGGGCTTGGAGGGGCAGTTAACAGGACTGGAACTGGTTAATGAAGTCCTTCCACGTTTTGGACTTGTGCCAGGACAGTTATTAGCCCCTAAATTTAGTACAGAGCCAACTGTAGCAGCTGTTATGGTAAGTAAGGCAAGTAATATTAACGGATACTTTAAGTGTATGGCACTGACAGATATTCCAGTAGATCAAGTGACCAAGTATTCAGATGTTGCACAATGGAAAACATCCAATAATTATGTGTATGAAAATCAGATTGCATGTTGGCCAAAAGTAAGATTAGGCGATGCTGTTTATCATATGAGTACACAATTAGCTGGTCTTATGTGTAAAGTAGATGCTTCTTATGAGAGTGTACCTTATGTATCCCCATCCAATCACAACTTACAGATTAATGGGCTAGTAGGTAAAGCTGGCAAGGAAGTTATTTTAGGTATAGACCAAGCCAACTATCTTAATGGACAAGGTATTGTGACAGCCATTAACTTTAGTGGTGGTTGGAAGGCTTGGGGAAATCGTACAGCATGTTATCCATCCGTTACAGACCCCAAAGATGCCTTTATTCCTGTAAAGCGTATGTTCTACTGGATAGCCACAACCATTGTACAGACATTCTGGCAAAAGGTTGATGCGCCTATTACAAGGCGACTGGTTGACACTGTAATGGATAGCATAAATATTTGGTTAAATGGTTTAACAGCAAGTGGCTATATATTAGGTGGACGAGTTGAATTTTTAGAGGAAGAGAACCCTTCAACCTCCATTATGGATGGCAATATTAAGTTCCATTTATATCTAACACCACCATCACCAGCAAGAGAAATCGATTTTGTGCTTGAATACGACGTTGAGTATTTAAAAGCACTCTTTGCATAGAAAGAGAGGTAACAGTTTATGAGTAAAATTCCTGATAAACTTATAGCTTATCGAGCCTATAAAGATGGTAAAGATATGCTAGGAATTGCAGATGTAGAGCTTCCAGATATTGAAGCCATGTCAGATACTATTAAAGGGGCAGGTATTTCTGGAGAGGTAGATTTACCTACTTTAGGGCATATAGGTGCAATGAGTATGACAATTAACTGGCGAAGTGTATGTGGTGATTTAGTAGCCTTATCGGCACCAGTAACGCATGCTCTAGACTTTAGAGCATCACAACAAGTATTTGACAATGTAGAGGGCAAGCTTAAAACAGTTGCAGTTAAACACATCGTACGGGCTATTCCAAAGAAAATTACACCAGGTAAAATGGAAACAGGTGCTGGTACAGAAAGTGGTAATGAATTTAGCGTTCTTTACTACAAGATGGTACTTGATGGGAAGGTTGCAGTGGAGATTGATCCATTCAACTACATTTATATTGTAAATGGCATTGATTATTTAAAAGAAGTAAGACGAGACCTAGGTTTATAGAACTTAGGTCTTTTTGATAAATAAGGAGGATAAAAAATATGAAAATTACATTAAAGAAACCCATTAACTTTGAAGGTGAAGAAATTAAAGAATTAGATATGGATTTAGATCGTTTAACAGGTAAAGATATGATTGATGCTCAAAAAGAAATTCAATCTATGGATGTGCCTGTTCAGGAATTTAATAAAGAATATTTAGCAGTTGTTGCTGCAAAAGCATGTGGTAGACCAACAGATTTAATTCCTCTTTTAGGGATTAAAGATTTTAGTACGGTAACGGTGCAAGTACAAAATTTTTTATTAGGAGAGGAATTACCTCAAGAATAAACTTTAGAAGAATAGTCTTTGAAATGGCTCAAGCATCTTTTACTCCAGTAAACTATTGGTTAGACCAATCTTTAGATGAACTTGAAGCTTGGTTAGAAGCTATGGAAGAAAAGAGGTGAAAGCATGGCATCAAGTAAGCAATACCAAATTGCTTTTGCTTTAAATAGTAGATTAGCTTCTGGTTTTAATAAAAGCTTTAGCAGTGCTACAAAGAGTATACAAAATTTAGCTAGAACAGCAAAAGCAGCTATGGCAACAACTATAGGTGCTATAGGAGCTAAAAATACTGTAGGCATAGCCCTTACAGAAGCTATGAATTTAGAAGGCTTTAAGATGCAACTTGAAACAGCTACTAAGTCTGCTCAAAAAGCAGGAGAGATCATGAAGTGGTCCATTGATTTAGCCAATCGAACGCCATTTGAAACAGGTTCAGTTGTAGAAGCCAGTGCTAGGCTTGAAGCTATGGGGTTATCTGCACAAAAGTATTTACCTATGATTGGAGATATGGCTGGGGCAACCAATAAAGCCCTGATACAAGCTACTGAAGCCATTATCGATGCCCAAACAGGAGAGTTAGAAAGGCTTAAAGAGTTTGGCATTAAGAAAGATGACATTGTAGCATACGCTTATGAAAAGATGAACAAGACACAAGTTGTCAATAATAAGGGTCAAATTATCAATCAACAAAAATTTAATGAAGCGATGCTTGCTCTTATGGATGATAAGTTTAAAGGTGGAATGGAAAAGCAGGCTACTACCATGAAAGGATTGATGTCCACTATTAGTGGTGTTATGAAGTCTGGTATGGCTACTATAGTAGGTGTAACAAATGACGGGACACTTAAACAAGGTAGCCTAATGGAGACTCTTAAAAGCAAAGCTAAAAGTGTTGCAGATACCTTTGTAAAATGGCAACAGAATGGTACCTTTGAGAAGATGGGTGATCTACTTAGTAAAAGTATTTCACAAGTTCTTAAAAAGTTTGAACAATTAAAAAGCTGGGCCACAAACACTTATGATACGATCAAAACCAAAGTACTCGAAAATAAACCTCTACTAGATAAAATAGCGTATGTTGTTGAAGATATTAAAGTAAAGTTTAGTAACTTAAAAGGTGGGGCTTCCACTCTAGATTGGCTAAAAGACACAGCACTACCAAAGGTAGCAGATGGTGTGATGTTTGTGCTAGAGCAAGCTATCGATTTATATGATTTTATTAGTACAAATTGGACCACATTAAAACCAATCATTATTGGAGTAGGGACTGCCTTTACAGGATGGAAAATAGGAGCCTTGGTAGTAGAGTTTTATAAAACAGCAAAAGCCATTACAGTATCCACTATTGCACAGAAAAAATTAACACTGGCCAAAATAGCGGATAAAGCTGAAACACTTTACATCAAAGCCTTGTATGCAGGAGACTTTCTAAAGTCCTTATTCATGCAAGGAAAAGCTATTGCAGGGAATACACTCGCTTGGACAATTAATACAGCTCAATTAGTTGCACAAAAAGTAGGGTTAGTTGCTTTAAAAGGTATACAGCTAGCTTCACAAGGTGTAACAATGGCACTTACAGCAGCACAATGGGCACTTAATGCAGCTTTTATTGCATCGCCAATTGGATGGGTAGTGCTTGGGATAGGGGCTTTAATTGGAGTGGGTGTCCTTCTATGGAAAAACTGGGATACCCTAAAGGCAAAAGCATTTGAACTTTGGGAAGGTATAAAATCAGCCTTTAGTGGTGTAGGAGCATGGTTCAGTAGCTTGTGGGAAGGTGTTAAATCTATCTTTAAAGGTTTTATTAACTTTATTATCGGTGGCTTAAATAAAATACCAGAAGCACTTAATAAGTTGATAGGTATTGGACAAAGTTTTGGAATTAATATACCGACTATTCCGACCATCCCCATGTTTGCCAAAGGAACTATGAGTACACCTAAAGGTGCCTTTATAGCAGGTGAAAAAGGCCCTGAGCTTATCTCGGAGGCACCAGGAAGAAGAGTCTTTACAAATGCACAGACTAAAGGGATTTTATCAAAGGTGAATAATGAAAGCTCACGTTTTGTTTTTAGTCCAAATGTTACGGTTAATGGTGATGGCATATCTGAATCAAAGCTTGCACAAATTCTTGAAGCTGAAAGAAGAAAGTTCATGGCAGAAGTCAAAGCAATGCTGAAAGGAAAGGATAGATTAGCTTATGGATAATACATATATAACTTCACAAGGTGATACATGGGATAGGATTAGCTATAAGGTATATGGTAATGAAAAGTATATGGATGTTTTAATTCAAGCTAATAAAAATCATATTCAGACAGTTATATTCCCAGCGAACGTAAATTTAACTATTCCTAATTTTGAAATTCCTATTGTTACACAGTTACCACCTTGGAAAAGAGGTATACAATGAGCCGTAGAGTAGAACTTAAGGTAAACTATCAAGAAATAGATATAAGTAGAGATATTGCAAAGCATCTTGTAAGCTTTTCTTATACAGATAATGCAACAAATGAGGCTGATGACCTAGAAATAACACTAGAGGATAGTGAAGGGTTATGGCATGGCGATTGGTTACCTGAAAAAGGTGACCTTATCCATGCCTCTTTTAATGTGAATAATTGGGAAGATGGAGATAGGACATTACCATGTGGAACATTTACCATTGATGAAATAAACTTGGATGGTCCACCAGATACAGTTTCTTTAAAGGGACAATCGGTACCTGTTGCATCCTCTATAAAGTATACAAAAAAAACAAAGTCGTGGAAGAATGTAAATCTATCACAGATTGCAAAAGACATAGCAAAAGTATGTGGGCTTAGCTTAATGTTTGAATGTAGTAATGATCCTAAATATGAAAGTATAGATCAAGTCAAACAAAGTGATATGAGCTTTTTACAAAAACTATGTACACGAGAAGGCATATCCTTAAAAATAACAGATAATCAAATGGTTCTTTTTGAGCAAAAGCTATATGAACAAAGTGAAGTCGTTGCAACTTATATAAAAGGCAAGTCAAATATACTAAGTTATGATTTTAGTACCTCATCTAATGACACATCTTATGGTAGCTGTAGAGTACGCTACACCAATCCAACAACAAATAAGGTTATTGAATATACGACAACAGTAGGAGAGGGACCACAACTAGAAATTAATGAACAAGTGAAGTCTAAAGATGAAGCAAAACGTGTATCAAGTCAACGTCTTAGAGAGAAAAATATGAAGGAATATCAAGCGAATCTAAGTGTCTTAGGTAACGTTAATCTTGTATCTGGTGTAACGATAGAGCTGAAAGGTTGGCACAAATTTGATGGTAAATATATGATTCAAAAAGCTACCCACAAAGTCATTGGTGGTTATACAACAGACTTGGAACTTACGAAATGTTTGGAGGGATATTGATGGAAATTAGAATGGGAAAAATATCTAGTGTAAATCAAGAAAAATGTGCTGCAAAAGTACTTTTTGAACAGTTGGATAATATGGTGTCCGATGACTTAAGTATTATTACTAGAAATGGGACTTCGTTAACAATTGAAGAGCTCCCTAAAATTAATCAGCCTGTACTTTGTTTGTTTCTAGATGAATCTTCCGATGGTTTTATACTTGGAAGTTGGAAGGTGAATTAAATATGATAGGCGCTTTAGGAGATATTTTATTTAAAGTATCTATAAAAAATGTAAATACTTTCCAAGATTTTTCAAGAAGTAGTTCAGGGAGATGGGCTATTCATGAAGTACATATGCAAAAGCCAAAAGGTGAGTTCTTAGGACCAGACTTGGATACTATTAGTTTTACAATGCACTTCGATGTTTTACTTGGAAGAAATCCTCGTTATGATATGGAGAAACTTATGCAATATAGTAGAACTGGCGAGCCACTACTACTCGTTATAGGCGGAGATGCTATGGGGTACTACCGTTGGGTTGTAGAAAGTGTAGACCAAGAATATACCAAGGTAGATAATCATGGAAATGTCTTGCAAGGTAAAGCAGATGTTAAACTTAAAGAATATGTTAAATAGGAGGAAAAAGAATGTATGAAGTAACAGCAGAACTTAAACCTCTTAATATGCTTGCAAGAGGAGAAGAAGAAATCCTTCAAAATATAGCTATGATATTAATAACTTCAAAAGGGTCGGTTCCATTGGATAGAAATTTTGGAATAGATATGAGTGCTTTAGATTTACCTCTAGAAATGGCAGAAAATATATGTACAGCTCAAATTATAGAAGCTATACAGGATTATGAGCCTAGAGTAAAGGTAACGAAAGTGACCTATGAAAAAGACCATTTAACAGGAAGATTAAGACCGAAAGTGATGGTGTTAATGAATGAGTCTTAGAGAATTAAAAGCGATAAGTTTTTGTGAGACAGAAACTTCAACAGTAGAAAAGGATATTATTAATGCATATGAGGCAATAGCGAATAAGAAACTTTATCCAGGTGATCCTGTGAGGTTGTTTTTAGAAGCTATTGCCTCTATTATTACCCAACAGCGTGTGATAATAGATTTTAGTGGAAAACAAAATTTACTTGCCTATGCACAAGATGATTATTTAGATCAAGTTGTAGCATTGGTAGGCGTAAAGCGGTTAGAAGCTTCTCCTTCAAGATGCACGGTTAAGTTTACATTATCTAATGCACAAGCAAGTGTCATGACTATACCAAAAGGCACAAGGGTGAAAGCAGGAGAACTTTATTTTGCGACCATAGAGCATGCAATAATTCTACCAGGTCAATTAAGTATTGATGTAGTCGTTGAATGCATGCTGCCAGGTGTTATAGGCAATGGTCTTGTAGCAGGGCAGATTAATCAGCTTGTAGATGTATTCCCATACTTTAGTCATGTAACAAACACCACAACGACTACAGGTGGAACAGATGAAGAACGAGACGATGCATTAAGACAAAGAGCTTATGAAGCACCAAGTTCTTATTCATGTGCGGGAAGTGATAGTGCCTATGCTTTTTGGGCTAAGACGGTATCTCCTGAAATAGGGGATGTAGCAGTGATTACACCTAAAGCAGGAGAAGTTAATATTATTCCAATCGGTGTAAATGGGGAGCTTTTATCAGAAGAGCTTAGAAATAAAATCCTTGCAAGGTGTAGTGAAAAGAATGTTAAGCCTCTTACAGATAAGGTAAGTGTTATTCAGCCAACTAAACAAAACTATGCTTTAGAAATGACTTATTGGATAGATAGAAAAGATGTTGCCATGGCTAACGTTATTCAAAATCAAGTGAACCAAGCAATAGCTGAGTATAAGGTATGGCAACAAAGTAAGCTAGGAAGAGATATTAATCCATCTGAGCTTATTTATCGTGTGATGCAAGCTGGGGCAAAACGTGTTCAGGTAACAAGTCCTTCATTTACCACGTTAGAGGGTACAAGCATAGCGCACTTGACAAGTGAATCCATAGTCTTTGGAGGAGTAGAGGATGCATAGCATAAATAATCTATCCATTAAGGAGTTACTCCCCTCAAGCATTTCATATGATAAGCAGGTTATTGCATCCTGTGAAGCGATTGATTTAGAAATGAAGAAACTTCAAAGTGCTATACAAAAACTTTACATATTGCCAAGTATTGAGACTTTGGAAGAGGATATGGTGGATTTAATGGCCAAGCAATTTGATGCACCTTATTATGATGCTACATTGCCATTAGAGACAAAAAGAAGCTTAGTTAAAAATGCTATTAACTGGCATAAGAAAAAGGGCACTGTTGCAGCTGTTGAAGAAGTAGTCACCACAATCTTTGGAGAAAGTACTGTAGAGGAGTGGTATGAATATGGAGGAGAGCCTCATCATTTTAGAATTACGACAACTAATATAAGTGTTGATGAAAGTTTTATTAGGAGATTTAAAGATGCAGCTGAGCATATTAAAAGAAAAAGTAGTTGGCTTGATGAAGTCATCGTTTTACTTGCAAGTAAGCTAAGTATGTATGTAGGCTTTGCAGTACATACAGGCGATAAAATAACAATAAGGCAGGAGGGGTAAACAAAATGAGTATTTCAGGTGTATTTTTTACAAATAAAGGTTTAGCTCTACAAGCTAAAGCACAAACGGGTACCCCATTACACTTTACGCGTATAGCAATAGGTGATGGAGAATTACAAGGACAAGCACCACAGACATTTAATAAACTTATGAGTGAAAAATTGTCGATCGAAATTACAAAGCTCACTATTGGAGAAGATGGAACAGCTAAAGTCGGAGGTTCTTTTAATAATAGCAATTTAGAAATAGGGTTTTATTATAGAGAATTAGGTTTGTTTGCGAGGGATCCTGATAATATGGAGCAAGAAATTTTATATGTCTATGGTAATGCTGGGGCGTTAGCGGATTACATACCAGCACAAGGTAGTGAACTGATTGAAAAGAAGATCGATATTATAGCTATTATAGGTAACGCTACCAAGGTATCAGCTACGATTAATAGTAGTTTGGTTAGTCTATCGCCAGAAGACTTAGAAATACATGATAAAGATTCTGAAGCACATCAACCTATAAGAGATTGGTTTACAGACTTATTACAACAAGAAGAGGAAGCACGAATCTTAAGTGATTCAACTATAAACGAACAAATCAAGAATTTATCTAGTCCATATGTTATACCTGAAGGTACAGATATTCCTGTTCAGGAGCGAGTGAAGGGTAAAATGTATTTTAAAGTTACAAGTAGGCAAAGTAGTGGTGAAACAATAGAAAGTGTTAGAGTGAGTCCTAATATGGGGATTAAAGTACAAGAATAAGGAAGTGATAAAATGTCAGTATTAAAAAAGGTAAGAGTACAATTATTAAATGAACAAACAGGTGAAGTGATTGAAGAAGTTGATGTACTAACTTCAGCAGATGCTGTAACATTTGCAGATGGAGAAACCTTTCAACAAAAGTTAGATGCTGGTAAATTGACTGGTCCAAAGGGTGCAACAGGGGCACAGGGACCTAAAGGTGATACAGGTGAAATGGGGCCTCAAGGGCCTGCAGGTGCAATAGGTGCACAAGGCCCAGCTGGAGTTGCTGGATCTAAAATGCATAATGTTACAGGAGCACCAGCTACATCATTAGGTGTAATAGGAGATTGGGCATTGAATACCTCTAATGGAGATGTATATGAAAAAACAGCATCTACAACTTGGACCAAAAGAGGAAACTTTAAGGGATCTACAGGAGAGCAGGGTCCAGCAGGAGCACAAGGGCCAAAGGGGGACACTGGAGCTACAGGACCACAAGGACCAGCTGGTGCAAAGGGAGCAACAGGTGCACAAGGGCCACAGGGACCTAAAGGTGATCCAGGTGATGCTATAAAAGTGGGAACCTCAACATCGGATGCTGTATCTCGAAAATTATTTTTTAAAGTAGTAGGGTAGGAGGTGCCAGATGGCTAGATTAAAAGGAGAACTTCAAGCAGATAATGGGGATGTGTTATATCCTCATACATCAGCTGAGGTTGTATTTATGGCTGATGGAACGAAAGCAGAAGAAAAGATTAAAGATATCGAGCAAAAAGTAACGAATATAGATGTTTCGGGTGATGTTAGACAGGTTATTAATGAAAGAGTCAATGCAGATACTTCAAAACCACTCAGCACGTTGATTAGTGAATGGGTTAATGCAGCTAAAATAGCTATTTTAAATAGTATTAATGGACTTCCACAAAAAAGTATTTGGACAGATGCTAGAGGCGCTAAACTTGATAACCTTGATCAACGTATGACTACTACCCAGACTAATATTAATAACAATACGAATGCAGCTCGAGATAATATTAAGAGTCATATGACAAGTTTAATGGGGAGCCCGAAAGTTGTTAAGAGTGTGCAACGAGGAACTTTTGAGGCAAGTAGCGACCATACAATTACAATTAACTCAGTAAATGTCTCAAAATCTATTGTAATTAGTGAGACAAGTCACAATGGTAGCACTAGTAACTATACAAATGCCGTTGTATTAGAGAATTCAACTACCTTAAAATTCATTGGTAAATCTTACTCACTAAGTACAGTAGCATGGCAAGTTATAGAATTTTATTAAAAAGGAGTAGGAAACATGTTTAATTACGCACAAATAAATGAACAAGGTTATTGCGTTGGTATAGCCTCTTTAAGTGGTGAAGTTCTACAAGATGATATGATTCCCATTGAGAGCTATGATCTTTCTTATATCAACAGAAAATATGATAGACATAATAAAAAATGGACGGATGAGTATTTGCCTATTCCAGAACCACAGATACCCGTAACATTGGAAGACATTAAAGGTGATACAGCCCCGATAAAAGAAACAACAATGCTTACAGCAGATGATGCATTAACCATTATGGAAATACAATTAAGTAATGAAGATAAATTAAATCGTATTTTAGCCCATCTAGGGTTACAATAAAATATTACAGTTAGGAGAAAATTGAAATGGAAAGAACAGTAGTAGATGCAAGAACCAGAGCCAATGCAAGATTATTGTCAGCAGGGAGAAAGACAATTGATGAGGTAACGCCTGAAGAAAGTAGAGTTGATTGTTATGTGTATGCAATCGCTACATATGACTATAGGCTAGAAGATGTCGATGCAAGATATATGGATGGTGTAAAAACTGAATTAGGCATTAAATAAAAGAATGATTTGTTAACTGAATAAAGGCATAGAGAAGGCACTAGAAATAGTGTTATTTTTTATACGTATTTATAAAGAGATATGCTATAATAAAAAAGTAAAATAAAACCGTGCAGGGTGGCACGGGGGTTGTATGTTACCCTCCAGAGGGC
>OBXO01000552.1_pt1 | contig 27467 bp, 25 predicted proteins | sample 1501431 | NCBI WGS metagenome assembly OBXO01 (sample SAMEA2580163, study PRJEB22360) | human gut metagenome | biome: human gut; feature: human-associated habitat; material: faeces | place: Denmark | collected 2008/2010 | reverse complement strand
CCTTCCCCAACATGACTGTGGTGCAGCCCGCCGATGCAGTGGCGGCAAAAGCCCTGGCACACGCTGCAGTAGATTTTAAAGGACCTCTCTATGTGAGGCTCCATAGGAACCCGGTAGCCGATATCTATGATCCGGCAACCTACCGGTTCGAATGGGGGAAAGCAAATACCGTAGTAGATTACGGAACCGATATGACGATGATAGTATCCGGCATTCTGCTGAAAAAAGCGCTGGATGCAGCCGAGATATTAAAAGAACAGGGCATCCTTGTAAGAGTGCTTGATATGGCGACCATAAAACCATTGGATCATGAGTCGGTAATTGAGGCGGCCAGAGAGACAGGGGCCATCATGACGATTGAGGATCATACAATTTTAGGCGGCCTTGGTTCGGCAGTAGCGGAAGTACTGGTTGAGAATGAGCCGGTTCCGATGCAGAGGATTGGCGTCCAGGATAAGTTTGGCGAATCAGGCGATCCGGAACTGCTTTACCGTGACCACGGAATGGATGTGGACTCCATCGTGGCAAAGGCAAAAGAACTTGCCGACAGGAAGAAATAGCCGGGAGACAGGGAACCATTAAAGTGATAATCACATCAGAAAGGAAGAATTTCTTATGAAAGCACCGCATGTATGCATATTACAGACCAGTTTTGCCAAAAGGGAGGATACAATTGCGTTTCTTAAAGCGAAAGTCCCCAATGTAAAAGTGGAATTTATCACCGACAGCACCCTGCTGAGTGATGTCCGCGCGGCCAAAGGCCCAACCCAGGCCGTCATTGACAGAATGACGCTGTATGCTAAGGCAGCGGAGATATCAGGAGCGGATCTGATTGTAAACTCCTGTTCAACCGTAGGAGAAGTAGCCGATATTTATGCAAAGGAAGTAGGCATCCCGGTCATGAAGGTGGACCTTCCGATGGCGCAGGAGGCAGTCCGGCTGGGAACGAAAATCGCCCTGATTGCCACAGTGGAAACCACTCTGGGGCCAAGCCAGCGTTTAATTGAGAAAATTGGCGCGGAGCAGGGAAAGAAGATGGAGTGTACCCAGTATCTGCAAAATGCGGCATGGGCGGCGCTGCAGGACGGTCATCCGGAGGAGCATAACCGAATTCTGATGGCAAACATCAGAGAGCTTGACAAAATGGGATACGACGCCATTGTTATGGCACAGGTATCCATGAGGGCATTGCTGCCTGACCTTGAAGACATAAAGACACCTTTACTCTGCAGTTTCTTTTCCGGTTACAGCGCAGTAGCTGATAAGCTGAATGAGATTGCGGCAGCCAATGAATAGAAAACACCTTGCGGAACATTACCGTGTGTACAGTAACGAAATTAAACCAGGAATAACGGAGGAAATCAAAATGAGCAAGAAATTGGTATCTGATTTATTAGTAGATTATCTGGAGCGCAGAGGCGTTACCAAATTATTCGGCCTTTGCGGTCATACCGTAATCGGAATGCTGGACGCTTTGTCCCGCAGTGAAAAAATCGAATACATAGGAACGAGGCACGAGAGCGTTGCCTCCACCGCAGCCGACGGCTATGCCCGTGTAACCCATAAGGCGTCCGTAGTAATGTGCCACCTGGGACCAGGCCTTACCAATGTAATTACAGGTGTTGCCAACGCTTCACTGGATTCCATTCCTATGGTTGTGATTGCCGGTGACGTTCCGAGCTATTACTATGGCCGTCATCCGCACCAGGAAGTGCAGATGCACGCTGACGGAGACCAGTACAAACTTCTGGAGCCGGTAGTGAAAAGAGCATGGAGAGTAGACGATGTTGAGGCATTCCCCGACATTCTCGACAAGGCGTTCCGTCTGGCTGAATCCGGCCGTCCGGGACCGGTCCTTGTGGATGTTCCGATGGATATGTTCTCGAGAGAAATGGATGAAGACCTGTGGGCGCGCACACATAAAGGAAACCTTGTAACCATGCGTCCGGCTCTTGATCCGGCAGCGGCAAAAGCCATTGCAAAAAGACTGGCCCAGGCCCAAAACCCGGTTCTCCACGCCGGCGGAGGCATTCTGCTGTCACAGGCGTCAGAGGAACTGGCCGCTTTGGCGGAATATCTCGATATCCCGGTGTCCCGTACACTGGCCGGACAGGGCTGTCTTTCCGACCTGCACCCGCTGATGATTGGACAGACCGGTTTCTGGGGACTGGAATTCACACACTCCCTTACAACAAATGCCGATGTAATCCTGGGACTGGGAACAAGATTCGGCGAGGCAGACAGCTCAAGCTGGTATCAGGGCGTTACATTTGACCCGGATAAGACGACCTTCCTTCAGATTGACATTGACCCGATGGAGATCGGCCGCAACTATCCGGTGGAAATCGGCGCAATGGGAGACCTGAAGATTGGCCTGGGACAGATTCTTGAGGAAGTGAAAAAGCTTTGTCCGGAGGGTAGAAATAATCCTGAATTACGTGCCAGAATCGCAAGGGCCAAAGCAGACTTCAAACAGTCCAACGCTGCGATTTCAAGCGACAGCCGTTTCCCGATGACGCCTCAGCGGATTCTCAAGGATGTCAAAGAAGTAATCCCGGAGGATGCAGTAATCTTTACAGATGTAGGCTGGAACAAGAATGGCGTTGCACAGGAATTTGACATCACCATTCCGGGAACCATTCATCACTCTTCCGGTCTTGCTACGATGGGATTCGGACCTTCCGCAGTTCTCGGCGGCAAGGTTGCTGCACCGGACAAAATCGTTATCAACCTGACGGGAGACGGCGGCTTCGGCATTAATCCGTCCTGTCTGGCGACGGCCGTAGAGCATGGCATTGCCTGTACCTGGGTCGTAATGAACAACTCCGCATTCGGAACCATCGCAGGCCTTGAAAATGCAAACTATAAGACGAAATTCGGCACGGTATTCTATAAACCGGACGGAGAGCGTTACACCATCTGCTGGGCGGATGTTGCAAAATCCTATGGAATCGAGTCCATCTGTGTTAATTCGGCCGAAGAGTTCAAACCTGCTTTGGAGAAGGCTATTGCCGCCAACAAAGAGGGACGTCCGTTCCTGGTTGAAGCTCCGATGGAAAATATCGTCGTACCGACACCCGGCTGCTGGAATATCAATGATATTTATACACCAAACGCACTTGTAAAAGAGGGTAAACTTGTGAAAAAGGAAAATGGCCGTTACGTTGCTCCAAGCCATTCCAAATCACACGACGGCTGCTTAAATTAAACACAGAAGTTCATATTCCGGGTTTCTAATACTTAAAGTTCCGTTTGACGAAACCCGGAAGACGGACTCCTGGTTATCAGGAGGTTAATGATGGAAAAAATGTTTTCACTTGCCTATCTGACCGTACCGGGAACCCATCCGGCTGATCAGATTGAAATCGCAGCCCGCTGCGGCTATGAGGGAGTCAGCCTGCGGCCCATATCCATGAAGCTGCCCGGAGAGCCTGATTTTCGTCTGGCGAATCCGGTGATATATCAAAATGTGAAGTCGGCTCTTAACCGTACCGGCGTTAAACTTCTGGATATCGAGCTGGCCAGGGTTGGAGACGGAATTGACGTATCGGCTTATGAGGCAGATTTTGAAAAGGCGGCAGAGCTGGGAGCCCGCTATGTGATATCAAGCGTATGGAGCCCAGACAGGGAGTATTCCCTGGCCCAGCTTGAGACAATTTGTGATATGGCACAGAAATATAATTTTCTGGTTAACCTGGAGTTTATGGCATTTGCCAATGTCCGTACACTGGAGGAATCTTTGGAGGTAATGGCTCAGGTAAACCGGCCAAATTTAAGGCTCATGGTAGATACGCTTCATGCACACCGGGCAGGAGTGACTCAGGAGATGATTAAGAAGGTTCCGGCAGAGAAATTCGGCTTTGTCCATCTCTGCGACGGTCCGGCCTGGATTCCTCCGGACGATCACCCTGATATGGCGGGTGTGGCCCGTTCGGCCCGGCTTTACGTCGGAGAAGGGGGAATTGATATTGCCGGAATGCTGCATGGGATAGCGGAAATTCCTTATTATTCGATTGAACTTCCCAATGCCGCTGAAATAGAAGCAGGGGGCAAGCTGGCTCATGCCGCGCGCTGCCTTGATACGGCCAAACGTTACCTTACGGCCAATGGGCTGTTGTAGAGGAGGAAGACAATGAAATTTTTTATTGACACGGCCAATGTGGATGAAATCAGAGAGGTCGGCGCCATGGGGATTATCTGCGGAGTGACGACCAATCCCTCACTGATTGCAAAGGAAGGCCGCAATTTCAATGAGGTTATAAAAGAGATTACAGAGATAGTGGACGGCCCGGTATCCGGGGAAGTTAAGGCCACTACGGAAAAAGCGGAGGATATGGTTGCGGAGGGCCGTGAGATTGCGGCTATCCACCCGAACATGGCCGTCAAGATTCCGATGACGGCGGAAGGTCTGAAAGCGGTGAAAATACTTTCAGCAGAAGGGATCAAAACGAACGTAACGCTGGTTTTTACGGCAAACCAGGCTCTTCTGGCAGCCAGGGCGGGCGCGTCCTATGTGTCCCCGTTTCTCGGAAGACTGGATGATATCTCCACGGACGGAACAGAGCTGATCCGTGATATTGTACAGATTTTCAACAATTATCCGGAAATCACGACGGAAATCATCTGTGCCTCGACAAGACATCCGCTGCATATCACGGATTGCGCGAAGGCGGGCGCCGATATCGCCACTGTGCCTTATAAGGTTCTGATGCAGATGGTCAGACATCCCCTGACGGATGAGGGAATTGACAAGTTCAGGAAAGATTACCTGGCGGTATTTGGAGAATAGTAACAATTAGCAGGTACGGGCCTTCAGCCGGATAACGGCAGGAGGCCCGAATTCAAATTAACAGGCAAATTTAAATGAAAGGCAATGAGATGCCGCCGCTTATGCGGCCCGCAGCGGGCGTTCGCCCAATCTTGATTGCCGGAAAAGAGGTTATAATGGAAATCCTGGAATTAAAAAAGAAGGCCAATGAAGTTCGCAGAGGAATTCTGACCGCCGTGCATGCGGCGAAATCCGGCCATCCCGGCGGTTCACTCTCAGCTGCTGATATTTTTACATATCTGTATTTTGAAGAAATGAATATCGATCCATCCAGGCCGGATATGGAAGGCCGGGATCGCTTTGTATTATCAAAGGGCCATAATGCGCCGGGACTGTACGCTGTTCTGGCAGAGCGGGGGTATTTTCCCAAGAAGGATTTGCTCACGCTGCGCCAAATCGGTTCTTACCTTCAGGGGCATCCTGATATGAAACATATCAAAGGCGTGGATATGTCCAGCGGCTCTCTGGGGCAGGGGATCTCGGCAGCGGTCGGGATGGCCCTGGCGGCAAAGATGGACGGTGCGGCGTACCGCGTATACGCGCTTCTTGGAGACGGGGAGCTGCAGGAAGGCCAGGTCTGGGAGGCGGCCATGTTTGCAGGTTACCGGGAGCTGGATAATCTGGTGGTGATCGTGGACAATAACAATCTGCAGATTGACGGCTCTATTGATGAGGTATGCTCCGCATACCCGATAGACGAAAAATTCAAGGCGTTTAATTTCCACGTGATTTGTGTGGAAGACGGAAACGATATGGCGCAGCTTCATGAGGCGTTCCTGGAAGCGGCCAAAGTCAAAGGAAAACCAACCGCCATCATTGCGGAGACTATAAAGGGGAAAGGAATCTCCTTTATGGAAGACAAGGCGTCCTGGCATGGTAAAGCGCCGAATGACGAGGAATACTGCCGGGCCATGGATGATCTCACGGCGATTGGCGAGATGCTGGAAGAGGAAGAAAAAACAGTAGAGAAGCAGTCTGCCGCAGCTGCCGGGAAGGAGGAGAACGCAAATGGAAAATAAGAAAATTGCGACCAGGGAAAGCTACGGCAATGCCCTGGCGGAACTGGGTAAAACACATGAGAATCTGGTGGTGCTTGACGCCGATCTGGCGGAGGCAACCAAAACAGCCATTTTCCGGGGAGTGTTTCCGGAACGTCATATCGACTGCGGGATTGCGGAGTGTAATATGATTGGGATTGCGGCCGGTCTGGCGGCATCGGGAAAGGTACCGTTTGCCAGCTCCTTTGCCATGTTTGCAGCAGGGAGGGCCTTTGAACAGGTGCGGAATTCTGTGGGTTACCCTCATCTCAATGTTAAGATTGCGGCGACCCATGCCGGGATTTCCGTGGGAGAGGACGGAGCCACCCACCAGTGCAACGAGGATATAGCGCTGATGCGGACGATACCGGGAATGACTGTGATCTGCCCGTCCGATGACGTGGAGGCAAAAGCTGCGGTGAAGGCGGCTTATGAGCATGACGGACCTGTGTATCTGAGATTCGGCCGGCTGCCGGTTCCCGTCATCAATGATACGGATGATTACCATTTTGAACTGGGAAAGGGTATCACACTGCGGGAAGGAACCGACTTGACCATCGTATCAACGGGCCTATGCGTTCCGGCATGTCTTGACGCGGCCCGGGCTCTGGAGCGTGACGGAATCAGCGCCGGTGTAATCAATATCCATACAATCAAGCCGATCGATGAAGAGCTTCTGATACAGGCGGCTAAGAGAACCGGGAAGGTTGTCACGGTGGAGGAACATTCCGTCATTGGGGGAGTGGGAAGCGCCGTCGCCGACGTGCTCTCCGAGAATTATCCGGTACCGGTGCATAAAATCGGTATCCGTGATGTATTCGGAGAATCAGGACCGGCTCAGGAGCTTCTTAAAAAGTACGGCCTGGATGCGGAGGGAATCGAGGTTAAGATTCGCATCTGGCTGTCTTCAGGCGATAATTTGTAACAGTTCAGACAACATGAACTGTTACGGCATTCGGCTAATTAAAATCGCTGTGCGATGAGCCGAATACCTGCGGCCACTACCTTTTCGCACGTTCAGCGCAGTAAATGCGCAGATTCCCCGCCAAAAAGGGGCGTGCTGCCGTGCGAACAGTAACCATAGAATCTCTCTATAAAAACGAGAGAATTCTGGTATTAGACTTTTACCTTCTGTTCCCTTATACTGAAATTACCGAAAGGACAGGTACAGAATAAACCATATAATGTAAAGGAGAGATGTTGTTATGGCTAAAGAAGTAACACCAGAGCAGATCCAGATGATCGAAGAGATGGTAGCGCGCGCACGCGTAGCTGCAGACATTATCGCTACATATGACCAGGAAACGGTTGACCGCCTTTGTCAGGCAGTTGCCGCCGCAGTATGCGATATGAAAGTATGGGCGCCAATTTGTGACGAGGCAGTTGATGAGACAGGTCTCGGCGACAAAGTAACAAAGAGAAACAAACGCAACAAAATTAAATTAATCCTGAGAGACTGTCTGCGCAACAAGAGTGTCGGCATCATTGAGGAAAATCCGGAAAAAGGTCTTGTTAAGTATGCTAAACCAGTCGGCGTTATCGCTTCCCTGGTTCCTACTACAAACCCATGTTTAACACCGGCAGGCCAGATTATCTACGCTATCAAGGCAAGAGACGTAATGATCTGCTCCCCGCATCCACGTGCAAAAGTTGTAACAAATAAATGTATTGATATCATCCGCGAAGTTCTGGTTCGTGAAGGCGCACCGGCTGATATCATCCAGGGAATCAAAGAGCCGTCCATCTCCCTGACCAATGAGCTGATGAAACGTGCAGACCTGATTATCGCTACAGGCGGCCGTCCAATGGTTAAATCTGCTTACTCCGCAGGTGTGCCGGCATACGGTTCAGGCGCAGGAAATGCAACAGTTATCATCGACGATACCTGTAACACACCGGAGCGTCAGAGAGAAGCTGCAAGCAACACACGTATTTCCAAGACTTCCGACTTCGGTTCCGGCTGCTCCTGTGATGGAAACCTGGTTATCCATGAGTCCATCTATGACGACTTCGTAAACGCTCTGGAAGCAGAAGGCGCTTACCTGGCAAATGAGGAAGAGGCAGAGATGCTTAAAAAGGTTATGTGGGATGAGACAGGCCACCGTCTTCCGCAGACTGTTGCTATCAGCCCTCAGAAGCTGGCTCTCACAGCAGGCTTTGAGATTCCGGAAGACCGCAAATTCATCGCAGTAACAGGCGGCGGAATTAATGAAATTGGTAAAGAGTTCTTCTTCTCCAGCGAGAAGCTGACAACTCTGTTAAGCCTCTTCAAATATGAAGGTGAATTCGAGAATGCGCTTACCATGATGCAGGCTATCTTCAACGTAGGCGGAAAAGGCCACTCCTGTGGTATCTACTCCTTCGATGATGAGCATATCCACAGACTCGGCATGGCCGCACCTGTATCCCGTATCATGGTCCGCCAGCCAAACAACAAGGGCAACTCCGGTTCCGCTACAAACGGAATGCCTCCGACATCTTCCATGGGCTGCGGAACATGGGGCGGAAATATCGTTTCCGAGAACATTGCATTAAAGCACTACATGAACACAACATGGGTAGCACGTCCTCTTCCGGAAGATATGCCGTCCAATGAAGAGCTGTTCGGCGAATTCTTTAAACCTGGTATGGACGAAGAATAATAGCCGGGAAAAGTGTTCAGACTTAAATTTGTAGTATCAAAACTCCTTAGATGATAGTGATAGTTTACGTTAAACAGTATTAACCAGATCGTGAATTTATAAAATGCCGGTCCGCCTGGAATGGGCCGGCAGGCGGTGAAAACGTTACTGTACACATCATGCCCAAAAGCGGCAAGCTGTAAACAGTAACGTAAAAACTCCTCCCTCACGTGTTTTACACCGCCGATTAATGAAAGAACGATGAATAGAAACAGGCCACAGGGCGTCGGACAGCTCTGTGGCCTGTTTCTGTTGGATAATGCATAAAACGCATAAGGCATCCGATTTCACGGATGCCTTATGCGATCAAGTTCTATTTATAAGTTATTGATAAATGTCGAAAGTAAGTCTGCGGGGAGCTGGCCCGGTGCAGAAGAATTACCTGCCGTTCCGAATGTAATGGAGGAGCCGAACACGCTGCCGCATACCCGGCTGACTGCGCCCTGTCCGCCCATGGACATGGTGATCACAGGAGTTTCATTATGCTCCTCCTGCATCGTGAGGGTGGCGTCAAGCAGAGTCAGGACATCTCTGGCGCACTGAGGGGTAACGGCATACTTGACGATATCCGCGCCGAGTTTCTGCATCTGACAGAGATGATATACAATCCGCTCCTTAGACGGAGTGGAAGCAAAGTCATGGAGGGAACCGATAATATGCATCCCTGCTTTATGCGCCGCGTCTCTTATCGTCTTCATGGCATCTTCGCCTCTGGACAGTTCCACGTCAACTAAATCCATCAGTCCGGTATCTATGACGGAAGTGAGCAGTTTTACATGGCCCTCCGTGTCAATATCTAACTTGCCGCCTTCGACGCTGGTTCTGGCGGTAAAAAGGATTGGTGTGTTGCCAAGCTGCTCCCGGAGAAAGGACATTGCCTGAAATCGTTTTTGCGGATCTTCGATATCGTTAAAAAAGTCTGCGCGCCACTCAACCATATCAAAAGGTGCGCTCTTTAATTCATTAACGGATTTACTAAGTTCCTCGATGTTTGCATCGGTGAGAGGAATACAGATTTTTGGAATTCCTTCGCCGAATACAACGTTTCTGATTTTTACGATGTTTTTCATGGCAATCTTCTCCTAAATTTGATTTAAAACAATAGTTTTTTAAATATTGTTTACAGTATAAATGCAGATTGCCAAATAGTCAAGAGTTTTATGCATTAAACTACTAAAAATTAACGCTTTAAAGCGTATTAGTAAAATTACGCCAGAAAGAAGACATATTTTGTTACGTCAGCAGCTGTTCCGGGAGGTGTTTTTCCGGGTGGCAGTGAAAATCCGGTTCCTTCAATGATTTCAGAATATCCACTTCTCTGCCGTCCTTCAGCAGCCGCCGGTTCAGCTCGTTAATACGTTCACGGCCTTCTTTTTGCCCCTCAATTCGTCCTTCACGCCGTTCTTCCCTTGTATCCTCAGCCAGGATATCGAGAACAACCGAATGGTTTTCAATGTTCCGGATAGAATACTGTGCCTTCACCTCTCGGACTTTTAATGCCGGTTCATTTAACATGATTCGGATCACTTCTTCACAGGCTTTTTATCCTCCAGTACAGAGGCTTTCTTCTTGTTTGCCATTCCTGACTCCTCTCGTATACGACAGGAGCCGTTTTTCTCCTGCCATATTGGTGTTTTGTGCTGAACTATGGCAGAATTTGCCGGTCTTGATCTATAAAGCTGCTGCAGAATCAATTGTATACAGCCGTGATGGCCGTATTGATTTGTGTAATGAGTAACAGTTCTTGCTGCCTGATTGTTACTGTAATTAATTATAACTTTCCGGGATAAAAATGACAAGAAATATTTTTATAAAGAGCAGACTCATACTTGCGTTTCATTTTCTAATATGCTATAGTAGCAACTGCAATAAGGTCGCAGTATTCCCGTCCGTATACAAGCCGGGATTCCTGCACAACCAACCCAAGTGTTCGAGACCTTCCACTTGTAAAACAAAACTAAAGGAGACAACTGAATATGAGAGAGAAAAACAACAAAACCGTTTACTTTGTGGCTTACGGTGCGGTAATCGCGGCGATTTATACCGTGCTGACACTGGTATTCGCACCAATCAGCTTCGGACCGGTGCAGTTCCGGATTGCCGAGGCACTGTGCATCCTGCCTTTCTTCACACCGGCAGCGGTACCCGGCGTGTTTATCGGCTGCCTGCTGTCCAACCTGCTCTGCGGGGCGGCGCCTCTCGATATCGTGTTTGGCAGCCTGGCGACGTTAATCGGGGCAGCAGGTTCCTATGGGCTGCGCGGGAACAAGTGGCTTGTATGCCTGCCGCCGATAGTGGCCAACACTGCCATCATTCCATGGGTTCTCCGCTTTGCGTATGGCTCGCCGGATTTAATTCCGGTTGCCATGGTGACAGTGGGAATCGGTGAGATTCTGGCTATCGGAGTTCTGGGCAATATCCTGCTCTTAGCTCTGGAACGGTATAAAAATATTTTATTTGGCAAATGTGCTGGAAACGCGGCTGCCAGATGACAGACGGCTGAATTGATAAGCCGAATTGGCCCGGAAAAGGTTTACTGCCTTTCCGGGCCTTTTTATTGATGACAATGACCTGTGCGCGGAGCGACGTGATGAAAAGTAAACTTTTCACCACAATCAACGACGTTTTTTTGCCGTTTCTGTGCATCATTTGTTACGGTTTAGCCGACGGCTGAACTGTAACCATCATATTCTGACGGAACTAACAAAATCTTGACAATTCCCATCAAAAGAAGTTAAATAAAAGTAATGCCGGAAAACGGGTAAATGCGCCCGGCGGCAATGGACATCAATACGGCATATACATTATATATAGGGGCTGCAGAATATAGAGAATAAAGGTGGAAAATAACATGTATCAGATTGATTTTACAAAACCACAGTCAGTTCATTTCGTCGGTATCGGTGGAATCAGTATGAGCGGGCTGGCAGAAATTTTAATGGACGAAGGGTTTAAAATATCCGGTTCAGATGCCCATGAATCAGAGCTTACCAGACATCTGGAGGCGAAGGGCGCGGTTGTCTATTACGGCCAGAAAGCTGAGAATATAAAAGACGGTATCGATGCGGTTGTCTATACGGCAGCCATTCATGAGGATAATCCCGAGTTCATGGAGGTAAAAAGACGGGGAATCCCTATGATGAGCCGTGCGGAGCTACTCGGCCAGATGATGAAAAACTACAGGGAAGCCATCGCTATCGCCGGGACACACGGCAAGACGACAACAACGTCCATGGTAACCGAGATCTTTCTGGAAGCAGACAACAATCCCACCATATCGGTTGGAGGTATCTTAAACTCTATCGGAGGCAATATCCGCGTCGGCGGTCCGGAATTTTTTGTGACGGAGGCCTGCGAATACACGAACAGCTTTCTCTCATTTTATCCGACCATGGCAATTATACTTAATATAGAAGAAGATCATCTTGATTTCTTCAAAGATATCGACGATATCCGCCGTTCGTTCCGGCAGTTTATTGAGAAAGTACCGGAGAACGGAACCATTATCATGAACGGGACCATAGAGAACTGGCAGGAGCTGACGGCCGGTGCGGCCGGAAAGGTTGTTACATTCGGAAATTCGAAGGAAAATGATTACAGCTTTGACGCGGTTGTATATGATGAGTATGCAAGGCCTTCTTTTGATCTTTATATAAAAGGAGAGAAAAAGGAGCGGATCAGTCTTGGAGTTCAGGGGGAGCATAATGTATACAATGCCCTTGGGGCAATTGCAGTGGCAATGGAGTCCGGGGCCGGGCTGGAGGCTGCCGGCAGAGGGCTTTTGAATTTCACAGGAACTAACAGAAGATTTGAAAAGAAGGGGGAGCTGAAAGGGATCACGATAATCGACGACTACGCCCATCATCCCCAGGAGATAGAGGCAACACTGAAAGCGGCTGAGAATTATCCGCATAAACGTATTTGCTGTGCCTTCCAGCCACATACTTACACCAGGACGAAAGCATTTATGAAGGAGTTTGCACAGGCTCTTTCCCTCGCAGACTGCGTTATGCTGACTGACATCTATCCTGCAAGGGAGACTGACACGCTGGGGGTCAGTTCTGCCGATATTGTTGCGCTTTTAAAGGAAAAGGGAGTCGATGCCTGGTATCTGCCCACATTTGACGATATGGAAAAATTTATTTTAGAAAATTGTACACAAGGTGATTTGTTGATAACTATGGGGGCCGGAGACATTGTAAAGGTTGGGGAAGAGCTGTTGGGGCTCTAGTTATCCACATTATCCACATAGTTGTCAACATTTTATGTAAAGAAGCTATGTGGATTTTTTTTGTCCGGTGTGTATAGAGGATGAAATACAAATAACATTGATAAATCAAGGGTTTCGACAAAATAGTTCATATATCGAGTGGATAACAAACGATAGTGTCCACATTATCCACATTATCCACACCAATATCTGTGGATAACTCCGCCTATTTTCTTTTGGAAAGTCCTGTGTTATGATGTAGGCATAGTGAATTTGTGGTTTTAAGGTTGCGGTTCGTCCGGAACGGTGACAATTTAAGTGAGGAATGGTGAGGGGATGGAGCTCAGTTTTAAAAACCGGTTTTCTGCGGGGATAACGGTTGTGGCCAATGAATTTATTGATCAGTATATGGCGGATGCCAACGGAGAATACGTTAAGGTCTATCTGTACCTGCTCCGCCATGAGGGCGGGGATATTACGGTGGAAGCGGTGGCGGACGCGCTGAACCATACGGAAGCTGATGTACGGCGGGCCTTTGCCTATTGGCAGAAAGCCGGGGTCTTTGAAAAGGAGCCTGCCGCCCGTAAGAAAGAGCCTGAGGGGGTAAGGGAGGCTGCAAAGGCAGAGGACAAGAACTCCGTGCAGCAGCTCCCCGAAAGCCGTGCGGCACGGGAGACAAGCGCTTCCTGCGTCTGCGATTTGGAATCGCTGTCGGATGATGAGACATTCACCCAGCTGGTTTATATTTCCCAGAAATATTTGAATAAAACGTTTACGCCTGTGGACTGTCAGGTATTCGTTAATCTATACAAGAATTTGAATATGCCGTCGGAACTCATAGAATTCCTGGTGGAATATTGTGCGCAGAACGGTCATACAAGCCTGCGCTATGTAGAAAAAGTAGCTCTAAGCTGGCATGAGAAGAATATCATGACTGTGGAGGAGGCGCGCGTGTATTCCAGAAGCTTTTCCAAGGAATCCTTTGCTGTTATGAAGGCCATGGGGCTGACGGGACGAAATCCGGCCGATTCCGAATTTGAATTGATGGAGAAGTGGTTCAGGACCTACGGCTTCACAAAAGAGATCGTGGTGGAGGCCTGTAACAGAACCATTAAGACGATACATAATCCCAGCTTCCAGTATGCGGACAGGATTCTAACCGATTGGAAGGATGCAGGGGTAAGGACGATGAGCGATATTGCCGCTCTTGATAAGATACGAAAGGATCAGGAACAGGCAAAATCGAAAAAGAGCGGCCGGGGAACGGGGGAAGGCCAGGCAGCGGCCCGGAGCGGTCCGGCCCGGTCGGGGAACCGTTTCCATAATCTTGAGGAACATGGTTATGATTATGACGAGATGGTCTGGGATATGATCAATGCCGGACAGAAGGGTGAGTAACGGAGCGTAACAGTTCAGCCGTGATGTATTCCAGCCCGGCTGAATGCGTCATATGCGCAGCAGGCCGTGCTGCAGACAGCATAGGATGCCGGCTGCACAGCAAGCAGGAGGTGGAAATGGCACTCAGCAATTCCCAGTATGATTCAATCATGCGGATTTATAACCAAAAACAGTTAAATAATAAACATGAACTGGATCGCCGTACCAAAGAGGTATATGAAAGGATTCCGGCTATCCGGGAGATGAATGACGAGATAAGTTCCGCCGCCGTAAGAAGCGCGAAGCAGTTATTGAATGGCGACAGTGAGGCGGTTGAAAAGCTCAGGAAGACCATTGCCGGGCTTAGGGAAGAACGGCAGGTACTGCTGGCGGCTTACGGCTATCCTGACGACTATCTTGAGATGCATTATGAATGTCCGGACTGCCGTGATACCGGATACAGTAACGGAAGGAAATGCCATTGCTTCCGCCAGCGTGAAATTAACCTTCTGTATGCCCAGTCCAATATCCGGGAAATACTGAAGCGTGAGAATTTCGATAATTTTTCCTATGAATATTTTGATGATACGAAGATAGACGGGCGAAGCGGCAAGACGGCCAGGGAATACATGCGCCAGGTGGTGGATACATGCAGGCAGTATGTGGACGCATTCGGTCAGAAAAAGGACAACATACTTTTTACCGGCAAAACGGGCCTGGGCAAAACATTTTTAAGCAACTGTATTGCCAGGGAACTGATCGAACGAAGTTTTTCCGTTGTATATCTTCAGGCGGTAGAGATGTTTGAGATATTTTCCAAGGAGCGTTTTTCCAATGACTCCACGGATGAAGACCGGGATCGCTCCCGCTATCTGCTGGAATGTGATCTGCTGATTATCGACGATCTGGGCACAGAACTGGTTAACACATTCACCACATCCCAGCTATTCTATGTGATCAATGAAAGAATGAGCCGGAAGAAAGGGACGATTATATCCACCAATCTGCCTGTCAATGAAATGCGGGATGAGTTTACGGACCGTATTATGTCCAGAATTGTCAGTCAGTATAAAGTGATACCTCTTTATGGCGAAGATATCCGGATTAGGAAGAAGCTCAAAGAGGCCAGAGAAGGAAAATAAAAGGAATTTAGCTGAGGTGTGGAGGAGTGGACTTTCCGCTGCCACTGCTGTTGCCAAATAGTTACAGTTCAGCCTTCGGCTAAACCGTAACAAATGATGCACAGAAACGGCAAAAAAACGCCGTTTCGCGCCGCACAACTCGGGATTTTCGCAAAAAACAGTGAAAACATCTCGCGGAATACATCATGGCTGAACTGTTACGCCAAATAATCGTCTGTCCCCTTGATTTGCTTGACTTATAAGGTGCATAATGATATAAATGAGACGATGATTATGTTTGTGAGGCCGCTGATATCTGACGGGCTGATAAAATTCAAGAATAGAAAAGACTGATTTACTGGAGGAAAGAGATGCTGTACGAAGAAAAAATCATTGAGACGATCCCGGTTGGCCCCCTTGGGCTGATTCCGCTCAAAGGATGTGCGGAGCTTGGAAAAAAGGTGGATGATTACCTGGTATCATGGAGAAGGGAGCGGGAGAGCGAGCATAAAGCAACGATCGCATTTTCTGGTTATCAGAGGGATACTTATATAATCGGAGCCGGTACGCCGAGATTTGGTTCAGGAGAAGGAAAAGGATGGATTTCCGCTTCCGTGCGCGGTGATGATGTGTATCTGCTGGTAGATATCTGTAACTACAGTCTCACCTATTCCCTGTGCGGAATGGTAAACCATATGTCACCCGATGACCATTTCCAGGATTTAAAGAGAATTATCGCTGCCGTCGGAGGCAAGGCCAGGAGAGTCAATGTTATTATGCCGTTCCTCTATGAGAGCCGCCAGCATAAGAGATCGGGACGGGAGTCTTTAGACTGTGCCCTGGCTCTGGAAGAGCTGGTAAGCATGGGAGTAGAGAATATCATCACCTTTGACGCTCATGATCCGCGTGTTCAGAACGCAATCCCGTTAAAAGGATTTGAAACCGTACAGCCGATTTATCAGTTTATCAAACATCTTTTAAAGCACGAGAAAGAGCTTGAGATTGACAGCGATCATATGATGGTTATCAGCCCGGATGAGGGCGGTATGTCCCGCGCCGTCTTTTTTGCCAATGTGCTGGGACTGGACATGGGCATGTTCTACAAACGCCGTGACTATACGAAGATTGTAGGCGGACGCAATCCAATTGTGGCCCATGAGTTCCTGGGCGCCAGCGTGGAGGGCAAGGATGTTATTATCGTCGATGATATGATTTCTTCCGGTGAAAGTATGCTTGATGTGGCCAAGGAACTGAAGAACAGGAAGGCGAGAAAGGTATTTATCTGCTCTACGTTCGGCCTCTTTACCAATGGGCTTCAGAAGTTTGACGAATATTACGGCAATGGCCTGATTGACCGGATTCTGACTACGAACCTGATCTATCAGACGCCGGAGCTGCTTTCAAGGCCGTATTATATCGATGTAGATATGAGTAAATATATAGCGTTGATTATTGACAATCTGAATCATGATGCATCTCTCAGTGAGCTTTTAAACCCTACGGGACGCATTAACAGGCTGCTGGAGAAGTACAGGGCCGGTATCAGGGAATAAGATAGAAACAGGGCGGAAAGCTTCCTTCTTATGAGGGATTTCCTGCCCTGATTTTATTAAATGGGGGAAAGATGAAAGAAGAATTTATCAATAACAGGCCGGTCTCCATGAAGGCCGCAGTATACCACGGTATTGGCGATGTACGCCTGGAAGAGCGGCCGGTACCTGTTATCCGGGATCCGAAGGATGCCATTGTCAGGGTAGTGCGTTCCACGATCTGCACCAGTGATCTCCATATCAGGAATGGGGCGGTGCCGAGAGCCGTACCCGGAATTATACTGGGCCACGAATTTGTGGGAGAGGTGGTTGAGACAGGTTCTGAGGTGGTTAAACTGAGCGCAGGCATGCGTGTGGCGGCCAATTGCGAGACATTCTGCGGAACCTGCTTTTATTGTAAAAGAGGGTTTGTTAACAACTGTGAACACGGCGGATGGGAACTGGGATGCAGGATAGACGGCTGCCAGGCCGAATACGTCCGTGTCCCCTATGCGGATATGGGGCTTGCTCCGATTCCGGCCTCCGTAACCTATGAACAGGCGCTATTTACCGGAGATATTCTTTCCAGCGGATTTTGGGGCGCTGAGATTGCCAATATAAATCAGGGTGACTGTGTCGCTGTCATAGGTGCGGGGCCGGTCGGGCTGTGCGCGGCCGAATCGGCCAAATATCTGGGAGCTGGAACGGTTGTTTTAATTGACCGCGATGAATTCCGTCTCAGGCTGGCAGAGCAGAACAGGCTGGCAGATGTTACGGTCCAGAACGGCGTGCAGGATGCGGAGAATACGGTCCGGGAATTGACGGAGGGAAGGGGCGCAGACGCAGTAATCGAGGCAGCAGGGGGAAAGGATACATTTGAACTGGCCTGGAAGCTTGCAAGGCCTAATGCAGTCGTTTCGATAGTCGCTATGTATGAGGAGGCTCAGATACTGCCGCTGCCGTCCATGTATGGCAAAAATTTGATATTTAAGACAGGGGGAGTCGATGCGGTAAGCTGTCCCAGACTTCTGTCACTGATAGAAAAAGGAGAGCTCAGGACGGATTTCCTGATCACGCACCGTTCTCCGCTTTCTCAGATTATGGAGGGATACCGTGTATTCGGGGCGAAGGAAGATAACTGTGTGAAATGGGTGATCACATACGGGTCCCGGCAATAGCTGGGACCCGTATTTTGGCTGATTGACGGCGATGACCTGTGCGCGGAGCGTGCAGGTCATTGTTGACAGGGGGACCTGCTCAGCCAGCCTTCCCGTAATAGGGAAGCTGTTCATCAAATCCGGTTTTACCGCATTTGAACCACTCAATCATATGTTTTACCGTGTCGGATGCCTTGGCGGCAGCGGCCAGGTCGGAGTTGAATGCCTGATGCGGCTGTACATATATGTTGGCCGTTCTGTCCTCTGCCATTTCAAGCAGCCTTCTGGCAGCCAGCAGGTTTTCATCGCTGGTTGTTTTCTGGTTTCTAAGCGACTGGGAAAAATCATTTTCCGCAGTAAATACATCTAATCCGATACCACCGATGATTCCCTCCTGGTAAAGGTGTAGAAGACCGGCTTCCGGAGCTATTTCACCTCGCGTAATATTGATAAAAATAAGCCCTTTCTTTCCTTGGCGCAGGACCTCTTCGGAAAAGTAGTTTTCATTATAGAAGATACTGTCTGGAATACGGGTAAGATTCATTGCATTTATGATAATGTCACTGTTCTTAATCGCTTCCTCCTTTGAGACGAATTTTACGCTGTCACCGTAAAGGTTCCTCAGTTCATTTTCACGGATATCAACTGCCTGGGCGGTAAGGCCGTTTGCCTTTACCAGGTCATAAGCACGTTTTCCGATTTTGCCGACTCCAAAGACAGTGGCGACTCTGTCAGGGGTCAGTTCCATGAAAGAAGCAGTCATATTACGTTCGAAGGTGGCGGCATTTACCGTATACTGGTTAAGCAGCCCTGCCGCAGCATACATGAATTTAATGGCGGTCTGTGCAACCGAATTTACACAGTAATTTCTCAAAGAAGTAATATTGGCAATGTCACATAATGTTTCCAGATGGTCATATCCGGCGCTTCTTGTAATGATGCTTTTTTTAGTTCCGGACATATAGGATGCAGGCAGAATGGAATGTGTTTTAATACTGATGATATCTGGCAGCTCCTCCTGCGGATTTTGCTTTAAAAATTCCTGGAGGTTCTGTGGGGTTACCAGATATCGCAAATCTGCCGGAATCAGGCCGCATTCCTGCGCTGCTTTCGTTTCGTCTACCAGATGTCTGGCTTCTTCTCCGAGTGCTTCAAAATGGATAATATCGTAGTTTTTGCTCATAGTTATACTCCCTTCAATTTGTGCTGCCGTTTAAAGTAATTAATGAAGCGGTCAGCCTTTATTCAAAGACTTCATCTCCGACGTATAGAGGGGTGGAATTGGGATTCGGGCCGGAATTATTCTTACGGGAGCCGAATGGCGGACGCCACCACTTAAACACATAGGCGATGATACCCATAACACCAACAATGCCAAAGCAGCCCCAGGTTACAAGGTGAGGACCAAATACAGGAACCGCAGACATCAGCAACGGAGGAATAATCTGCAGTCCGATGATGATTGGGCGATTGAGCAGGTCGGAGATACCGGAATCCTCAATACCTCTCGACTTCAGCTCCGGATCTACAATTCTTTGAAGCATAACACCTGTGGCAGCAACACCACATGCATGCCCCCATACCATCATGTTGCGTTCGAACCAGTCTTTGACGGAAGAATATTTTCCGATTACTAAGAACCAAATCCAGTTAGTGATTAAACCGGCAGCGCAAATGACAAGAAGCGGAATAGCATATTTTATGACGACGCCAGTTTTTAAAGCTCCGATTCCTGAAATCATCAGGAAGTCGGTAGAAGTGCCGCTGATACGATTTATGCTGGCTCTGTCCACATACTTATCCCCGCCCGTTTTGTTCAGGCAGAAATTCATGATAAAACCAAACAACAGTGCAGTACAGAATGCCGGTATTTCGACGCCGATAATTGGTGCAAGGTATTTTGACAATGCATATCCCAGTATGGATGGAACCAGAACGAGCGCCAGATGGAATGCCATTGGATCTGCACAAATAGTTGAGATAGTTCCCGTTGTGCTTGTGCTTTGCTCTGCTTTAGGAATCAGACCGGTTTTCATGGAAACAGGCAGATCCTTGGGAGAACGAACATAATTGGTATAATTTTTTCTTGCTCCCCAGTTGATTATGATAATTCCGAGTATAATGCCGCCGACAATACCAACGGTTGCCGTCGTATATGCCAAATCAGTCGCTTCCGACCAGCCCAGCGCCTCGTACGCCTGGCCGACTGCCGCAGCCGTTCCATGGCCGCCATAATATCCGGTTGCCATCATAAGACCAAAGCCTGGATTCAGGCTGTAAAAATGATTCAGTACATAGATTGTTAAAAACATTCCTACCGCATACTGGAGAACCGCGATTCCGGTAATATTGAAGAACATACCTCCGATAGCGGGACCAGACAAGGCGCCCTTGGCCGGTTTATCTCCGATTGCCATGGCTGCAAATATTACAACGATTAAAACGCTGGCATAAGTACCCAGGCTGCTGGAGAATGGGATAATCCCAAATCCGTTAGGCCCGAAAATCAGGGCCAGAAACCCGGCAATCAGTGCAGGCGGTATCAGGAACTTTTGAAAAAATTTTACCTTCGCCCTGAGTATCTGGCCTGCCAAAAATACCATTCCCATAAGGCAGACGTCTGTAAAGACTGTCCATAGTGTCATAATGTTACCTCCCATTTAATTAATATCCCCTGTGTGTTTTTAAGTTTTTGCGCATCAACTTTATGATTTATTTATATCACCTTTCATCTGCAAATACCTGCATTTGCTTAGGATAAAATTGATGTATCTTGCTGTTGAAATTTGCCATACAATTTATATAATATTAGGGCAGAAAATGAATGCATTATAAGAAAAATTAGTGAAATATATCATATTTTTCTGGAACTGATAGTGCAATTGTGATAAAATGGCTGACGTGGAAAGTGGAAGCTATGGAATTCTTAATGGCAGAAAAAGACAGTAAAATCATAAGATAGTGCAGTTATTGCGCTTGAAATCAATCATTTTTGTAAAAAAATTGCCTATTTAATGATGTATCTTGCGCTAAAAAAGAAAAGCACTTGTATCAGTGAACAAAAGTCGATAGACTGTAAGAAGTAGAAATGAGAGGAGCATGTGGCGAAATGATACAATGTCAATATGAGGTACATATCAGCAAGAATGACACCTACTCCATGGATCGTCCCCATTTTCATGAGGACATTGAGATTGTGCTGTGTATCGCCGGGGAAGGCGTATTTTTTCTTGAGCCGGAGGTGTTTCCCCTGTACAGGGGACAGCTTTTTTTAATCGATTCATCGATTCTCCACCGGAGTGTTGCCAACGAAGAGTACCGCTGTATGGTTTTTCATATTTCATCAGAAATGCTGCACGAATTTTCGTCCCTTCAGAGTAATTTCCAGGCGAGAAGCAAGCGCTCCGGCCTGGTCGCGACGCTGACGGAGGAGGCCACAAAATATCTGGAAAGTCTGTATGGCAAGCTTGCCGAGGATTTCGGAAATGAGTTTGGCGGAGATATCAGACAGACGATCACATTGCTGACCTTTTTGCTGACCTGTTTTTCGCATTTCAATGAGGCCGAGGACGGGGAGGTACATACAAATCCTAGTCTCGATAAGGTGGCGCCGATCCTTACCTATATTCAGGAACATCTGGGGGAGTCCATGACGACCCAGTCTATTGCCGATGCATTTTATATGAGTAAATACCACCTGTGTCATATTTTTAAAGAAGGCACCGGGTTCAGCCTGATGGATTATGTCATCAACTGCAGGATTTTGAAAGCCAGGTCTTTGCTTCGAAACGGGATGCGGGTTCAGGAGGTTGGAGAAAATGTAGGTTTCCGGAATAATGAACACTTCATCCGAACCTTTAAGAAGCTGACGGGAACACCGCCGAAGCGGTACGCGATGATGTACAAGGACAGTGACCAGAATGCCCAGAGAGAGCTTGTGGTGGTGGAAGGCAAGGATGGGAAAATTATAGAGGGAATAAAGGCTTAGAACAGATAAAAGGATATTAACGTAAAAACCATCATGGAATAAAGGCTGTGGAGGCAGAATATTTATCTTACTCTGCTCCACAGACCATTAACCAGCTATTTCAATACGTATAAATAGCGACGCAGACAGATACAGGTCAGTACACGTTTCACTTACTTTTCCGTTAAGTGCGGAAAATAATTATAAGACACGATCTACGGGTGAATCTCCCGCTCTGTTTGTGATTGCTGATTCTTCTTCTGGATATCCAGCAGCTGGATAATCAGATTCTCCACAACATTCTTATAATCATTATCTAAAAGTTCGAAATTCGCAAATATATCCGCAACGTAGTCTTCATGGCAGCAGGGAATATCTGTCTTGTCTTCCTCGCTGCTCACAGGGACAAAACCGGTTTCCAGGAGAAAATCACCGGAGGTTTTTAATATTTTTGCCAATTGCTTTATCTTCGCCACATCAGGCTGCCTTTTTCCTGTCTCGTAGCCGCAGTAAGTGCTGTTTGTGATCCCCATGGCATCGGCTACCTGCTGCTGTGTGTATCCGACGGAAATTCTCGCTTCTTTTAACCTTTCGGTAAAACTCATTACGACACCTCACCTTCGCCTGAATCATATCATATGGTTGGCGTATCGTCAACAAAATCCCCCCTGCTATCTTGACATATTGGCGAATTGAGAATATAATGACACTGTAATTTGGCGATACGCCAAGAAAGGAGGAGTGCTACATATGTATCCCAATTTGTTGGGCCAAAAAGAATTTTTTCGTCTCACGGAACAGGACATGGGGGAAATTATAGGCGTCAGTCGCAGCGATTACAACCGTAAGGTTTCAAACGGCAGTTTTTATCCGGGCGAGTGCCGGGCATATTGCAGATATTTTAATAAGCCCTTTGATTTCTTATTTGCTACGGAAGGAGAGATCAGCCACTTTTTGAACAAATCCTTTCGAAATCTGGTTCCGGCGCCCTATTCGGCGGGGCAGGAGATGATTTCCGGTTAAGGATTGACTGCCGTAACAATATAAGAAAGGGGGAGTTACCATATCTACAGAAATTAATCAGCTTTTGCAGAATTACGAGATACCCGGGGTGGCCAGGGTACGCCAGTTTTTTAACAGGGAGGAGCTGGAGGAGCCTGAAGGTGAGCTTAAAAGATTATTAGAGGAAAAAGAGCTTCCCATTAAAAAGGGTTCGAGAATCGCGATTACCTGCGGCAGCCGCGGAATCGACGGATATGTGCCGCTGCTCAAGACAATTGTAGCTTTTGTGAAGGAAAAGGGAGGCATTCCTTTTCTGGTACCATCGATGGGGAGTCATGGAGGAGCGACGGCGAGAGGGCAGGAGCTGGTGCTGGAAAAGTACGGAATCACAGAGGAAACCATAGGCGCACCGGTTGTTTCCAATATGGAGGTGAACCAGATTGGCACCACGAGGCAGGGACTTGGCGTATATATTGACAAGAATGCCTGTGAGGCCGACGGGATTATTCTGTTCAACCGGGTAAAGCCCCATACCTCCTTTCGGGGACGTTATGAAAGTGGTCTTGTAAAGATGCTTGCCATAGGTCTTGCGAAACAGAAGGGGGCGGAAGCAACCCATTTTCTCCGGTATGAGAATATGGCGGAGAATATCATAGCCGTCGCTTCCGTTGCTTTGGAGCAGCTCAATGTAATCTGCGGCGTCTCTACCATCGAGAACGGTTATGGCCGACTTGCCAAGGTACATGTTTCCCGAAAAGAAGAGATCATGGCCGATGAGCCTGATTATCTGCAGGATGCCTGGAATATGATGGCCAGACTTGCACTCAATGAAATCGATGTGCTGATAGTGGGGGCGATTGGAAAGGAGATCAGCGGAACAGGGATGGATACCAACATCGTGGGCCGGTTCCATACGAATGCCGCGGGGGGCGGTCCCAGAACGATAAAGCTGGGCGTACTGAACATAACGGAAAAATCGGAGGGAAACGCCAATGGTATGGGATTAGCCGATTTTATCCCCAGGCATATGTATGAACAGATTGATTTCGGCAGCACCTATGTCAATACACTGACTTCCACGGAACCCAACAGCTCCCGGCTTCCGATGGTGGTGGAGAATGACAGGGCTGTATTTCAGGCATGCGTCAAGCTGTGCGGAAAAATAAAGAAGGAAGAGATCCGGATGGTTATCATCCCCGACACAAAGCATCTGGAAGAGATTTATATGTCAGGAGCCGCTATCGATGCTGCCTGCCGTCCGATACGTGTGGAAAGCGGATTTATGGAGGTCCCTTTTGACAGAAACGGGAACCTGAAGCTGTTTGAAGACCGCCATGATTCCGCCGTATAGAATGGATTTAATGAAATAAGGTTTTATAGTTAATGAGCCTGGTACATATTTGATGTGACTTTCTGTGAGGAGGTATGAGTTATATGGAATTGACTATGAGTTCTGCCATATGGCAGGTGATGGTTGACGCAGCGATTATGGGAACGCTGCTGCTGATTGGGGAATTTTTGCGGGCTAAGGTAAAATATCTGCAGAAGGCATTGATCCCGCCGGCTGTTTTAGCCGGTGTCCTGGCTCTGTTACTGGGCCCGAAAAGTCCGTGGGAGGTATGCAGGATTCTCCCGCTGTCCAGTTCCTTTGGAACCTACGCCAGCGTTCTGATCGTGCTGGTTTTCGCTGCTACGCCCATTGGGGACAGGCCTAAGAAAGGGGCTATGTCCGGATCCAAAATCATGGGTATGTTTTTTAATATTTCCGGTATCGCCGTACTCCAGTACGGCATTGGCATGCTGGTAACGATTACGGTGCTGACAAAGCTGTATCCTGCTCTGAATGAAAATTTCGGCCTGATGATGGCCACCGGCTTCTATGGAGGCCACGGAACGGCTGCTGCAGTCGGAAAATCGCTGGCTGATCTTGGCGTGCCCGACATGACGGATTTGGGATATACCTGTGCAACCATCGGAATCGTGGGAGGAATTATCACAGGAATTTTAATTATCAACTGGGGAACACGCAAGGGATATACACATTATGTGGAAAATCCGAGTGAGCTTCCGATTGATATGAGAACCGGACTTGTACCGCCTGAGAACCAGAAGTCAACCTCCAAGGGGACCGTGGCTTCAATCTGTCTCGATCCGCTGGGATACCATCTCGGTATTGTTCTTTTTGCCTCATGGCTTGGATATATGGCTTCCGCCTGGTTTGCAGGCTGGACACAGTCGGCTTTCAACTACAAAGTATCCATCCCGGAATTCTGTCTGTCCTTGTTTGCCGGATTGATTATCAATTCACTTTTGAACAAAAGCGGAGCATACAAGTATGTGGATCGCGGCTCCATTCAGCGCATTCAGGGAACTGCAACTGATTTTCTGATGATATCAGGCATCGGTTCCCTGAACCTGACCGTAGTTATGAATTATGCTGTTCCGTTGATTGTTATATGTGCTCTTGGATTTGCCGCCACATGGCTGTGGTTTCTCTGGATTGGCGGAAAATCATCGGAGGAAGACTGGTTTGAGCGTAACATGATGATGTGGGGACATGCCACAGGTGTTGCCGCCACCGGTGTATTACTGCAGCGCGTTGTGGATCCGGATCTGAAGAGCCGGGGGATAGAAGACTCCGGTATCTCAGATATCTTTAACCGTCCCATTATCATAGGCCTGCAGGTTATCCCGCCGATTCTGATTACCACGATGGGGACAGCCGGTTCATGGATTGTCACGGTCGCTTGTTTTGCGATTGTAGCGGTTATGTGGATTGTGGCATGGATGACAAAGGGCTGGGTAGCCGGACGTAAACTGGAAAAATACAGATAGATAGTTGTTATATTGAAGGTTATATTAAAGTTATTGAAGTGATTGCATAAAAAGGGCTGTGGGCACTGTGACATGCTGGTCACAGGTACCGCAGCCTTTTGTGTGTCACAGGAACCAGTCTGAAGGCTGAAGCCGGAGTCTGAGTCTGCATTCAGGAGGACCCGGATTTTTGGCTTCTTATCTTATCTCATCTGTCTCCGTCTCAGGGCCTTTCTACCGGTATTTGAATCTCCGTGACAAACTCCTTAGGATTATTCGTCATTGAGATATTGATAATAGATGTTTCTACGGAGTTGCCTGTGACGGTCAGCCCCTGTTTCTTAATATAATTCCACAGCTTCCGGTAAGTCTTTGAGATGGTCTGGTAGCTTCCGGCATGACAGGCCACGATAAAGGTTCCGGCCGGGATGACGCAAAGCCGTCTGCCCTCCACGCCCGGGGAAAGCTCCACGAAAAAGCCAATGGAGTTATAGGTAAGGCCGGTTGTGTAAATCCCGGATATAGGAAGAATAGAGAAGCTTGATGCAGGCGTATAAATCGCTGCAGGGGAAATTAATATTCATGCGGTAAAGATACCGCTCCGGAGAGCGGCGCAGCTCAAAGGAGGATATCGCTCTCCTTTTTAATTGTCATTGCTAATACCCTTGGATTTATGGAGCATTGGACGCTGTATTTCTTTGCTTGCTTTTTTGTAACATTCTTCGTGACTGCTGTTACGGCCAGGATTTATCCCATAGCCGGTATTCCCAATGCTTACTATGAGAAAAAAGCGGACAGCACAATGGATTACAGCGAGCCTCTGTTTAAGCGTGCCTGGCATGCCGGAATCAGACAGGCACGGGAGTCAAAACCGCTTTCCCATTACCTGAAAGAATATTACTTAGGAGATGCGATTAAGATGTCCTCCGCCGTCACGGCAAGCATCCTGGTAATCGGTCTGGCCGGTATGCTGGTAGCTGAATATACGCCGTTTTTCGATGCGGTGGGCTACCTCTTCTATCCGGTAACCTGGCTTTTGCGTCTGCCTGAGCCAATGCTGGCAGCAAAAGCGGCGGCAATTGAAATTGCCGAAATGTTCCTGCCGTCTATGCTGGTGGTGAAGAGCGATATGGTTACGAAGTTTACGATTGCGGTGACAAGCGTATCGGCCATTTTATTCTTTTCGGCTTCCATTCCCTGTCTGCTGTCCACGGACATACCTGTAAAAATGAAGGATATCTTCCTGATTTGGTTTGAGCGGACGGTCCTGTCTTTAATCATGGCGGCAGCAATCGGTTTCATCTTCTTCTAAAGCGGCGTGAAAAATGAAAAGTGCTAAAACACCATATATACAAGGGGTCATGCTGGCATTCCTGCGCAGTTTCCTGGCTCTCCCTTTTCTGGCCATGGCAATGAAAGGGAGAGGCGTCTCCTTTTGCATCGGGGGGAAATAGGCGGCGACAAAGTTTTAGTATGATAGGCGTTTTAAGAGCTGGCGGCAGCTTTAAAGCGCTTTTTTGTAAACTTTTTTTATTGCCAGGCAGGTATGGTGTCTGTATAATTAGAGGAAGTTCACATAATGGAGATTTTAACTGAGGTTTGGAGGACGCGTCCGGAACGGACCATGTCCGGTGTGGTGAGGGTATCTGTCTGAGTCTTCCGTCCCCGTGGGAGATTGTCGTGAAGGGAGAATCCGGCCGGAATGAATTGCTGCGGGGACCGTTTGCACTCTTTGGAGTGCGCA
>OBXO01000549.1_pt1 | contig 27615 bp, 28 predicted proteins | sample 1501431 | NCBI WGS metagenome assembly OBXO01 (sample SAMEA2580163, study PRJEB22360) | human gut metagenome | biome: human gut; feature: human-associated habitat; material: faeces | place: Denmark | collected 2008/2010 | reverse complement strand
GTGGGCAAGCTCCTTATTATTTTATATAAACCAGAAAATTAAGCACGTTTTACTGCAAGAGTTACAGTTTCACCGTTAACTTTCCATTCTTTTGTATAACCATCTTCTAAAGTACCTTCAGCAACTTCATTTGCAAGTACTTCAGATGCAATTTCGCTGTTGTTTCTAGACATGATTTCAGCAATTTTAGCATTACCTGTGTAAGCTACTAAAATATGGTCTTGAACTTCAAAATCAGCTTCTTTTCTCATTGTTTGGATTTTAGAAATAAGTTCACGAACAAATCCTTCTTCAATGAGTTCTTCTGAAAGGTGAGTATCAAGTACAACTGTGAAACCACCTTCACTTTGAGCTACGAAACCTTCTTTTTGAGCTGTAGAGATAAGAACGTCATCTTTTGTAAGCTCAATTTCTTGGCCGTTGATGTCAAGTTTAAGTACACCTGTAGCATTAAGCTCAGCCATAGCTTTTGTACCATCAAGTTCTGTAAGAGCAGTTCTAATTGGGTTAAGAAGTTGGCCGTATTTTGGTCCAAGTGTACGCATTTGTGGTTTGAATGTGTAAGAAATGAATTCACTTGCATCTTCTGTGAAGATTACATTCTTAACGTTAAGCTCTTCAGCAATGATTTCGTTGTATGCCTCTGGAAGAACTTCAGTAGCACCTACACGCATTGTACCGATTGGCTGACGGTTTTTAATGTTTGATTCGTTACGACAAGCACGACCAAGTACTACGATTTGAAGAACATCATCCATGTGTTTTTCAAGCTCTTTGTCGATCATAGCTTCGTTTGCTACTGGGAAGTCGCAAAGGTGGATACTTGCTGGAGCAGTAGCATCGTTTGTACGAACAAGGTTTTGGTACATTTCTTCTGTCATGAAAGGTACGAATGGTGCAGATACTTTAGCAAGTGTTGTAAGAACAGTGTAAAGTGTCATGTACGCATTTACTTTATCTTGTGGCATATCACTTTGCCAGAATCTTTCACGGCTACGACGTACGTACCAGTTAGATACATCATCAATGAAGTTTTGCATTTCACGAGATGCTTCGAAGATACGGTAGTTTTCTAAGTGATTATCGACTTCTTTAACTAAAGTATTTAATTTAGAAAGTACCCATTTATCCATCATGTTAAGTGAGTCATAATTTAACTCGTACTTAGTTGGATTGAAGTTATCGATATTTGCATAAAGTACATAGAACGCATAAGTGTTCCAGAATGTACCCATGAATTTTCTTTGTGCTTCACTTACATTTTCAGGGCCGAAGCGGCTTGGAAGGTATGGAGCACTTGCAGAGTAGAAGTACCAACGTACAGCATCTGCACCTTGACCATCAAGTACTGTCCAAGGATCAACTACGTTTCCTTTATGTTTACTCATTTTGAGACCATCTTTATCACATACGTGACCAAGAACGATTACGTTTTTGTATGGTGCTTTATCAAAGATAAGTGTTGAGATAGCCATAAGTGTGTAGAACCAGCCACGAGTTTGGTCAACAGCTTCTGAGATGAAGTCAGCTGGGTAGTTAGCCTCGAACACTTCTTTGTTTTCAAATGGATAGTGAAGTTGTGCGAATGGCATTGATCCACTATCATACCAGCAGTCAATAACGTCTGGTACACGTGTCATTTCTTTGCTACATACAGGACAGTTAAGGTGTACGTTATCAATGTATGGTTTGTGAAGTTCAATATCTTCTGGGCAGTCAGGGCTCATTGATTTAAGCTCTTCAATGCTTCCAATTAAGTGTTTATGGCCACAAGAACATTCCCAAATTGGAAGTGGAGTACCCCAGTAACGTGAACGTGAAAGACCCCAGTCAATGACACCTTCAAGGAAGTTACCGAAACGGCCTTCACCAATTGATGGTGGTAACCAGTTAACTGTATTATTATTTCTAACTAAAGCATCACGAACTTTTGACATAGAGATGAACCATGTGTCGCGAGCATAGTAAAGAAGTGGTGTATCACATCTCCAGCAGTGTGGGTAACTATGTTCGTATGGTGCTGCTTTAAAGAGTTTATTATTTTCTTCTAACCATTTAAGGATAGCTGGGTCAGCATCTTTAACAAAGATGTTTTGCCACTCTGTTACTTCTGGTGTGAAGTAACCTTGTTCATTTACAAGTTGTATAAATGGAAGGTCATTTTCACGACCAATTCTAGCATCGTCTTCACCGAATGCAGGAGCAATGTGTACGATACCTGTACCATCTGACATTGTAACGTAGTTATCCGCTACTACAAAGTAAGCTTTTTTCTCTGGTGTTACAAAGTTAAAGAGTGGTTCGTATGACATGCCACAAAGGTCAGATCCTTTGTATGTTTCTACAACTGTAGCATCTTCTGAAAGTACACTAGCTACAAGTGCTTCAGCTAAGATGTAAAGTGTACCATTTTCATTAGCTTTTACGTATGTTTCATCTGGGTTCACACAAAGTGCAACGTTTGATGGAAGTGTCCAAGGTGTTGTTGTCCAAGCAAGGAAGTAAGTATTTTCTTCGCCTACTACTTTGAATTTAGCGATAGCTGTAGCATCTTTTACATCTTTGTAGCCTTGAGCTACTTCGTGAGAAGATAAAGATGTTCCACATCTTGGGCAGTAAGGTACGATTTTATGGCCTTTGTAAATAAGGTCTTTATCCCAAATTTGACGAAGTGACCACCATACAGATTCAATGTAGTTATTGTGGTAAGTAACATATGGGTTGTCCATGTCTACCCAATAACCAACACGGTTAGTCATTTTTTCCCATTCACTTTGGTATTTCCAAACACTTTCTTTACATTTAGTAATGAAGTCTTCAACACCGTAGTTTTCGATTTCTGGTTTACCACTAATACCAAGAAGTTTTTCAACTTCAAGCTCTACTGGAAGACCATGTGTATCCCAACCAGCTTTACGAAGTACTTTATAGCCTTTCATAGTACGGTAACGAGGAATAAGGTCTTTGATTACACGTGTTAAGATATGGCCGATATGTGGTTTACCATTTGCTGTTGGAGGACCATCATAGAATGTGAATACTGGGCCATCTTCTCTTGATTTAATAGATTCTTCAAATACGTTGTTTTCTTGCCAGAACTTGAGGATTTCAAGCTCACGGTCAACGAAGTTGAGATTGGTGTCAACTTTTTTGTACATTGTTCTACCTCCTAAGAATATGGGAATAGCTAGAGAGCTGGTGGGGTATGCTATTAGCTTCAGCCACTGTCTCCGTTTTTAGAGAAATTCTATTTGTATTTAAAAAGATAACGCCGTAAACTCGCTAGCGCTCAGACATACGGCTAAGTACATCTTTTTAAACACTTCATGAATTTCTAATTAAAAACTACGAAGGTGTACTACGCTAACAGCATACCTCCACCTAGTTTTTCTAGCTATTCGAATAAAGAATAAGTGAATTAAAATATTCCGGCCAATGCACAAGGGGCAGAGGGGGAATAAAAAGATAAAATAGAAGAACGCTGCACAGCCAGGAGGCTGGGCGACGTGCGTGGACTGATGTAAAAGCAATAAAAAAGCCCTTTCGTCCACTAGATAACAGGACGAAAGGGCATAAGTATGCATCTTCCGCGGTACCACCTGATTTGCCAGAGATTGAGACTGGCCACTCGTTATACCTTTCCTTAAGTTAACGGGAGGATTCCGTCAGAGCCTACTTTAAATTTCGGTCTGCCACTCCAAGGTGATTTTTCATATTTTCTATCGTATGGGCTTGCACCATCCCCACTCGCTAAGACGCTTTAAAAATACTACTTTTCCTTTTCATAGTGTTTTAAATTATAAATAAATTTATTCCTATTATAAAAGGTAAGTGTGTTTTTGTAAAGATTATTTATGGAATGTAGCAGTATTTTTCTTAGAATTTGATAATCTCATTGTATTCCATTCTGGTAAGTATGGCTAGGGAATGAAAAAGTATAAAATGTTCTACATTCAAAAAAAGGAGAAGAGGCTTGAAATGATATACTGAAGAAAAAAGGAATATGAATATAGATCAATATTTTTTTAAGTAGCTATTAACCAAATTAAGTTTAGTATCACTATATAAATGAAAGCTTTCAAAACATACAGGGAGGGGCATAACATTGGAATGAAAACAAGCTGCGCAGCTTATACAAGAACAAATGAAAATATTATTTGCATTTGCTTTTTCTAAAGTGCGTAATAAAGAAGAGGCAGAAGATTTATGCAGTGAAATAATAGTACAAGTTTTAAATTCTATTAAAATCATTAAAAATGAAGAAGCTTTTTATGGCTACATGTGGGCAGTTGCTAGAAATGTCAAAGATCTAATCCGAAATTAAGAGACGAGTGTAAGCTATTAGCATCAATTGCTTTAGATGAGGAGGTTATGCAGTATACAAATAGTTGTATTAACTTAATAGAAGATAACATTATCTTAAATAAAGATGGAGACTTAAAGCCAAACTTTCCTGTCCTCACACAGGATATGTTAGAGAGTTTATGGAATGAGCTTAATCAGATTATTGAAGATATAAGGACTAGTACGCTGGCGATTATCGAAGAAGCTAGTAAAATTCTTAAAAATCATGCCCCTAAAAATTTAAAGGACCAATATGGACAGTTAGCATTTATTAAATATAAGTTGGATGTAATGGCATGTATTGTAGAAGAGATGGTGCGTAAACAGTATTTACAAGTGCCTGAGGAAAAAGTACCTCTAGACATATTAGGAATAAGAAAATAGAGAGTGTATTGATTTTAGTAAGAGCATTAGAAATTCAAGAATTAACAGAAGCAATAAGATAGGCAAAAATCTTAGAGTGGTACATACTCTAAGATTTTTTTGTTGTAATTTTTAAATTCGAGTGAACCTTTTGATGTGTGAGTTCGTCTATATAAGCAAGATCGATCTTAGAAGGTAGAGAAAGGGGTGAGGCTATACAAATGAATGAAAAGAAAAGCGTTTTCGAAACTTTGCTAGAGGCTAACAAAAATGCGCTTCAGAGATTTGTGTATTATAAGATGAACTGTAAACAAGATGGAGAAGATGTACTGCAAGAAGTATATCTTAGTGCTTATAAAAGATTTGAGCAATTAGAGGATCAGAGTAAATTTAAAGCATGGGTACTAACCATTGCAGCAAACAAATGTAAAGATTTCTATAGAGTAAGAAGTAAGGTACTAGAATTGCCTTTAGAAGAGGTGACCTCTTATGAAATGAGACAAACTAGGGCAGGAAGAAGTATAGAAGAAGTAGTAAGTGAGACACTGGAAGAATTAGCAGACAAAGATAAAGAGATTTTATTTCTATACTACATGAGAAATGAGAAGCAAAATGAGATTGCCAAGAGATTAAATATACCTATTGGGACGGTTAAGAGTAGATTATACAAGGCCAAACAACAGTTTAAGGATAAGTATCCTTATCCGCCAAAATTGAAAGGAGAAGAGAAAATGATAAAATTCCCGAAAGTAATGCCAGAGGTGAGTATAGTATTTAAGGGTGATGTACCATTTGAGGTAATCTGTGAAGAGGGATTTGGGGGATTTATTATACCTAGAGAACATGAGAAGTGTAGTGTAGCTTTTTATGATTATCCAGAAAAGACAATGACTATTCAAAGAGAGTCAAAGGTTACAAGAAAGGCTATGATAAGTGGCATTGAATGTGTAGAGATAGAATCTAAAGAGTACAATTCAGAAGGGGAAATGGTCTATGAATGTGCAGAATATATAAGACTTACAGAAGATGCTGTTCAATATGTAGCTGAGTGGCATATAGAAAATGGTGTGAAGAAGTTTGCTACTTTCTTAGAGGAAAATTTCTTAGAGCACTTTGGATGGGGAGAAGATAACTATGGTTTCCCAATACAGCTTAAGCAAGATGCTCATTTAAAACTTGTTGATGGTGAAATCATATGTGACCAAAAGGAAGCAATAGGTGTAATAGGTAGGTATGATGTAACCATTCAAGGTAAAACTTATGATACAGTCAGATATGTATTATTTGAAGGCGATTTAATAGCTGAAAAGTATATTGATCAAAAAGGTAGAACAGTTCTTTGGAGGCGCTACAATAAAGATGATTGGCAAATAGAAAGATATGGGAGCAAATGGAGTGAAAGGTTATCAAAGAACATACACATTAAGGTAAATGGAGAAAACTATGTTCATTGGTATGATTGTATAACAGATTATATTTTATAAGCAAAAAAAGCCAGCACAAATACGCCCCCCCTTAAATATGGCGGTATATGTGCTAGCTTTTATTAGTGACCACTCCCCCCCTTTCCTACTTATAAGGTCACCTTATTATAAGTAGGGATTTAAGAAAGATTATAAATAAGGAAGGGGGGGCTGATTTATAATCTTTCTTAAAATGTAAGTATTAAAAATGCCTAGGATGTATTCTATTACTTACATTATATATATAGTCGTAAGTAGCAAAATTTCCTCAATATTTTTTAAAAAATTTTAGAGTGTGTATAGAGTTTATAGAAAAAAGTATGTAAGATAAATTTATATTAAAAGGTAAAAGAAGATAATAAGGGGAAGATGTAAATGCAAGATAAAATCATAGAAATAAATGGGTCAACTGGATTGGATTGGGCAGTGCAAGGTATGGCTATTTTACTATTTTTAGTACAGTTGGTACTAGTAGTTGGGTTAGGGATTTTAATTTGTAAAGGTATTCAAACACTTAATCTTTATATTAAGAAGAATAAGGAGTAAAAAAGAAACACGTAAGGCTTATGCTCTACGTGTTTCTTTTTTACTCTGATAGTTTCTTAGAAGTAAATAAAAAATACCTATACCTAGAATAATAAGAGCAAATGTACTATATTTCTTCATAATACTATCAATAAGTTCTAAGTTATTCCCTAAGAAGTATCCTAGGCTAATAAGTGCTGTATTCCAAGCCAATATGCCAAGAGCAGAATAGCTCATAAAGGAAAGTAGGTCAAGTTTCTGGCTACCTGCTAGGAAGGATACATAGGTACGTGTAAGAGGAAAGACTCGGCTAAAGAGTACGGCTAGATTTCCGTACTGCTTAAACCACTTATCTAAGGCGATGATAGATTTTTTAGTCTTAGGAAAACGTCTTTTAGACCACTCAAGTAAAGGAACACCACCTATGTAGCCGATGGCATAGGCGAGTAGTGTGCCAAAAACAGCGCCGATAATGCTGGCAGTAAATCCATAGACCATTTCATAGGTACCTGTTGCAATGCCCATTCCTACAAAAGGAAGGACTACTTCACTAGGAATAGGGAAGCATGCATACTCTAAACCTACAATAAAAATAATGCCGAAATAACCTAGTCCACCTGCCAGTTGCATAAGGTAATCCACAATGTGTGCAATCATAATAAACTTATCCACTCCTTTCAAATAAAATATATGCCAAAGTGTGGACAAATAGTGCTAAAATGAGTATAACCATTTCTTCAACAAAAAAGTATTTATGTGCTATAATAAAATTAAATAAATTATCTTAAATTTTACTTAAGAATAGGAGATAAAAATATGAGTACAAGAAACCTTACATTGTTAACAGACCTTTATCAATTAACAATGATGCAGGGGTATTTTGAAAATGATGTTAACAATCACGAAGTCGTTTTTGATTTATTTTATAGAAATAATCCATCAGGTAATGGCTATGCTATTTGCTGTGGTTTAGAACAAGCCATTGATTATATTAAGAACCTACATTTTACAGATGGAGATATTGAATATCTTGATTCTTTAAATATTTTTAGTAAAGCTTTTTTAGAGTATTTAAGAAGCTTTAAATTTACAGGAGATATTGATGCCATTCCAGAAGGAACGGTGGTACAACCAAATGAGCCACTTATGCGTGTGAAAGCACCAATTTTTGAAGCACAGTTTATTGAGACAACACTTCTGAATATTATTAATCATCAAAGTCTGATTGCCACAAAGGCAGCAAGAGTGGTAAGAGCAGCAGAAGAAGATACTGTACTTGAATTTGGTCTTAGACGTGCGCAAGGTCCTGATGCAGGGATTTATGGTGCAAGAGCTGCTGTTATAGGAGGCTGTCATGCTACATCAAATGTCCTTACAGGTCAAATGTTTAATGTACCAGTAGCAGGAACACATGCACATAGCTGGGTTATGAGCTTTGATCATGAAATTGATGCTTTTAGAGCTTATGCAAAACTCTTCCCTAACAAATGCATTCTACTTGTAGATACTTACGATACATTGGGGCAAGGTGTACCAAATGCTATTGCGGTGTTTGATGAGATGAAAGCAGCAGGCATTTCAATGGATTCTTATGGTATCCGCCTCGATAGTGGTGACTTAGCTTACCTATCTAAACAAGCTCGAAGAATGTTAGATGATGCAGGTCATGAAGATGCCGTAATCAGTGCATCTTGTGACCTTGATGAATACCTCATTGCAGACCTTAAGAGACAAGGAGCTGAAATTAGCTTATGGGGTGTAGGTACAAAACTAATTACATCAGATGACTGTCCATCATTTGGCGGTATCTACAAATTGGCAGCAGAGCGTAAGACAGGCGGAGAATTTATACCTAAAATTAAGATTTCAGATAACCCAGAGAAAGTTACAAATCCAGGTATTAAAAAAGTACTTAGAATTTATGATAAAACAACAGGTAAATTAAAAGTAGACCTTATTGCACTGGAAGAAGAAACAATTGATACAAACCAAGATTTAGTTGTACGTGACCCTAAAGCAAGATGGAAGAAAATGAAGCTTAAAGCAGGCCAGTATACAGTACGTGAACTCCTTGTGCCTATTTTTAGAGCGGGTAAATGTGTGTATGAATCACCACAAGTTATGGACATTCGTAGCTATGCTAAAGAAGAGCTTGAAACGTTATGGGATGAATATAAACGTCTTATCAACCCAGCTAGTATGCCAGTTGACTTATCAGATGACTTATACTATCTGAAAGAGCGTATGCTTGATGCCTATAAAACAGAATAGGGAGTGATACAATGATAAGAGGAATGAGAGTATTGTGGAGCATAGGATTCCACTACGTTATCAATATCTTTAAAAGGCAAAAGTATAGAGTGGATAATAAAGAACTAGACTTAGCCACAAAAAGAGAATATCGCTTTCATATATATCGTGCCATGCAAGACTTAAGCCGTCGTATGGTAAAGGCTGCAGGAGCGACTATAGAGATTAAAGGCAAAGAGAACTTACCGGCTAATGGACCTGTGGTGTATATGGCGACACATAAAGGCCTCTTTGATAGTCCAGTTATGGCTATTCTTATAGAAAATGAACCAGTCATCTTTATTGGGAAAGAAGAAACAAAGAAGATGCCAGTATTCGGTAAATGGTTTGAAGCTATGGGATGTATTTATTTAGCGCGTGATGATATGAAACAATCCCTTCAAGCTATCTTAAAAGGTATTGATGAGCTTAAAAGTGGTCAATCCATTGTTATTTTCCCAGAAGGGACACGTATGAAGGGAAAAGAAATGGGAAACTTTAAAGCAGGAAGTTTTAAACTTGCGACAAAAGCTAATGTACCGATTGTACCAATCGCTATTCAAAATACTTATAAAGTATTAGAGGAAAAGAAAAAGATTCAAAAGACAACTATTTATGTGAATGTTGGAAAACCTATTGATGTACCTTCTTTAAGTGCAGAGGAAAAGAAAAAACTGCCTAAGCATGTAGAAGATATAGTGAGAGAGCTTTTAGCAGAGATTACAGATTAAAGTAAAAGGGACTGTTGCATGAGCAATAGTCCCTTTTACTTGTAAACAGAGCGGCCTCTTTTTATTGGTTCCAGGAGGAGGGAGGCTACTACACTCCTTTAGCTTAACGCTCGGTGTCCACCTTCATTAACACACTCTAAGCGTACCTCGCTAGCTGCTTTCGGGGTGTAGTAGCCTCCCTCCTTTCAGGTAGCTGGGAAGGGGATTCACTACACTCCTACGATACCTTTCTATCGGATTACAGGATAGGAGAAAATAATCTGGATACAGATTCTTTAAAGCGAATGAGACGTGAGCGGTTATTATATCTTTCTAGAGTAAGCTCAGAAGAGTCGTCTAGGTCGTGTATAAAGGCTTCGCTAAGTTCTTTGGCGAAGCTTTTATCATATATAAAAGCATTCATTTCAAAATTTAGTTTAAAGCTACGCATATCAAAGTTAGCTGTGCCCACAGAGGAGAGGGCTTCATCTACGATAATAGTCTTAGAATGTAAGAAGCCCTTATCATAAGTATAGGCGCGGGCACCGCAATCGATAAGCTCCCCAATATAGGAATAGGTAGCCCAATAGACAAAGGCATGGTCGGGTTTGTTAGGGAACATAATGCGTACATCTAAACCTGATAAGGCAGCGATTTTAAGCGTAGTTAGGAGTGCTTCATTAGGAATAAAGTAAGGGGTTTGAATCCAAATACTTTTGCGGGCGCCAGCAATCATCCCAATATAACCATTTAGAATACTAGAATGTTTAGAGTCAGGTCCGCCAGATACAAGTTGAACAACAGCGCCAGTACTATAGCAAAGTGGTGTAAGTTGAGGAATCTTATAGTGTTCTAGAAGGTGCGTTTCATGGGAAGCAAAGCGCCAGTCTAAAAGAAACTGGAGGTTGGCTAAAATGGCACCACTTCCTTCAATCTTTAAGTGTGTATCACGCCAGTAACCCATTTTCTTATTTTTACCTAAATACTCATCACCTACATTAAAGCCACCTAAATAGGCAATCTTATCATCGATAGTACAGAGCTTACGATGGTTACGATAATTGAAACGTAAGTTGATAAAAGGTTTAAAAGGTGGTGCAAAACAAATAATTTTAATGCCAGCATTCTCTAACCTTTTAAAGTAAGCAGAGCGTGTTTTAAGACATCCCATGCCATCATAAAGGAGAGAAACCTCTACACCTTCTTGAGCTTTTTGAATAAGACATTCACTAAAGAGTTGTCCTATTTCATCATCATGGATAATATAATATTCTAAGTGGATATAAGAGTGGGCTGCTTTAATGCTCTCAAACAGATCTCTAAACTTAGCCTTCCCATCTGTGAATAAGGTAAGACTATTGTCACACGTATAAACTGTTTCATGGCCTATCAGATGAAGGTTTAAGAGGTTATAATCATAGCAGGCTGGGCAAGTACCTAATGTGCAAGAACTGCAAGAATCCTTGTAAATCTGTGTATGCAGAAGATGCATATAGCGGTCAGATTCTTCTTTCTGATTGAACATCTTACGCCTTTTCATGCTTTGCCCAAAGAAAAGGTAAAGAATAAAGCCCACAATAGGAATGAAGAGCATAACCATTACCCAAGCCCAGGTGGTTGTTACATCTTTATGTTCAATAAAAATAATATAACCAATACAAGTTAAATCAATAATAAGCGACAATAATACAAGTAAAATAAGCATGTATGCACACCTTTCAAATGTGATAATATCTTATTGATATTGTGGTATATTCCGTTATATGCTATACTATTTTACATATTTAGTCGTACTAAGGAGGTATTAAGGTGGAAACCTGGCAGATCGTATTAATATGGGTCGTAGTGATCGCGGCAATCGGAGTCGGACTTTATTTTTGGGGTAAAAAATTACAAAAAAGATATGATGAGCAACAACAACTCGTTAATCAGCATAAACAAGTTGTACCTTTATTCATTATAGATAAGAAAAAGGACAAGCTAGAGAACCTCAAGCTTCCTAAACAGGTAAAAGACCAAGTACCAAAGATGCAACGTAAAAGAAAGATGCCAGTTGTTATTGCAAAAGCTGGTCCTCAAATTGTTACACTTATGTGTGATGAAATCGTGTACAATACAGTACCTGTAAAAAAACAAATTAAAGCAGAAGTCGCTGGAATCATGCTTGTTAATGTTGTTTCAGGTAAACTTCCAGTTCCTAAAAAAGAAGGTTTTATGAACAAGATGAAACGTAAAGCAAAAGAGCTTCAAAATAAATAAAGTGCGTAAGACATGAGTGTAGACTCATGTCTTTTTTATATTAGAGAAAATTTTACTTTTCTATAATATAGGGAATACAGAGGACTATTACTCACTTTATTAATTTAAAATGTTTAACCGAGGTATAAATTGTGATATAGTAAATGAAAGATTTCAAAAAATAAGTATACTCCTTAAATGAGTGAGATATACTGAAAAGGAGAAATTCTACATAAAGGTGGGCATTTAATTGGAATCCATTAAATTTTTTATTGATTATATTATGAGGCTAAAGAAAAGGTTTATCGGGCACGACATTGCAGCACGCAGTGCACAAAGCACATACTATTGGATATTGGCATTTTTTCCTTTTTTAATGATGATCATTTCCATTTTAACTTATACCAATATTGCACAGAGTGAGTTTATGGTGTACTTATCAGAGGTTGTGCCTGGAGCAGTTATGCCATTTATTGAGCAAACGATTAATCAGCTTATAGAGTACCGCAGTGCAACTTTACTGTCTTTTAGTGCTATTGCTGCCATTTGGTCTGCTTCGGCAGCAGTTAATGTAATAATAAGAGGTATTCATAAGGCTTATAGTGGCGTAGATGGTAGAAGTTTCTGGGTGAGAAAAATCTTTTCTATGCTTTATACCGTTGTTTTAGCTGTACTGATTGCAGGGCTTATTATTCTATTAGTATTTGGGAATCGTATAGGAGAATATGTCATTACCACTTTTCACATCCAAGGAGAGGGATATAAGTTGCTATGGGATATTGTGAGACTTACTCTACCTGTAGTAGGACTACTTATGGGACTTTATATGATCTATAAGTTTATTCCGCGTAGGCATTTAAGAGATGGGAATGTGTGGCCTGGCACCATTTTTGCAAGTATGGGTTGGTATGCTTTTTCTTATTTATTCTCATTATATGTAGATAGATTCAGTAGATATAATCAGATGTATGGAAGCTTAGGGAGTGTCTTTATTTTACTCATTTGGCTTTATACAAGCTGTATTTTAGTATTATTAGGCGCTGAAATAAATGCTTTATATCAAGATATGAAGCAAATTAGTAGAGCTAGAAAACGAAGGGAGCATCTAAGTGACTAAAATTATTGAACAGAAATTTTATTTGAGAGATGGGCTAGAGGTAGCTAGGGATTTATTAGGTAAGGTATTAGTAAGAGAGATAGAGGGAAGGGTAGCACGTTTTAGAATTGTAGAGACAGAAGCTTATTTAGGACCAGAGGATAAGGGGGCACACTCTTACGGAGGAAAACGTACACCAAGAACCATGCCTATCTTTGAAGATGGAGGAATTACCTACGTTTATCTTATTTATGGAATGTATAACTGCCTTAACATTATAGCGAACTATAAGGATATACCACATTGTGTACTAATAAGAGCAGTAGAACCATTAGATGAAGAAGCGCTAGCATTTTGTAGAACCTATAGGCATATTAAATCTAAAAAAGTACAAGATCTAACGAATGGGCCAGGTAAACTATGCCAAGCGCTTCATATTGATAAGACGCTTAATGCATTGCCTGTTACAAAGAAGGGACAGCTTTATGTTGAGGAAGGGGATACACCTTTAAATATTGTAAGAGATAAACGTATTAATATTGATTATGCTGAGGAATACAGAGATAAAGAGTGGCGTTTCTATATAGAGGGGAATAAGTTCGTATCTGTATTCAAAAAATAAAATAATAAGTAAGGGGAGATTCAGCTTGAAAATCAGTACATTATTTAATGAAAGTAAACCAATCATATCTTTTGAAATTTTTCCACCAAAACAGACTACATCTATAGAAAGTATTTACAGTACTATCGATGCACTTGCACCTTTGTCACCAGACTTCATTAGTGTGACTTATGGTGCAGGTGGAAGTACTCAAGGTAAAACAGTTCAGATTGCATCTTTGCTTAAAAATCAATATAATATTACACCACTTGCACATTTAACTTGTGTCGGTGGAAGTAAGGAAAGTATGGACCAAATTCTAGATGAGTTAGAAAGAGAGGGTGTTCATAATATACTGGCATTAAGAGGTGACTTACCAGAAGGAAGCAGCTTAGGGGATTTTAGTTATGCCAGTGACCTTATTAAATATATTAAGCAAAGAGATAGCTTTGATGTAGCAGCGGCCTGCTATCCAGAAAAACATATTGAAGCACTCACTTTAGAAGAAGATATTAAACATCTTCAATATAAAGTAGACTGCGGAGCTGAGCTACTTATTAGTCAGCTTTTCTTTGACAATGACGCTTTCTATAAATGGAGAGAAAACGTGAGAAGTCAGGGCATACATACACCAATTGTGGCAGGAATCATGCCTATTACATCGGGAAAACAGCTTGAACGTATGGTAACACTTTGCGGAGCTAGTATTCCAGCATCTATACAGAATTTAATTAAAGCCTATAATCATAATGCACAAGCGCTGAAGGAAGCAGGTATTGCTTATGCCACCATGCAAATTATAGATTTATTAGCCTCAGGTGTAGATGGTATTCACCTTTATACCATGAATCAAGCAGATATTGCAAAACGTATTATGGAAAATATAAGGGGAATTAATTACGCTGTAAGAACAAAGAGGGCTTAAAGTATGCACGATAAAATTATTATAAAAGAAGTACTCAGATATATTAATGTACCTTATGCAAAAGCGGATGATGAAATTAAAATGCAGATTCAAGCTACTTATAAAGAGCTTAAAGACATTGCCGATATAAGATATACGTATCAAAAATTTGCTCTTGAAAAAGAAGCGCAGCAAATAGGTCTTAAAGATACATCACTTCAAATCATGACATCAGATTTATCTAGAGTACTTAAAAATTGTGATGAAGTATATGTATTAGCAGCTACATTAGGTACGCAAGTAGATAAGAAAATCAGTGCCATTCAGCAGACTGATATGTTAAAGGCTTTACTTTTTAATGCTTGTGCTAATGTGCTTATTGAATCTGCTTGTGACCAAGTAGAGCGTGAAATTATGGAAAGCTTATCAGAAGATAGGTATTTAACCATGCGTTATAGTCCTGGTTATGGAGATGTACCCCTTAATGTACAACCAGAGTTACTGAGGGTATTAGATACAGCGCGCAAAATAGGTTTAACAACAACTAAAGCAGGCATGCTCCTTCCTATTAAATCCGTTACAGCTTTTATCGGACTTTCTTCTATAAAAGAAGATAGGCAAAAGGGCTGTGGCGAGTGTTTAATTCAAGGCGTATGTGCATATAGAAGAAGAGGTGAAAAGTGTGGGAGCTAGATTTTTTGATGGTGCTATGGGAACTGTGCTTCAAGGCAAAGGTTTAAAGCTTGGGGAAATTCCAGAGCTTTTTAACTTTACACATAGCCAGCTTATAGAGAGTGTACATTTATCTTATTTAGAAGCGGGTGCAGATTATGTAACGACTAATACATTTGGTGCCAATGCTTATAAAATTAATGAAACAAAATACACAGTAGAACAGGTCATTACTAAGGCAGTTGCATTAGCGAAAAGTGCTGTCTCAAAAGTAGGGCGTGGAAAAGTAGTGCTCGACATTGGTTCGACCGGTAAGCTAATAGAACCAGTAGGGGATGTAAGATTTGAAGAAGCTTATGAAGTTTTTAAAGAACAAGTTGTAGCTGGTGAAAAGGCAGGAGCAGACCTTATACTTTTTGAGACATTTACAGATCTTTATGAATTAAAGGCAGGCGTACTTGCAGCTAAGGAAAATACAAAACTTCCTATTTACTGTACCATGACTTTTGAAGCTAATGGGCGTACCTTCTTTGGGACAAGTATTGAATCTATGATTTTAACCTTAGAGGCTTTAGGGGTAGATGCACTAGGAGTAAACTGTAGCTTAGGACCAAAGGAATTAAAACCAATCGTAGAGAAAATTGTATCCCTTGCGTCTATTCCAGTGCTTGTACAGCCCAATGCAGGATTGCCAACCATGATAGAGGGTAAAGCTCAGTATGACATTACACCAGAAGAGTTTGCAGACTGTATGGCTTACTTTGCAGAAATAGGCGTTCATATCCTTGGAGGATGCTGTGGTACAAACCCTGAATACATCAGACAAGTTGTAGAAAAGGTAGAATCTATAGAGGTAAAACCACTAACACCTAAAAAGTTATGTGGCATCTGTAGCAGTCAAACGGCTGTATTTTTTGATGATGTACGCGTAATAGGGGAAAGACTTAATCCAACAGGTAAGAAACTTTTACAGCAAGCACTTCGAGATGACAATATGGATTATGTTTTAAGATTAGCGCTTGAACAGAAGGAAGAAGGCGCACATATTTTAGATGTGAATATGGGGCTTCCTGATATTGACGAAGTGGCTATGCTTACTAAAGCTATTAAACAAATACAGGGTGTCATTGACTTACCACTTCAAATCGACTCTTCAAATGTAGCTGCTTTAGAAAGTGGAGCACGTATTTATAATGGTAAACCACTTATCAACTCCGTTAATGGTAAGAAGGAAAGCTTAGAGACTATACTACCTATTGCGAAGAAATATGGAGCAGCAATACTAGGCCTTACACTTGATGAAAAAGGTATTCCTGAAAGTGCGGAGGAAAGACTAGAAGTAGCAAGACGTATTGTAGAAGCTGCCGAGGGGTATGGCATACCGAGGGAAGATATCTTTATCGACTGTCTGGTTGTAACGGCTTCTGCTCAGCAGGACTTAGTTATTGAGACACTTAAAGCTGTAAAACTGGTTAAAGAAGAACTTGGTGTTAAGACTGTTTTAGGTGTAAGTAATGTATCCTTTGGTTTACCACAAAGAAGTGTACTGAATGAAGCCATGCTGACTATGGCACTTATGCAGGGATTAGATGCACCTATTCTTAATCCTAAAAATACCCAGATGTTAGAAGCTATTATAGCTTACCGTGTATTAGCAGGCTATGATAAAGAGTCTAAAGCGTATATTGAGTACTTTAGTGGCAAACAGCAGGAGACAAATAATGTGTCAGTAAGTGTGCAAGAGCATACTTTAGAAGAAGCTATTATTAAGGGACTTAAAAAGGAAGCCAAGCAATTAACAGAAGGGTTATTAAAAGACCATGAGCCTTTAGAAGTTGTAGAAGAGTATATTGTGCCAGCACTTAATAAGGTAGGAGAAGATTATGAGAAGGAGATTCTTTACCTTCCACAGCTTATTAAATCAGCTGAAGCTGCTCAAAGTAGTTTTGAAGTCTTAAAGTTGGCGCTGATGAATAAGGGAACAGAGAATCCTAGCAAAGGACCTAAAGTTATACTGGCAACCGTAAAAGGTGATATTCATGATATTGGTAAAAATATCGTGAAAGTCATTATGCAAAACTATGGCTTTGAGGTTATCGATTTAGGTAAAGATGTGCCACATGAAGAAGTCTTAGAGGCAGTAAGAAAACATAATGTAAAATTAGTAGGACTTAGTGCGCTTATGACAACAACTGTTATAAGTATGGCAGAGACTATTACATGCTTAAAGGAAGAGGTGCCAGAATGTAAGGTTGTTGTTGGAGGCGCCGTTTTGACAGAGGAATTAGCTCAGTTCGTTCAGGCAGATTTTTATGCCAAAGATGCAATGGAAACAGTAAGAATTGCTAAAACATATTTTGAAATGTAGATAGCAGGAAAATTGAGGAAAAAAGGCTTGGATAAAAGAGCTACTAAGCAAGAAATAAAAGGATATTAAAATTGTTTCTAACATAGATTTGCGTAGTATTTAAGACAGAGATTCATCTCTGTCTTAAATTTTTTGTAAAATTCGCTATTATGCAAAATATACTTAGAGCATTTACAATTGTACAACTATAGTGGTAAAGTAAGTAGGATAAAAAGCTTATTTTTATAGGATATACATAATATTAAGGTATAATAAACACACTAAATCTGATATCAAATGATAAAAGAGGATAATAGGAGCGTAGAAATGATAAGAGATAAAATTCGCGTTATGAGCGTGTTTGGCACAAGACCAGAAGCTATTAAAATGGCACCACTTGTAAAAGAACTAGAGAAAAACAGCGAAATTGAAAATTTAGTTTGTGTAACAGCACAACACAGAGAAATGCTCGATCAAGTATTAGAAATTTTTAACATTGTACCTGATTATGATCTTAACATTATGAAGGATCGCCAGACGTTAACAGGTATTACAACACGTGTACTAGAAGGAATGGAAAGTGTGTTAGAAGAAGCTAAACCAGATATCGTTTTGGTACATGGTGATACATCTACAACATTTGTAACAGCGCTTGCAGCTTTTTACAAACAAATTCCTGTAGGACATGTAGAAGCAGGGCTTCGTACATACAATATATACGAGCCATTTCCAGAAGAAATGAACAGAAAGTTAGCTGGTGCGCTTTCAACACTTCATTTTTCTCCTACACCACAAGCTAAAAAGAACTTATTAAAAGAAGCAGTAGATGAGCAGGCTATTTATGTAACAGGGAATACGGTTATTGATGCACTTAAAACAACTATTGAAGAGGATTATCACTTTACAGTAGATTTGCTCAATAACATTGACTATAAAAATAAACGCGTCATTACAATGACAGCTCATAGAAGAGAGAATCAAGGAGAGCCACTTCGTCAAATTTGTGAAGCTGTAAAAGCTATTGCAGAGGAATTTGATGATGTAGAAGTTGTTTATGCAGTGCATAAAAATCCAGTTGTAAGAGATGTAGTCTACGAAATATTAGGAGACACATGTAATGTCCATCTTATTGAACCGCTCGATCTTAAAGATATGCATAACTTGATGAACCGTTCATATCTTGTGCTTACAGATTCAGGCGGTCTGCAAGAAGAGGTACCTTCTATGGGGAAACCTGTACTTGTACTTCGTAATGTAACCGAAAGACCTGAAGGTGTTGAAGCTGGTACACTTAAACTTGCTGGTGTACAAAAAGAAACCATTTACAACCTTACAAAAGAACTCCTTACGGATGAAGTCGTTTATAAGCAAATGGCACAAGCTAAAAATCCATTTGGAGATGGACATGCTTCTGTACGTATTGTAGAAGCTATTCTTTCTTACTTTAAAGAAGGTAAAGAAAGACCACAAGATTATATTTATAATGCATAGAAGTAGGTGAATAGATGAAGAGTAAGGGATGGATAAGTGCTTTAGCTCTTGTAGAACAAGTTGGTCTATCTATGATCATTCCTATTTTTCTATGCGTATTTATAGGGAATTTTTTAGATAAAGTAACTGGTAAAGCACCACTATTTCTAGTGATTTTTATTTTGCTAGGAGTAGGAAGTGCCTTTAGAAATTTATTTTACATTGTAGGTAAGGAAGCTAAGAAAGGGAAGAAAAATGAATAAAGCATTTATGAAAAATTATGCAATGCAATGTACAATGGTAGCTTTTTCGTTAGTTGTATATGGAATAGGATTGTTTATGGTAACAGATGCTTTAAGCTGGACTTTAGGTATTGTTTTAGGTCTTCTTATAGCCCTTCTTAAACTTAAACTTATGGAAAATACTTTTACAAAGGCAGTTAATCTTCCGGAAGCTAAAGCAAAGGGATATACACAAAGACAGTATATGCTTCGTTATGTACTGACAGGTATTGTCCTTTTAGTAGCAGCCCTTAATAAGGATGTAAGTCTTTTAGGTGTATTTTTTGGATTAGTCTCCATGAAAGTAGGAGCCTATGTACAATTAGGCCTAAAGTAAATGAGGCAACAAGAGCATTAGCTCTTTAGCATAGAAATTTATATGGAAAGGAGAGTGGGTAGGTGGAGCAAAATTTAGATTTTGGGATTCATCAGGTAGTCACATTCTTTGAATATAATGGACAATCTTTTGGTCTCACAACTACGCATATTAATACATTTCTGGTAATGGCTGTACTTACAATTTTTGGACTTATTGTACGTTATAAACTTAAAAACTTTAAAATGATACCAGATAGTAAATTTCAAATTATCATTGAGTTTTTAGTAGACACTATTAATAGCTTTACAATTAGTACAATGGGTGAAAAAAATGCAAGATTCAGTTCATTCTATGGTCCTATGTTTTTATTCATCCTGCTATGTAACCTTACAGGATTAATTGGACTAAGACCACCTACTGCGGACATTGCGACTACTTTTGCCTTATCTTTAACCACATTCTTTATGATTCAGTGGTATGGTTTAAGAGCAAGAGGAACAAGATACTTAAAAGGTTTCTTAGAGCCAATGCCATTCTTATTACCACTTAACATTATTGGTGAACTTGCTAACCCAATTTCATTAAGTTTCCGTTTATTTGGTAATATCTTAGGTGGAACAATCATCATGGGACTTTACTATGCCATGATGCCATGGTGGGCACAACTTGGATTGCCTTCAGTACTGCATTCATACTTCGACGTATTTGCAGGGGCATTACAAACACTGATTTTCGTTATGCTAAGCATGACATTTGTATCTAGCGCAATGGAAGACTAAAAGAAGAGGTGAAAGAAATGACGGGATACGCAGATTTCCTTTTTGGATGGATGGCAAATGTAGACCCTGTAGCCCTTGTTTTAGCCTTCTCCGCGATTGGTGCAGGACTTGCGATGATCGCAGGTATTGGACCAGGTATTGGTCAGGGCTTTGCAGCTGGTAAAGCGGCAGAGGCTATGGGTAAAAATCCTAAAGATGGTGGTAAACCAGCAACACTTGTTATGTTACTTGGAGCTGCTGTTGCTGAAACATCAGGGATTTTCTCACTTGTTATTGCCATTATCATGTTATTTGCCAATCCGCTTATTAACAAAGGCGGTATAGCAATCGTTCTTGCAGCATCAGCAATTGGTGCAGGTTTTGCAATGATTGCAGGTATTGGACCTGGTATTGGACAAGGTTATGCAGCTGGTAAGGCTGCGGAAGCAGTAGGTAAAAGACCTAAGCTTCAAAGTGCTATAGTAAGAACCATGCTTCTTGGTCAAGCAGTTGCTCAAACAACAGGTATTTACGCACTTATTATTGCATTACTATTATTATTTGTAAACTTATTCGCATAGGAATATAAGGAGGAATTTAAAATGGAAAACCAAATCGATGGAAGAGCTTTAATTTTAGCATGTTCAGCAATTGGTGCTGGTCTTGCAATGATCGCAGGTATTGGACCTGGTATTGGACAAGGTTATGCAGCTGGTAAAGGTGCAGAAGCAGTAGGTCGTCAACCAGAAGCACAATCAGACGTAGTACGTACAATGTTACTTGGTGCAGCCGTAGCTGAAACAACAGGTATCTATGGTCTTATCGTAGCTATCATTCTTTTATTTGCTAACCCACTTATCTCAACATACATGAACTTAATTGGTTAATTAAATAAAAGGCGCTATAAAGACTATAGAAAGGAGGGACTTTCCCTTTGAGCTCAAAAATTATTGAATTCTCCATGCAAACAGGATGGGAATGGTTTGTACAGCTTCTCGCTTTAGGCTTAATTATCTTTATTCTTGCTAAATTATTATTTAAGCCAGTAAGTGAATTTTTAGAAAAACGTCAAGCGATGATTGCTGCTGAAGTTAATGATGCAACAAATGCTAAAAAAGATGCAGAAGGTCTTAAAAAGGATTATCAGGCAAAACTTACTAACATTGAGGCTGAAGCAAACGAAATATTAAAAGAAGCCAGAGCTAAAGCTCTAGCACGTGAAGAAGAAATCATCAGAGCAGCTAGAGAAGAAGCCGAAGTCATTAAAACTAAAGCATTTAAAGATATCGAACTTGAAAAAGAGCGTGTACAAGCTGAAATGAAAGCTGAAATGATCGAAGTAGCTAGCCTTATGGCAAGCAAGTTTGTAGCAGCTTCTATGGATGAAAATAAACAAAATGAATTAGTAGATGAAATGATTAAAGAGATGGGGGATGTACAGTGGCTGAGATAATCGTAAACCGCTATGCTACTGCCCTCTTTGATATTGCTTTTGAAAAAGGAGCAATGCTTAAATTTGAAGAAGAGGCTAGGATGATTCTTAAAGTACTTGCTGATGAAGCAGATTACCTTAAATTACTTAGTCATCCAAGTATTACAGAGGAACAAAAAATTGAGCTTGTAGAGAAAGCTTTTGCAGGTCAAGTATCTGAAGAGTTTGTAGGTCTTATAGCTCTTGTTATTAAAAAAGCAAGAACTGAGTATCTTGTACGTATTCTTGAAAAATTTATTTCTATGGCAGAAGAAGCAGCAGGAGTTTTAAAGGCAACTGTTATTTCAGCTAAGCCATTAACAAATCAGCAATTAGCGCAAATTAAAGCACATATTGAAAACAATACAGGTAAAACAGTCGTTATAGAAGAGCAAATAGATGCTTCTATTATTGGAGGTCTTATCGTACGTGTTGGTGATAAAGTGGTAGATGGTAGCATCAAAGGTCAAATGGATGCACTTAAAGCTGAGCTTAATAGTTTGCGACTTGCATAATAAAAGGGGTGTAATGATTTAATGAACCTTAGACCAGAGGAAATCAGCAGCGTTATTAAAAGTCAAATTAATAACTATAAAACACGCCTTGAAGTATCAGAAGTAGGAACTGTTATTACAGTAGGGGACGGTATCGCTCGTGTACACGGACTCGAAAAAGCAATGGCAGGGGAACTTCTTGAATTCACTGGCGGCGTATACGGAATGGTTCTTAACTTAGAAGAAGACAACATTGGGGTTGTTCTTTTAGGTTCAGACCAACATATTAAAGAAGGTAGCGACGTTAAATCAACAGGACGTGTAGTAGAAGTTCCAGTTGGTGACGCACTTTGCGGACGAGTTGTTAACCCTCTTGGCCAACCTATCGATGGTAAAGGCCCAATCAATACTACAAATTTCCGTCCTGTAGAGCGTATTGCTCCAGGGGTTATCGAAAGAAAATCAGTAGATACACCACTTCAAACAGGTGAAAAAGCTATCGATGCCATGGTTCCAATCGGACGTGGACAACGTGAGCTTATTATCGGAGACCGTCAAACAGGTAAAACTGCAATTGCTATCGATACAATCATTAACCAAAAAGGTCAAAATGTAAAATGTATCTACGTTGCAATCGGACAAAAAGCATCAACAATTGCTCAACTTGTTAAAACACTTGAGAAACATGATGCAATGAGCTACACAACAGTAGTAGCCTCAACAGCAAGTGATTCATCACCACTTCAATACCTTGCTCCTTATGCAGGTGCTGCTATTGGTGAAGAATGGATGGAAAACGGTGGAGATGTACTTATCATTTATGATGATTTATCTAAACACGCTGTTGCTTACCGTACAATGGCATTACTTCTTCATAGACCACCAGGTCGTGAGGCTTATCCAGGGGACGTATTCTACCTTCACTCAAGACTTCTTGAGAGAGCAGCTAAACTTTCAGATGAAAGAGGTGGCGGTTCTATGACTGCTCTTCCAATCATTGAAACACAAGCTGGGGATATTTCAGCATACATCCCAACAAACGTAATTTCTATCACAGATGGTCAGATTTTCCTTGAAACTGAACTTTTCAACGCAGGTGTAAGACCAGCGGTTAACCCAGGTCTTTCCGTATCACGTGTTGGTGGTGCAGCTCAAATTAAAGCGATGAAACAAATCGCAGGTCCAGTCCGTGTGGAACTTGCTCAGTACCGTTCTCTTGCAGCATTCGCTCAGTTCGGTTCAGACCTTGATGCAGCTACTCAAAATGCATTAGCACAAGGTGAACGTATTATGGAAGTTTTAAAACAACCACAGTACAAGCCAATGAGTGTAGCAGAGCAAGTAATCGTACTCTTTGCAGCTACAAGAAAATATCTTCTTGATATTCCAGTATCAGCAGTAAAACAATTCGAGAAAGAACTTCTTGAAACAGTAAACACTAAATACCCAGAACTTCTTACTGAAGTAACAGGCAAAGCTGGTATTACAAACGAACTAGATGAAAAACTTAAAAAAGTTATTAGTGAATTTAAAGCTGGCTTTAAAGCTGAATAATTTAGAAAGAAGAGGTGCGGTAAATGGCGTCTTTACAAGCTATCAAAGGACGAATTAAAAGCGTAAGCAGCACCAAACAAATTACTAATGCCATGAACCTTGTAGCAACAGCTAAGCTTACTAAAGCTAAAGAATCGGCTCTTAAATCAAGACCGTTCTTTACTGAAGTACAAAAGGTTATTAAATCTATTGCTAAAAACTCAGAAAACCTTAACTCACCACTTCTTAAACAGAATGGGTCAAGTAATAAAGGTTATGTTATTTTAGCAGCAGATAGAGGTCTTGCTGGTGGTTACAATGCCAACGTTGGTAAATTAGTAATGAATCATATAACAAATAAAGACGAAGCTCGTCTTATTACAGTAGGTAAAAAATCAAGAGAGTTCTTCAGAGCAAGACATTTTGATATCCAAAAAGAAATCACAGGTATTTCTGCTGACCCTACTTACAATGATGCAAAAGAGATTGCACATTATGTTATTGATTTATTTAATAAAGGTGAAGTTGGAGAAGTTTATTTAGCTTATACAGCATTTAAATCTACTATCCAACAAGAGCCTACTATGATTCGTCTTTTACCAGTAGATATATCAGAAATTGAAGAACCAGAAACAGAAGGACCAAAAGATTTATTAATCTATGATCCTTCTCCAGAAGCTGTATTAGATTATCTCATGCCTCGTTATGTAACAGATGTTATCTTCGGAGGACTTGTAGAGTCTAGTGCAAGTGAACAAGGTGCCAGAATGACAGCTATGGATTCTGCTACAGAAAATGCAAACGAAATGATTGCAAAACTTGAAATCGAATCTAATAGAGCACGTCAAGCAGCGATTACACAAGAATTAACTGAAATCGTAGCTGGAGCTGGAGCCCTTAAGTAATTAAATTAAAAGGAGTGAAGAGTTAATGGCACAAAACATAGGACATGTTGTTCAAATTATCGGTCCTGTTTTAGATATAAAATTTACGCCAAATAACCTTCCTGCACTTTACAACGCTATTGAAATCACAAGAGAAAATGGAGAAAAACTTGTAGTAGAAGTTGCTCAACATCTTGGTGATGATGTTGTAAGATGTATTGCTATGTCTGCAACAGATGGTTTAGTGCGTGGAATAGAAGCAGTTGACACAGGTGCACCAATTAGTGTACCAGTAGGTACAGCAACACTTGGACGTATCTTTAACGTAACAGGAGATGCAGTAGATGGTAAAGAAAATCCAGATGTAGAAAAATGGCCTATTCATAGAGCAGCACCTACATTTGAAGAATTAGCTACAGAATCAGAAATTCTTGAAACAGGGATTAAAGTAGTTGACCTTCTTTGTCCATACCTTAAAGGTGGTAAAATCGGTTTATTCGGTGGTGCCGGTGTAGGTAAAACTGTACTCATTCAAGAGCTTATCCGTAACATTGCTACAGAGCATGGTGGTTTCTCTGTATTCGCAGGTGTAGGTGAGCGTACTAGAGAAGGTAATGACCTTTTCCATGAGATGACAGATTCAGGCGTTATCTCAAAAACAACAATGGTGTTCGGACAAATGAACGAGCCACCTGGTGCCAGAATGCGTGTTGCACTTACTGGTCTTACTATGGCTGAATACTTCCGTGACCAATCAGGACAAGACGTACTTCTGTTCGTAGATAACATCTTCCGTCTTGTTCAAGCTGGTTCTGAGGTATCTGCCCTTCTTGGACGTACTCCAAGTGCCGTTGGTTACCAACCAACACTTGCAACTGAAATGGGTGCACTTCAAGAACGTATTACATCAACAAACACAGGGTCAATCACATCTGTTCAAGCGGTTTACGTTCCAGCCGATGACTTAACTGACCCAGCTCCAGCTACTACTTTCGCCCATCTTGATGCGAAAACAGTACTTTCACGTGCACAAGTAGAACAAGGTATCTACCCAGCAGTAGACCCACTTGAATCTACATCACGTATCCTTGACCCACAAATCGTAGGTGAAGATCACTATGAAGTAGCTCGTGGCGTTCAAGCTATTCTTCAAAGATACAAAGAACTTCAAGATATCATCGCTATCTTAGGTATGGATGAACTTTCTGAAGAAGATAGAGTAGTTGTAAACCGTGCTCGTCGTGTTCAGAAATTCCTTTCACAACCATTCTTCGTAGCAGAAGTCTTCACAGGTAGCCCTGGTAAATATGTACCAATTAAAGAAACTATCCGTGGCTTCAAAGAAATTCTTGAAGGTAAACATGATGACCTTCCAGAAAATGCATTCTTAATGGTTGGTTCTATTGAAGAAGCAGTAGAAAAAGCAAAAACATTGTAGGTGATAGCTATGGCAAAAAATAAATTACGCCTTCAAATTATTACACCGACCCGTTCAGTGTTGGATTCAGAAGTAGATTCAGTTGTACTTCGTACAGCAGAAGGCGATATGGGTGTGTACTACGACCACGAACCAGTCGTTACGCTATTAAGCTATGGCGTACTTCGCTACAAAGTAGAAGGCAAAACTTACAACGTAACAACGATGAGTGGTTTTGCAGAGGTAACAGAAGATAAAGTTGTGGTGCTTACAGATGCAGCAGAACTTGAAAATGAAATCGACTTTGCACGTGCACAGGCAGCAAAAGAACGTGCAGAAGGAAGAGTTTCAAATGCAGATTATGATGTGGCAAGAGCACAAGTTGCCCTTCGTAAAGCACTTGTACGCCTCAGCTTAAATAAATAAGAAAGAGGAGACTGCTTAAAAAGCAGTCTTCTTTTTTTTGTACATTTCTAACAGGACAAGGCTAGACAAAGTACCCCACTTAATCGTTAAGGCCTTATGGTATATCAGGTAAGAAAGGGGAGGAGGAGGGGTTAATTTGAAAAAGAAAAGGAATAAAGTATTTCCTGGGAATTATATGTCGAGATAGAGAGATTAGCTTAAGTAAACTGTTCGACACAATTATTGATGTCTTATAAGAGGTTATGATAGAATAGAGAGATATTTTATAAATAGATAAATTAGAATTTGGAGTATACACTATGAAGATTAATGAAAGTAAGAAAATAAAACACAACCATACTTTGTTAATGATAGTATTGGGAGTTTATATTCTTATTTTATTTGCATTTTTATTTTTAAAAGCGAGGTCGTTTCAATCTGTAAGTCTTATACCGTTCCGTACTATAACAGATTACTTATCTTATGGTGGCTTTTTGTCATTCATTAATGTATTAGGTAATATTGTTTTATTTATACCATTAGGTATCTATTTAATGTTCTTCAATCATAATAAAAGGATATGTCTTAACACTTTATGGGTCATCCTTATTAGTATGGCAGTTGAAATCTTGCAGTACGTATTTAAAGTAGGTGCTACTGATATTGACGATATTATTTTAAATGGATTAGGTGGATTCCTTGGGATTATGATTTATAAAATCTTACGCAAAATTTTTAAAGATAAAGTTGGATATGCTATTGAATTAGCTTCACTTATAGTAGGAATCACTTTCTTGATTTTGAATATTTGTCTTTCATCAGGTGTTTTTGGTATTAAAATTCGCATTCTTTAATTTGTAAGTATATATTATAAATATGTAATTACTGAAAAGTAATTATAAACTACAGAAATAAAAAGAGTAATAGGATAAGTCTTTGGCTAAAGATTTAAGATCTATTACTCTTTTTATTTTATGATGAATTAACATTTTAAGTGCAACACTTTTAACGCAATAAAAATAGCCCATACG
>OBXO01000543.1_pt1 | contig 27767 bp, 29 predicted proteins | sample 1501431 | NCBI WGS metagenome assembly OBXO01 (sample SAMEA2580163, study PRJEB22360) | human gut metagenome | biome: human gut; feature: human-associated habitat; material: faeces | place: Denmark | collected 2008/2010 | reverse complement strand
CCGCCAAAAGAAGCGCCGGTGGTGATCCATAAGCCAGAGCCGAAACCTAAGCCGAAGCCAAAACCCAAGCCGGTCAAAAAGGTGGAAGAGCGTCCGAAACGCGAAGTGCGTCCGGTTGAGCCACGCACCACGCAGCCGGTTGAAAATGCCGCCCCGTCACGTCCGCTGATGAGTAACACCACGACCGCGACAAAACCGACGGTAACGGCGCCAGCGGGCCCGCGCGCGCTGAGCCGTAACCAGCCGCAGTATCCGGCACGTGCTCAGGCGTTACGTATTGAAGGGCGTGTACGGGTAAAATTCGACGTTACGGCTGATGGACGTGTGGATAACGTGGAAATCCTGTCCGCACAGCCGGCGAATATGTTTGAACGCGAAGTTAAATCGGCCATGCGCAGGTGGCGTTATGAAGCCGGTAAACCCGGCAATGGGTTGATTGTAAATATTGTCTTCCGCCTGAACGGCGGGGCACAGATGGAATAAAAGAAGCCTCCGCAAGGAGGCTTTTTTTTACCTGAGGATCAGCTCCGTGGGAGCTGGCGGGGCTTACCGTCGCTATCCACTGCCACGTAGATGAACAGGGCCTCCGTCGCCTTATAGCGCTGACCAATCGGTTCAGAAGAGACTTTTTTCACCCATACTTCAATGTTAATGGAGATAGACGTATTGCCGCGTTTTACGCAGCGTGCGTAACAGCACACCACGTCCCCCACCGCGACAGGGCGCAGGAAGGTCATGCCATCGACCCGGACGGTTACCACGCGCCCGTGTGCAATCTCTTTTGCCAGGATTGCACCGCCCATATCCATCTGCGACATTAACCAGCCGCCAAAAATATCGCCATTGGCATTCGTATCCGCAGGCATTGCCAGTGTGCGTAAAACCAGTTCGCCCTGTGGGGCGTCATTTGTTGTCATTGTTTTAAACTCGTAACTGAAGACTTCAGGCGGGATGCTACTATGATTTCTGGCTGGAGAGAATAGGGTTAGCGCCCGCAGCGCGGGCGCCTGAAGGTCAGAAGGACATGGTTACGCCAGCGTAATAGGCGCGGCCCGGTTCGTTATAGGTAGATGCACCGTCATTTTCACGGTAAATCTGCTTGTCAAAGAGGTTGCTGATGCCGGCATTCAGGCGCAGGTTTTTGGTCAGCTGATAGTTACTGCCGATACCCACGATGGAATACGCGCCGATCTCTCTGTTGGACATCGCATTTTCCTCTTTGCGGATTTCAGCGTTTTCTCTGGGCTTCTGGCGGCCGTACATCGTCCAGCTTACGTTGGCTGAAAGCTTGCTGTTAACCTCCCAGTCCAGCATGGTGTTGACGGTATATTTGGGGATAATCGACAACGGATTACCGGTGTCTTTACTTTCAGACTGAATCATATACGTCGCATTAGTACGCCAGGTTAGCGTGTCGCGAATAACAGGGACGGTGAGGTTGCCTTCCAGCCCTTCAACAACGGCCTTACCGCCGTTCTCCCATTGCAGGATATTTGCGTCGCTGCTTGTCTGCCCCAGCACGTCCGTTCCTGAAACGATCTTGTTTTTGTAATCATTGCGGAACCAGGTAATTCCAGCCTCGTAGCCTTCCAGGGCAAAGGCCAGGCCGATCTCTTTGTTCACGCTGATTTCCGGATCCAGATCCGGGTTACCTAACAGATAACAGCTTCCTTCGGAAACGTTATTCGGGCAGCCATTGCCGCGGGTGGAAAGCAGATAGCCTTCGCTGGATTGATACAAATTTGGCGCTTTAAATACCCGAGCGATACCCGCTTTAACCTTGAACATGTCACCCAAATCCTGAGAGAGGTTCAGGCTCGGACTCCAGTTGCTGCCAAATTGATTGTGATAATCAAAGCGGAGCCCTGGAATCAGGTTGGTGCCCTGACGCGCTTCAATATTGTCCTCAAGATAGATGCCGGTGAGGTCAGCGCTGTTTTTGCTGTTGCGCTCAGAAGCCGTGCCGGGAACGCCGTTAATCACTTCTCCCGACACATTTGTCGACTGCATTGAGGCCGGATCGTTCAGTTCATCACGGTTCCATTCTGCACCCACGGTTAGCGTCTGTTCTACCAGCCAGAAGAGAGGAATGTTCAGTTCACCCGTTGAACGGTATGACTCCAGCCGGCTGGTATCGTATTTATCGCTATTGATCATCCCTTCAACTTTGCCCGTAGAGCCTTCTTCCAGTCGGGTGTTGTTGGTCTTTTCATAATAAACCCCGAACTTTGACTGACCCCAGTCCCAGATGCCGTTGTGCGTAATGCCATAAGACTGGCGGTACATTCGGTTGGTTTCGTGTCCATACAGGGACGACACCAGACCGTCAGGGCTGACGTTGCTGTTGCTGTATTGAGTATCACCCGCGTAGATATTGCCCTGGCGGCTGTAGCTGTAGTCGAAATCGATAATCTGCTGTGGCGTGAGTTTCCAGGAGAGCAGGGCATTAATGTCCTTGTTACGTACGCCCTCTCGCCCGGCGGCGTAAGAGCCGTTTTGCGCGGTGTTGATGTCCTGAGCATCTGCGTCGGTTTTGTTGATGTTCCCGTACAGGCGCATCGTTAACGCATCGCCCGCGAGGGGGCCGCTCAGATCAAAATTAGCGCGTTTCGTCGCCCCCTCTTTATCATTTTCAGGCTGGTTAGTGTACAGGGAGAGGGAGCCGTGCCAGTCGTTGGACGGGCGTTTGGTAATGATGTTGACGACGCCGCCGGCAGCCCCCGAACCATAGCGGGCGGCAGCTGGTCCCCGGAGCACTTCAATACGCTCAACCATCTCTGGCGGAACCCAGTTGGTGTCCCCGCGGGTGTCGCGCTCTCCGCGCCAGCTGTAGCGCACCGAGTTACGTGACGTCACCGGCACACCGTCAATCAGAATCAGCGTGTTCTCTGGCCCCATACCGCGGATGTCGATCTGACGGTTGTTACCACGACTGCCTGTCGCGCTGTTTCCGGTGAGGTTAACCCCGGGCATTTTGCGAATAATTTCCGAAAGATCGTTAACCGGTGGATCCTTTTCTATGTCCTTTGCCGTGATGATGGAAACCCCCGGCTGTTGCTTTAGGGCCTCTTCAGCGGTTGCCTGAACGACCATTGTTTCACCATCGGCGAGAGGATCTTCCGCTGCGTGCGCGCTCTGGTATAGCGTTGAAAAAATGGCGAGTGTAAGTGTAGCCGGGGCAAATCTTATTATGTTATTCATCAACTCATTTCCATTTGTTAAAAATGCGATGAAGAATATTAATGATAGTGATTCTCATTACAATAAAGCGACAGCAATCTCCATAAAATCTTCATGATTCAGACATTTTCGCAGGAAGGTTGTGGAGAAAAGGGAAGGCGGGAAAAGAGGCCAGACCGCGTGACGATCTGGCCAGAAGGATCAGTGCTTGTCATCCTGCGGCATGTGGCGATAAATATAAACGCCGCTGAGCAGGGTGAAGATAAGGGTCAGCGCCGTCAGGCCAAACACCTTGAAGTTGACCCAGATATTCTGCGGCAGCCAGAATGCGATATAGATATTCGCCAGACCACACAGAATAAAAAATAGCGCCCAGGCGATATTCAGACGCCCCCACACAGCCTGCGGCAGCGTCAGTTCTTTCCCCAGCATGCGCTGGATCAGCGGCTTCTTCATCACCCACTGGCTGATGAGCAGCGCGCCCGCAAACAGGCCGTAAATCACTGTGACCTTCCATTTGATAAATTCATCATTGTGGAAGAACAACGTCAGACCACCAAACACCGCCACCATCAGGAAAGTGATGAGCGCCATCTTTTCAACTTTGCGATAGCGAACCCAGCTGTAAATCAGCACCACAGCCGTTGCCACAATCAGCGCCAGCGTGCCGGCATAGATGTCGTACAGCTTATAAAAAGCGAAAAATACGATCAGCGGTAAAAAATCAAGAAACTGCTTCATTCTGCGATCCCGGTTACTGACGAATTAACATGTACAGGCGGAACAAATAGACCAGCAGTACAGCTGAAATCAGATTGCTCAGCGTATTGGCGACAACCGCGCCGACGTTTGGCGTTAATACCGCAAAATTCGGCGCAAACAGCAACAGTAGAGTCTTGGCCAGCAACCAGCTGATAACGGCCGGGGCGACCAGACGCATATTCGCCCACGCGAGCCTTATACTGCTGCGCATGGCGGTGAAAATACCCATTTTGTCCTGCACAACCATTACTGGCGCAAATGAAAGCACGATAGCCAGCAGCACGCCCGGAACGACAACCAACATTATCCCCATCTGGACCAGCAGCGTAGTCAGGAAGATGAGGATAAACAGTTTCGGCAGCACCGGAGCACTGGCCCCGATGGCACGTAACGCGCTGACGCGTTGGCCGGCAGACACCAGCTGGATCATCACCAACACGCCACCCGCCAGAATGGCGTTGCCGATCAGCCCCGAGAAGGTAGATGCCGCAGATGCACGCAGCAAGATTTGCTGTTGCTCTGGCGTCATATTCTGCACAAGGTCAAATAACCCTGCGCTGCCTGCAAGATGATCCCCCTGGCTCAGCGAGGCAATCTGTTCATCACTGGGTGAGAACGCATGACCCAGCACCACCGTAATGAAGGCGCACAACAACGCGATCAGTAAAAAAGTAACGAACTGATTGCGGAAAAAATTTCCCGTGTCACGGTAGACAGACTTCGCCGTGATAGACATGCACTCTCCTTGAGTATTGCAGGTGTTAATTAGCCGGCAATTGTACACCGGATAACACGCTGGTGGCAGCATCAAGGCTTGTATGGAAAAGCATATCTTTGTAAAGCGGCGGTAATCCATAGCGGGCGCGGGCGCGATTGCATGCCTCATTGACCTGTCCATCCTCTCCCGACATCGCGAAAGTGCGGCACGGGCTGGGGCGATCCGCGTAAATGGAACAGCGGGTGGATACCCCTGGTTCACCTTGCAGTGCCACACAGCGGCTCTGTTTTTGGTTGGTGCCGCGCATGCAACGCAGGAAAGGGGTCAAGGGTTCAGTGAGATCAACCGGAACGGTGCCGCCGCCATCGCTGGCTTCAGCCCAGTAGAAAGAGACTCGAAAATACGCACAACAGGCTCCGCACGTCATGCACGGGTTATGATCACTCATGGCACACCTGCAAAAGTAGAACGCATCAAATCAGATTGTGAGAGCGATAAATTATCCAGCCGCTACAGGAAGCGCAAGAGAGGAAAAACAGAAAATTTTTCAACTATGAAATGCCAAAAATTGACGCGGTAACAACTTATTGCTTTATGAGGCGTCACCAAAAATTAACCTAGATCAATGAATGTTAACTTACTGGTTTTAATGTGATCTGTGTTAGATCACTTATTACTCATTTGTGAGTATATTCTCCTCCGCAATTAAAACCACAACGATGGAGCGGATATGAAAAAATTAGCGGTGGCAGCCCTTATCTTAAGCAGTCTCTCTGGCGGCGCGTACGCGCATGAAGCAGGTGAATTCTTTATTCGTGCCGGTTCGGCAACGGTGCGTCCAACGGAAGGTTCCGACAATGTACTGGGTATGGGCGGGTTTAACGTTAGCAATAACACCCAGTTAGGCCTGACATTCACGTATATGGCTACGGATAACATTGGCGTTGAGCTTCTGGCCGCCACGCCATTCCGTCACCGCGTCGGTTTAGGGCCGACCGGGGACATTGCTACGGTGCACCATTTACCACCAACCCTGATGGCGCAGTGGTACTTCGGCGATTCCAGCAGCAAGTTACGCCCTTATATTGGTGCAGGCGTTAACTACACCACCTTCTTTGATGAGAAATTTAACGATACCGGTAAAGAGGCTGGGCTATCCGATCTCAGCCTGAAAGACTCATGGGGCATGGCGGGGCAGGTTGGTCTGGATTATCTGATTAACCGTGACTGGCTGATCAACGCCTCGGTCTGGTATATGGACATTGATACGGACGTGCGCTTTAAAGCTGGCGGCCAGCAGCAAAGTATCAATACCCGTCTGGATCCGTGGGTATTTATGTTCTCAGCAGGCTATCGTTTCTGACAGAAGATATATCCCCGGTCAGCCGGGGATTGCTGTATGGTGGTTGTTCCACATACCTGGCTGGAGGGGATATCCCCAACATCAAATTTGAGTGTCCGGTTTGTGCAGGTAAACAGTTTCAGTTCACGACGTTCAGCCCAGCACATAGCCTACCTCACGGTGCTATCTGTTCCGTTTGCGGAACACGTCTCACCATTCATTCATGCCTGCCGAAGCTCAGACGACGACGGTGGCCAAAGCCAGTAAACTAGAAAAGGCCTCTGAGAGGCCTTTTTCGATCGTGAAATCACTTCTGAATTAAATAACGAATGGTTGGTCCGTCCTGCTGGATATCTAGCACGGTATAGCCGTGATTTTTGGCATCAAGCGGAATGTTATTGATCGACTGGGGGCAATCGCTCACCACTTCCAGAATTTCACCTTTCTTTAGCTGCGGTAGCGCTTCAAGCGTGGCGACGGCCGGGTAAGGGCAAGGTTCACCCACCATATCGAGACGATAATCAGGCACGATCTCTTTCATGCGGCATTCTCCTGAGTTTCAGTTTTGACGGTGACGCGTCGGAAGAAGCGCTTCTCTTGTGCAACAACCAGTAAGAAGGCGATAAGCAGCAGGGCGTAGGTCACCAGGAGTCCCCCGAGTGGACCAAAGGTTTTCAGCAGGTTGACCTTGTCCCAGTTTGTTGCCAGCACCGGAGAGACGTCATCCCAGTAGCAGGCCAGAAGGGTAGAGCCAATCACGTTACCCAGACCCACCCACCAGTAATGCACCTGGCCTTCCACAGCGCGATACATCCAGCCGGTTTCACACCCGCCCGCCAGCACGATGCCAAAACCAAACAGCAGCCCGCCAATGACCGCATTTGGGCCCGCCCACATGATTTTCGGTTCCACGCCGAGCTGAACGTAGCTGAAGATGCCGATCGCGCTCACGGCCATACCGGCAATGATCGCCTTCGCCATCATGGTTCGTCCGGTGATCCACATATCGCGAAACGCGGAGGTAAAGCAGATCTGCGCGCGTTCAATCAGCAGACCAAAGCCGACGCCGAACAGCATGGCCAGACCGAGTTTGGGCTGATTCATCGCCGTGCAAATCGCCCAGGCAACCATAGCAAAAAAGACCAGCATACCGAGGCGGAAGCGACGACGCGCCTGATCGGGTTTTTGCGTTAACGGAGATGCAGCGCTAACTTTCGTCATTTTCACCGGAATGCGGAACAGTGGCAGCAGGGTGAACTTTGCACCGAAATATGAGCCAATGGCGGTGGCGACGGCAAAGAACCAGGCATGCAGCGAGAACTGCGGAATACCGGTAAAGAACGCGGCCAGATTACAGCCCATCGCCAGGCGGGCGCCAAACCCGGCAATGATACCGCCGACCACGGCCTGCATAATGCGGATGCGGCTTTTCGGCATGCGCAACTTAACGTTGTTGGCCCACAGCGCGGCCGCAAAACATCCGCCAAACATGCCAATGATCATCATTCCGTCGATGCGGGTCAGCGGTGAGCCCTCAAGATGGATCAGTTTGAAGTAACCCCACTCTTCGGCATGAACGCCTGCCAGCTGTAATAGCTGCCCACCCCAGCGGGTAAACTCGCCCGTAACAGCCCAGAAGGTGCCGGTAATACCGAAATAATAGGTAGAGAGAATGCCTGCCGCGATAACGGCCGGAACAGGTGACCAGAACTTAACCAGGTAAGTCTGTTTGAAGGAATGCCAGGACATGAATAACCTCTGAACTCAGAAGGGTAACGCTAAAAAGAGCCCAGATCATACGCTTACGCGAAAGTTTGAAAAGTCATTCACACCGAAAATATCGACAGGATCAATTTTGACCTGCTTCTTTCAGGAAGAGAGAAGGGAAAACCGCCTGACGCCGGTGCCAGACGGTGTTAACGGTTACGCCTTGTGTGTGGCCGCTTTCATGGATGTGACGAATGCGTGTAACTCAGCCAGCATCTGATCTGGCTTATCCACGTTCTTCTCGATGATTTTCACGATAGCCGAACCGGAAATGGCCCCGGCGGCTTTCGCGTCAATCGCCGCAGTAACCTGATCCGGAGAGGAAATCCCAAAGCCCTGAAGCGGCGGCGCAGCATGGTATTCTGCCAGCTTCTCCACCAGATGATGCAGCGGAAGCGCGGCTTTGTTTTCCGCACCGGTGACGCCCGCACGGGAGAGCAGGTAGGTGTAACCCCGTCCGTAAGAGGCAATCTGGCGCAACAGAGCGTCATCGGCATTCGGTGGACAGATGAAAATCGGCGCGACGTTGTGGCGCATCGCCGCCTGACGGAACGGCGCAGACTCTTCAACGGGCACGTCAGCCACCAGCACGGAGTCAACGCCCACGCGGGCGCACTCTGCGTAAAACGCATCAATACCGCGGCTGAACACCAGGTTGGCGTACATTAGCAGGCCGATCGGAATGGTCGGGTGCTTCTGGCGGATCGCCGCCAGCATTTCGAAGCACTGGCCCGGCGTCACGCCCGCAGCAAACGCGCGAAGCGTCGCGTTCTGGATGGTCGGGCCATCCGCCAGCGGATCGGAGAACGGAATCCCCAACTCCAGCGCGTCGGCACCGGCGTCAATCAGGGTATCGATAATCTTCAGCGACAGCTCCGGACCGGGGTCGCCCAGCGTCACGAAGGGAACGAAAGCGCCTTCCTGGCGGGCTTTCAGTTGTGCAAATGCGTTGTCGTAGCGTTCCATCAGATTTCCCCTCGTGCTTTCAGAATATCGTGAACGGTGAAAATATCTTTGTCACCGCGACCGGAAAGGTTTACCACCAGCAGTTGCTCTTTTTCCGGGTTTTCCTTCATCATTTTCAGCGCGTGTGCCAGCGCGTGGGAAGACTCCAGCGCCGGGATGATCCCTTCATTGCGACACAGCGTTTTGAAGGCCTCCAGCGCTTCGTCATCAGTGATGGAGACATAATCCGCGCGGCCGGTGCTGTTGAGGAACGCGTGCTGCGGCCCTACGGACGGGAAATCCAGCCCGGCTGAAATTGAGTAAGACTCCTCAATCTGCCCTTCATCGGTCTGCATCATCGGGGCCTTCATGCCGAAATAGATCCCCACGCGGCCATGCTTCAGCGGCGCACCGTGCTCACCCGTTTCAATGCCGTGGCCGGCAGGCTCAACGCCAATCAGCCCAACGCTGGTTTCGTCGATAAAATCGGCAAACATGCCGATGGCGTTAGATCCGCCGCCAACGCAGGCGATCACCGCATCCGGCAGGCGACCCTCTTTTTCGAGGATCTGCGCTTTAGTCTCTTCTCCGATCATGCGCTGGAATTCACGCACGATGGTCGGGAACGGGTGTGGGCCTGCCGCGGTACCGAGCATATAGTGGGCGGTTTCGTAGCTGCCAGACCAGTCGCGCAGCGCTTCATTACAGGCATCTTTCAGCGTGGCAGAACCGCTGTGCACAGGGATCACTTCCGCCCCCATCAGACGCATACGGAACACGTTAGGCGACTGGCGTTCCACGTCTTTCGCCCCCATATAGATGCGGCACTTCAGGCCGAGCAGGGCGCTGGCGAGGGCAGAGGCCACGCCGTGCTGGCCCGCGCCGGTTTCGGCGATAATTTCGGTTTTACCCATACGTTTGGCGAGCAGAGCCTGGCCAAGCACCTGATTAGTTTTATGCGCGCCGCCGTGCAGCAGATCTTCACGTTTAAGGTAGAGCGTGGTTCTGGTGCCTTCGGTCAGGTTGCGGCATTTGGTCAGTGCCGTCGGACGACCGGCGTAGTTTTTCAGCAGGTCAGTAAACTCCGCCTGAAACGCCGGATCTTTCTGCGCGCTCACGAACGCTTCTTCCAGCTGGCGCAGCGCGGGCATCAGGATTTGTGGGACGTACATCCCACCAAACTCACCAAAATACGGGTTAAGTAATGTCGTCATCTTCTCTTCCTTAATATGCACGCAGAGTTTTAAATACCGATGCCAGCTTGCTGGCGTCTTTTATGCCCGGTTGGGACTCTACGCCTGAATTGAAATCGAGGCCGGCGCAGCCGGTTTTGGCTGCTTCCACACAGTTATCGGGGCTTAATCCCCCCGCCAGCAGGACATTGTCCAGCACTTCGCCACGCAGCAGTGACCAGTCGAAACGCTGCCCCGTGCCGCCCTGGCCGTTGTCGAGCACGTATTTATCAACATGCGTAAGGTTACGCGCGGGCAGGATGGCGCCAACGCTTTGCGCTTTCCAGATCTGAACCTGAGGTGCCAGAACATGTCGCAGAGCATCGATGTATGTCTGATCTTCATCGCCATGTAGCTGAACCGCGCTCAGGGATAACGCGTCCGCTTTCGCCGCAACGTCGTTAATATCCGCATTGCGGAACACGCCCACATAGCTCAGTGGCGCAGCCGCAATCACCTTGCGCGCCTGTTCTTCATTAACGGCGCGAGGAGAGGACTCAACAAAGATCAGACCACCATAGATTGCGCCCGCCTCATACGCGGCCTGCGCATCCTGTTCACGGGTCAGGCCGCAAACTTTGTTCTCACCCAGCAGCACGCGGCGCACGGCCGCATTAAGATCGTCGTGTTCCATCATCGCGGAACCGACCAGGAAACCGTTGGCAAAGTGGCTGAGTTCGCGCACCTGAGCGTAGCTGTTGATTCCGGATTCGCTGATCACCGTGACGCCCGCACCCAGACGCGGCGCAAGCTGGCGCGTACGGTTAAGGTCAATCGACAGGTCGCGCAGGTCGCGGTTGTTAATGCCGACCACTTTGGCTTCCAGCGCGATGGCGCGCTCCAGCTCCTCTTCGTTGCTCACTTCGGTAAGCACGCCCATATTCAGGCTGTGCGCGACGGCGGAGAGCTGGCGATACTGTTCGTCAGCCAGCACGGAGAGCATCAGCAGGCAGGCATCGGCCTGGTAAAAGCGCGCCAGCCAGATCTGATACGGGTCGATAATAAAGTCTTTGCACAGAATCGGCTGCGGCGCGATGCCGCTGACTACGGGCAGAAAATCGAAGCTGCCCTGGAAATATTTCTCATCCGTCAGCACAGAAATGGCAGACGCATGATGCTTGTAGATACCGGCAATACGCGCCGGGTCGAAATCGTCACGGATCACGCCTTTGGACGGAGACGCTTTTTTACACTCCAGAATAAACGCGGTACGCGCGCCCTGGAGGGCATCATAGAAACGACGGCTGCTCGGAACGACGTCATTCTGAAAACTGGCGAGCGGCTGCTGTTGCTTACGGGCTTCCACCCAGATGGCCTTATCGGCGACGATTTTCGCTAAAACGGTCTGCATTATTTACCCTCTTGCCGCAAGTGCGGTAACGCGATCGTAAGCTGCACCGGAGCGCAGTACGTCCAGAACTTTTTGGGCGTTGGCTTTCAGATCTTCCTCGCCATGTAAACGCATCAGCATGGCTACGTTGGCCGCCACGGCGGCCTCATGGGCGGCCTCACCTTTACCTTGTAATAAGCGCGTGAGAATGTCACGGTTTTCTTCCGGCGTGCCGCCCGCCAGGGCGTCCTGATGGTACGGGGTCAACTCGAAATCAGCGGCCTCAAGCTGATAGTTCAGCACTTCGCCGTTATTCAGTTCGGCCACCAGCGTGGGCGCATGCAGGGAAACTTCATCCATCCCGCCGCTGTGTACCACGGCGGCGCGTTGGTAACCGAGGACGCGCAGCGTCTCCGCAATCGGCAGGACCAGCTCCGGACTGTAAACGCCAATCAGCGCCAGCGGCGGGTGCGCCGGGTTAATGAGTGGACCGAGCACATTAAACAGTGTCCGGGTTTTAAGCTGCTGGCGAACCGGCATCGCGTGGCGGAAACCGGTGTGATACTTCGGCGCAAACAGGAAACAGACGCCCAGGTCATCCAGCGCTTCACGGGAACGCTCGGCGTTCATGTCCAGATTGATACCGAAAGCCGCCAGCAGGTCGGACGATCCGGAACGGCTGGACACGCTGCGGTTGCCGTGCTTCGCCACTTTCACTTTTCTCCGCCACAAAGGCGCTGGCGGTCGAAATATTGATGCTGTTGCTGCCGTCGCCACCGGTCCCAACGATATCGGCAAACGGATAGTCCGGGCGCGGGAACGGGGCAGCATTTTCCAGCAGCGCGGTTGCCGCACCGGCGATCTCCTGCGGGCTTTCGCCGCGCACTTTCATGCTCACCAGCGCAGCGGCCAGCTGCTCAGGCTTCAGCTCGCCGCGCACAACGGCGGAGAAAAGCTGGTGGCTCTCCTGCTGGCTCAGGGTCTGGGCCTGATACAGTTTTTCCAGAATCGGTTGCAGGGTGTTGGTCTGCTCCAGCTTTTGCAGCGCCCAGTTGAGCGTTTGCTCCAGCAGGCGCGCGCCGTTAGACGTCAGGATAGATTCCGGGTGGAACTGCATCCCGCAGACGCGATCCGCATCGTGACGCACCGCCATCACCATCCCTTCAAACGAGGCGTTAATCGTCAGCCCGGCCGGAATATTGCTGCCGACCAGCGAGTGGTAACGCGCTACCGGAAGCGGGTTCGGCAGACCGGCAAACATCGCCTGACCGTCATGTTCAATGCTTGACGCTTTACCATGCAGGATCTCCCCCGCCTGACCCACGTAACCACCGTAGGCTTCGACAATCGCCTGGTGGCCGAGGCAGATGCCGATAATCGGCAGCTTGCCGCGCATACGGGTCAACAGCTCAGGCATACAGCCCGCTTCGCTCGGTGCGCCTGGCCCCGGGGAGAGCATCAGCACCGGGTTTTGCATGGTCGCCAGACGGTCAATCAGCGTCTGGGCCGGAACGTGGTTGCGATAGATAACGACATTGTGCCCATTCGCACGCAGCTGATCTGCCAGGTTGTAGGTAAAGGAGTCGATATTATCGAGCAGCAGAATGTCAGCCATCAGAAAATCTCCTGTGCATGGTGTGCGGTAGCAATGGCGCGCAGTACCGCGCGCGCTTTACTGCGGGTTTCGTCGGCTTCCGACTGCGGAACAGAATCCAGCACAATCCCGGCCCCGGCCTGGACGGTAGCAATGCCGTCCTCAACGTAGGCGGAGCGAATCACGATGCAGGTATCGAGGTCACCGTGAGCGGTGAAATAGCCCACCGCGCCACCGTAGCTGCCGCGACGGCGGCCTTCAGCTTCGGCAATCAGCTGCATGGCGCGGACTTTCGGCGCGCCGCTCAACGTGCCCATGTTCATGCAGGCGCGGTAGGCGTGCAGGACGTCGAGGTCGTGGCGCAGCTCACCCACCACGCGGGATACCAGATGCATGACGAAGGAGTAGCGGTCGACTTTGGTCAGGTCTGCCACATAGCGGCTGCCCGGCGTACAAATACGCGCCAGGTCGTTACGTGCCAGGTCAACCAGCATCAGGTGTTCGGAGAGCTCTTTGTGGTCGGTACGCATTTCCAGTTCGATGCGGCTGTCGAGATCGCGGTCCAGGGAGCCATCGGCACGACGGCCGCGTGGACGGGTTCCCGCTATCGGGTAGATCTCAATCTGGCGGCTGGTGGCGTCGTACTTGAGGGCGCTTTCCGGTGACGCGCCGAACAGGGTGAAATCATTGTCCTGCATAAAGAACATGTACGGGCTTGGGTTGCTCTTTTTCAGCACATCGTAAGCCGCCAGCGGCGACGGGCAGGGCAGTGAAAAGCGACGGGACGGCACCACCTGGAAAATCTCCCCGGCACGAATCGCTTTTTGCATCTGACGCACCACCGCGCCGTACTGATCGTCGGTCTGACTCACCTCGCAGGTCATCTTTTCAACACGCTGCACCGGGAGCGCGGGCGGTGCTTCTGACATCTGCTGTTGCAGTTGGGCGATGCGCTGCCCAAGTCGGTTTTTCTCAGACACGGACGGCGTGAACAGGCTGGCCTGGATGCGGGTGTATTTTTTCTGATGGTCGATCACCAGCAGGGTTTCGGCCAGGTAGAAGCAGTAGTCCGGGCAGCGGTTACCCTGCTCGGTTTCCGGTAAATCTTCAAAGCCAGCAACCAGGTCGTAAGCAAACAGCCCGCCAAAGAACATTGCTTCGCGCTCATCTTCCGGCACATTGACCAGATTTTGCAGCAGGCGGAAGGCGTCGAAAACGGAGAGTGAGCAGAGGCGGGCATCTTCATCCAGCAACTGGCTTACCGGCGGGAAATGCAGAATTCGCAGGTCCGGATGACGCTCATTTTCAATGCCTGAAGGCAGAGCCGCATCCAGCAGCGGCAGCAGCGACGCACCATTCTCGGATAACGCCTTAATAGTGACAGTGTCACCCGCTGCGGTAATGCGCAGCGCGCTGTCAACCAGCAGCAGGCTTTTGAGATCGTCCTTGCTGTCGATATCAGCAGATTCCAGCAGCAGCGTCGCAGGACGTGCACCGCACACCTGATGAAAGAGCGCGGTAGGGTTATGGCGATAGGCCGTCTCGCAGGTCAACAGTTCGAGGTGGGGTTTGGCTGTTTGCATGTTGTTATTCTCATATTCTGTTCAAAAAAAAGCCCGCTTGGGAGCGGGCCGGGTATCTGTTTGCTATTCGCAGACGCGTGACACTGCCCGAAGATCAGGAAGTACGCCACCAACCGTGCAGAGCGAAATGTGCTGTCATTTTCAGATACCTTTCTCGTGTGAACTTGCGTACTAGTTAACTAGTTCGATGGCGTGTTGTCAACCCCTGATTTCAGTATTTCGCGGTAAGTCGGTATCATAGGTGCTTCGGATGTCTCCAGACTGTTATGGGAAGTGCTTTGAGCGATACCACCTACGCCGTAATTTATGATTTACACAGCCATACGCAGGCTTCAGATGGCCTGCTGACGCCCGAAGCCCTGGTCCATCGCGCCGTTGAAATGCGTGTCGGCACGCTGGCAATAACCGATCACGACACAACAGACGCCATCCCCGCCGCGCGCGCCGAGATTGCCCGAAGCGGGCTGGCGCTAAATCTGGTGCCCGGGGTCGAGATCTCCACGCTCTGGGAAAACCACGAAATTCATATCGTTGGCCTGAATATTGATACAGAACATCCGGCAATGTGCGCATTTTTGCAAGAACAAAAAGCACGACGCAATCAACGCGCGGAGTTGATAGGCGAACGTCTTGAGAAGGCGCATATCCCCGGTGCGCTGGAAGGTGCGCGCAAGCTGGCGAACGGTGGGGCGGTCACGCGCGGCCATTTCGCCCGTTTTCTGGTTGACGCCGGTAAAGCGACGACCATGGCGAATGTGTTTAAAAAGTATCTGGCCCGCGGGAAAACCGGATACGTTCCTCCCCAGTGGTGTACAATAAAACAAGCTATTGATGTGATTCATCATTCTGGTGGTAAGGCCGTATTGGCCCATCCGGGGCGGTATAATCTTTCTGCTAAATGGCTGAAAAGGCTGCTGGCCCACTTTGCCGAATCCGGCGGTGAGGCGATGGAAGTTGCCCAGTGTCAGCAGGCACCCAATGAGCGTTCGCAGCTCGCGACCTACGCCCGTCAGTTTGGCCTGCTTGGGTCACAGGGTTCAGATTTCCATCAGCCCTGCGCGTGGATTGAACTGGGGCGCAAGCTCTGGTTACCCGCTGGCGTTGAGCCCGTCTGGCAGCTCTGGGAACAGCCACAGCAAATTGAAGAGAGGGAAGTATGAGTCAGTTTTTCTATATCCATCCGGATAACCCACAGCTACGTCTGATTAACCAGGCTGTGGAAATCGTCCGTAAAGGTGGCGTTATTGTCTACCCAACCGATTCTGGCTACGCGCTGGGCTGTAAAATCGAGGATAAAGGGGCGATGGAGCGCATCTGTCGCATCCGCCAGCTGCCGGACGGCCACAACTTTACCCTAATGTGTCGCGATCTCTCTGAGCTGTCGACCTATGCGTATGTCGACAACGTGGCCTTTCGCCTGATCAAAAACAACACGCCGGGAAACTACACCTTCATTCTGAAAGGGACAAAAGAGGTGCCGCGTCGTCTGTTGCAGGAAAAACGTAAAACCATCGGCATGCGCGTGCCGTCGAACCCGATTGCCCAGGCGCTGCTGGAAACCCTCGGCGAGCCGATGCTGTCTACCTCGCTGATGCTGCCGGGCAGTGAGTTTACCGAGTCCGACCCGGAAGAGATCAAAGATCGTCTGGAGAAAGTGGTGGAGCTGATTATTCATGGCGGCTATCTAGGCCAGCAACCGACCACCGTGGTGGATCTCACCGAAGACGCGCCAGAAGTGATTCGTGAAGGCGTGGGCGATGTTAAGCCTTTCTTGTAAGGGTGTAAGCAGATATACTACGCGGCCATCAAAGCAGGGCGCCGCCCTGTTTTTGACCTGATTCGACGCCTGTGAAGGCGCACAAGATAAATATTAAATCTTTTGCAATCAATTAGTTAATGTGTCTCGGTTAATGGTTATTACCAGCTTGTGTGACAGCCATTAGCTACATCTCGACTCTCATCATGTATGTACACGTTTCCCTACCATTCCTGTCTTCGTTGGTACTGTTCCTTACTTGGTATTAATACGACAAATTGGAAAGCCTCATCGATTCTCTCGCTCAAAGACAACGCTCATTTGTCGAAATTATGCTTGATAGTAAACGCGAAGACTATCCCATCTGGAACAATACCTAACTGTAATTATCCTCTCATCATATGCACGTGTTAGAACTTCCTGTTCCGGAAGCTGGAATACATCATCAGATAGCGTTTCAGATTGCGTAATGTCATCAGATTCATTAGCGTTTGTGGTCGCATCCTTTTGTTGCGAATGTAGTACAGGGTGAAAAGCTGATATTTTTTACTCGATACGTCTAATTTTGCTTTGTGCTTCCGGTAAAAATCCAGATAACCTGAAAACTTACGTCCTGAGCAGGTGATGCGGACCTCACCGTGATTGACATATAGCACCTGAGTTATCACGTCCAGTTTGAAAGGATCGCCATAGGTTTCAGCCAACCGGTAGAATGCATCATAATCCTGAGCGGCGGTCAGGTGTTCATCAAACAGAACCTGCTGCATCCGGCTGGTTAAAGTAAGCATCTGGTTGCCGATAATATTCCGCTTATCAAACAGGTTCTTTTTATAGGGAGGTTTAGGGTAAACCTGTAATTCATTAAGGTGCTTGTATCCGGTGCTGTCGCAAAGGTAATCATCAGCGTATAAGAAGCTGTGCTGTTGAAGTTTATGTTGGCAGGCAAGAAAGGAGGACAGGCGTGTCGGCAGCCATTCATCATCATCATCCAGACCCGTTATCAGATATCCCTTGGCCATTCGTATCGCCTGATTCCGGACGGCACAGGCTCCGGAATTAAATTCATTGCGGATGTAGGTAATGCGCGGGTCATTCAGATCGGCGATATAAGTCTGAAGTTTATCAAATGACGATGAGAAATCATCGATAATAATGAGTTCCCAGTGTGTATAATCCTGTTTCAATACTGATTGTATAGCCCTGATCGTCAGTGTTTCACGGTTCCAGGTAGGCATATAGACGGAGATGAGCGGTCGGGATGAAAGCGTGTCGCTGCTAATATCCACACGCTCTGTCAGTGCCCCAGTAAAAGTAGCTTTTTGTATGTCACTCCCTGAAAAGTCCACTCCGGTACAGTTCGCGTGACTGAAAATCGCCCCTTCCGTTTTACAGTGGCTGAGATTTGCCCCTTTCAGAGAGGCATATGAGAAATCGGCTCCCCGAAGATCGCTGAACGAAAGATCGCAACCCGATAAATTAATATTACGCAAGTTAAACCTCCTAAGATCCATAAACCGCAGGTCCGAACCTGCCAGATCCGACTGGTGACGAGGGTTCTTAAGGTCAATGTGATGATATTTCAGCAGTTTTTTTTGAATTCTATTTTTGCTGTTCATGTTCAGCTTACTGTGAGTATCGATAATAAATTAGGCTTGCAGTTAATCACTCCCCATATCATTCTGCAATTGTACCCATTCATTTTCAGAAATATTCCCAAAGACAAACTGACGTTATGTAACATTTGTTTATAGTCGTCTGGCGTTCGCCAAGGATGGCAAAACTGCCAACGTCAGCACATTCAAACTTTTCATGGTGATCACCATTCTAAAGAAAACTCCTCTGTTAAATCGTCCTGCACGTCCTGACCCTACCCGATGTAATACATGGTTGAACGTGGATCTGTCTGCCCCAGGAAATGGGCGATAGTTTCAATAGCTACACCATTTTCGAATAGGATTCGCCCCCGACTTTTTCGCGGCGTATGGCAGCCCACGTTAGAGAATCCGGCTCTACGTCCCATCTTCCCAAATTCAGTGAATACCGTGTTACGGGTTACTGCGTTGCCTTTACTACGTAGATCGCCCTTGCTAAAGATGAAATCCGTCTTCACTGGCATATCGGCTTGCTCTGCCTTACGTTGCGCTACGGCTGACAGCATCGCGGCTGTCACCTTTGGCCTCACTACGTTTCCGGTTTTCTCCTGCTTCACCTTAAGGTGAGATTGCCCTTCTACATCTTCGTACCGGAGTTTGAGCACATCAGAGATACGTAGACCGCTTTCATACATAAACACCCACAAGCAATAAAACAGGTTGCTTCTGGCGTTGCGCTGTAGCTCTGCTGCTACTGCCTTAACTTCGTCTGCACTCTTTAGCGCCTGACTAATACCTTTCATCTTTACCCCTCCTTATGTTCGTTTCGGTGAAAACATCATTGATCAGAAATTGATTATTTTCAACAGGTTGTACGATACGTATGTTTAAGAAGAGCACAAAATGATCAAAATGTGTGCGCGGTTGCTTGAGTTGCTTAACGGCGTGATCAAGGCCGCCCCAATTCCAGGAGCAGATTTTGGCAAATATCAGTAAGTGATTGAAAAATAGATGAAAAGACGTTTAATCTCATGAGTCATGAAAGGGGTATTCTGTCAAGAAATTTATTTTCGATGGTGGGGTGTTACCCCTGTTTGCACGGTGAAGTGATGGAAAAGTGTACTGATTGAATAGAATCAATGAGTTGCAGAATACACTTTGCTAATGTGTATCGAAGTAGGGCGTAATTGCACTGTAGATGATAGTTATTATGATTTGAATTGGTTGCGATAAGAAATGATTAGAATGCTAATGAATTGGCGGGTTTTGGCATGGAAAAAGAAACATCGTTTCAATTTAGAAAACTCGTTCAGCACAGTGCATCGAATATGGAAGTGCTCATTGTGGACAATGACCGCTGTAAGCCTTGCGTAGTACGGTTTCCGCATAAGTGAGTGATAGTTACTATTTGCTAACTATGGCAACTTTATCCCTGTAACAACGGCAATCTTTACCTGGCATTTAAGATAGGTTTTGGCGTTATTAATGTAGTTTTTTGATAGGGATAATCTAAGATTTGCCTCTGGCTGTTCTTAGGATTGTTGCATGTGCGATTTGGAGTGAGCAGGGCGACGGTCTACCGTTGGGTGAAGGTCTGATCGGTACTTTGGATAACCCTCAAATTGAGGTGTATTTGCACCTGTGATAATCGGATAGCCATCAAATTGAGGGATAAACTCAAGATATAACCCTCAAAATGAGGGATAGATTGGCAGGATAACCCTCAAATTGAGGTGCTAAACAAAGAGATTCTAAAAGCGATCTCTAAAAGAGAGCTTTTAGAAGATCTATGTTTTTGCGCTTGTCGCAAAAGACCTTTTGCCTGGCGTCTATCGCCGTCACTCCTGGCAAGCAGCCTTACTTCGCTTCCTTTCGGGCTACGTTGGCTGGCCTCGTTCCGCTCACGACGCAGCAAAGCGTTATCTATACATTCTGTATGGTGCAATGGCTTTGCCACCGTGAAACGGTTGCACACGATGATTTCGCCGTGGGCGAATACCATTGCGCTGTGCGCGGAATTACCATCTGACCAACCAACTACCGTTGATTGTCCATCTGATAAGCTGACTAACTTCACCTCTTACTCTCCATTTCATTACGTGCAAGGTTTCAGTAAGTCAGTGGCTCAGGCTTCACTATCACTCGTACCGTGTGCCAGTTCATCCAGCCTCAATCCAATCCCAACACCTACTATCCTGATAACTAACGTTATCCCTCAGTAGTTGTGCTATTGGTTTCGGTAAGTGCCAGAGGGCGGACTTGATGCGAATAGAACGCCTCAGACGCGCTTTAAGCGGTTTTGAGAGGGTAGGGGATGTAGATTGCTACCGATGTAACAAAAGCTCTCAGAACGCGATACAGGAGGTTTTGTTAGTGTGAGAAGGGGTTGAACAAATAGCTTGAGTGTGTTAAAATTTTAATTCACTTAATTTTGAAATTAGCTATTGACTTTGAAATCATTTCATGTTATAGTAAGTTTTGTCGGGTGATGAAAGCATTCATCCCGTTACCTTCTTAGGCATCCAGCCTAACGCAAACAATCCAAATTACACCGCACTATCAGGCAACGTTATTAACGTTCTCCCTGGATGGTGTTTTCGTTTATCTCACACAAGGAGAATCAAAGTTAAGTATTTCAACCCAGAACTTGTCTTCGAGGCTTTGAAAACTGGAGACAAGACCCGCAAGGCACTTAACAGCCAGCGAGCAGCAGCACAGCGTCAAGGATATTTGGAACACGCTGAAAGATTGCGTAAAGGAATCGAACTTTACGATCAATGGAAAGCTGAACAGGCTGAAACCACCACCAACGACTAAACCAGAAGGAGAAACCAAATGAGCGACATTATAAACGCAACCCCAAAGGGGAAGGCATTCACTACTCTGAAAATTGATGATTCAACGTTTCAAGCTCTTTTTAAGGCAGCGAGAGCGCAAAGAATTACCGTAAGAGAATACATTCTTTCTATTCTTGACCAGCACGCGGAGAAATTAACAGAGGGCAAGTGATCCCAAACTCACCTATTAACCGCGCAAGCGGTGACGACAAACAAGGAATAATAACCAATGACCAAAATAAAATACATCGATACTAACGATTTCGATTATGTTCCATCTGAAACAGCATTTCTCGAATGCACCAGGATCACCAATCTGAAATCAGGCATTACAGAGTCACTCACAAACAATGACAAAGATTTTTACGTCAGGATGCGGCATCGCTACTATTACTTCGTGAAAGAGTTGGGCGGTACTTATTACGATAACGTCGATCAGCTTGGTCAAAGTATTGGTGTCAGCCCAGCAACGGCAACACGTATTGTTGCAAAGCTGAGAAAGATCGGTCTTATTTCCAGTGATAATCCAAAGCGATCCAATCAATGGACTGTTACACCGCTCACGCCGGAAAACTTCCTCTTAGAACGTGATCGTAACGCGCTGGAAGATAAAGCCGATCCTGATTGGGTGGACTGTCTGAAACATCCCGTGTTTGGCAAATCTAATGAAGACGTAACTCCAGAGGTGCAATTAGAGGTGCAACGCGAAGAGGCGAAAGCCGATCCGATGTGCGAGCTTGAGGAAGCACCGGAAGAGGAAACGCCAGCGCCTGAAAAAGTGAAGCCCACGAAGAAACCAGCGGCAAGGAAAGCACCCGCCAAACAGCAAACCGTTTCCCCATTCGAGTTTAAAACGCCACGAGACGAACGTTTTGATGGGTTAGCCTTTGAAAGGTTAAACGACGCATCTGATCGCTTCTTAGTTTTCCAGGATTACGATCTGCCATACCTCGTGTTATTCGAAAGTCAGGGGAAACTAACCAACCCAGCCGCAATAGAACATTTGAAAATGAAGAGGAATCTCTTCGAAATAACAGGGCGCTTGTAGCCATTTTAACCAGGAGGACTAATTGATACAATACTTAGTGAAATACGGCGTTGACCGTATTCAGATTAATGACGCTGGAAAGCGTGTGTTAGAAACCCTGCATTACTTCTATAAATCCAAACCGACAAAGATCAGCTACGGTGACATTATCGAACGTTCTGGATGTTCGCAAGGTGGTGTGATGTTCTGACTACATTCTCTTAAATCTTTCGGTGTGATCGATTTTAAAGAAGCTGGACATCTCGACATAACAATAAAATCTATGATCTCGGATTATGAGATCATTTATTCGAACGACTAAATAACAACAATCGGGAAACTTTTATGATCATCGCTATGTATTGGTTATTTGCATTTTACGCAGTATGGACATTAACGAGAAAACACGGAAGTTTTCCTCTACGAGGAATGAATGGGACGAAAAGAACGAAGTAACATTGTTAGAATCGAAAAAGCCACTCGCGCCAGCAAACGTAAATACACCTCTTCTCTACAAGACCTCGCAAGAGAGTCTATTCCAGGAGAATAGATCACCGAAATAATAGAATACCCTGCAACGGTGCCCGTAGGGGCAGAGTTTGAACTATTGCAGGATGTTTTATCGTCAACGGATAACGTCTTCTATAAACCACGCCGCCGCCGTGAATACCGTGTTGATTCATCGAATCTTAAGAAGTGGCAGCTATACGCAGAAAACTATATTGACTGGGTGGGATATTCCCAAACTAACGGCTTATCTCACCACATACAAGATTTTGACATTCTCTTTGACGACAAGGAAAACAACAATGAATAATAAAACTTTGGACATCGTGAACAACGTGAACACCCTAATTAACTCTTTCCACGATATTTGGCATTTACCAACCCTACAGCTTGTTAATAAGGCGTGGCGTGAGAGAACGCCCTCCGTGCTCCTGGAGGCGGTGCAATACACTGAACAGGCAATCACTGCCCTTGAACACTGGTATGCTGCTGTAGAGCACCTGGTGCAGATGAACGGGGATACCGTCACCGTGGATCAGGCGTGGCGCATTGCCAATGATATGGAGGAGCTTGCCCTCGCTATGGAACACACCACCGTTGAACTCGGAGAGCTTGCCATCCAGATCGCGGAAGAATGCGCATAACATAAAAGTTACGAAATGTCTTGACTTATTGTGCTATTTATGTCATAATTAGAGTTATAGGGTAAGAATTCGAATCACTTCTCCCTCCTGAATGCCGTTTCCCATAGCGGCACTCTTTCCATTCGAATGTTCTCTCTGAAAGTGTTGGTTCTTTCTTCTTTGTCTTGTTTAGTTCCGAAGGAATGCGCGGGATGTAATGTCTCGTTGTGTTGGTATTGCATCGCAATCACCGCGCATCTCCGACTTTTTCAGAAAGGGCATTCGCTCTTTACTCATTCATTCCGTTAGGGTGAATGTAGTCAGACTGAATAAATGCCGTCAGTGGTAGTTACGTTCAGGCTGGCAATCTCTTATTACTATTCCAGTGGTGATATTGAGATTCCATTCCCACTTCTCGCCATGACAGAAGGGCTTCTGTTTTGAAGTGGGAGCAATGACGGGCGATCCTTCTTCTGTTATTCGTAACAGTTGCGCCCTTCATTATTTTAGATGTCATTCTTTAACATCATGATCCTCCGAAACGAAAATGATTTTAACAGAATGCTTTCTAACAAGGGCATATCTCCTGGCGACTTCGGTCGCCTTTCTTACGCTCAATGCGTAACAGAAAAGTTAATAAAACGCGAAGGAACAACATGTTTCTATTAAATAACAAATCGCGTGTACTCAAATATAAAAATGATGTTCTCACCGTCAATCCTCAGATGATTGAGATGGTGGCTCAGTATGCTGGTTGTTCGGTTGATGAAGTGATCAAAGCGATGGATACGTATTTTCCTGACGAATCACCAAAACAAGAAACAACTATTCAGGATTTGATTGCACGTAAAGTAAATAAGGAATCAACCAAACAATGATTATTGACCTATCAGAAGTCTTTCCGGTACGTAAAAGCTACACAGATATTGTGAGTGCTGCGACCGACAATTTTGCAGCAGTAGACAGTAAAGTGTTTGCTTCTCTTCCTGCTGATGTGCAGTGCGGCGATGTGCTCGATATCACTGGCGCTCTCTATACCTCTGGGAATGTGGCTTATGTCGTCGTCTCAGACTTCGTTAAAGCTGGTAGTAATAAGCCTGTGAACGTCCTACGCGCTCCTAACGTTGGATCATACGTTGCCCTCAAGAGCGACAATCTCAACGCAGCTAACCACGCAGCAGCGATCAGCGCATTACAGGCGCAAGGCTTCGCCACTCGTGAATTTTTCACCTCTTAAGCAAGGAAGATAAATAATGATTATTGGAAACGAGCGTATCGACCTTTCCCCATTATTCCAACTAACCAGCACCAGAAATTTCCTACTCAGTTCTCTAAATCTCTTTGATGGTGTGGGCGTTTCTTCTCATAAAGTTAGTGTGTCCCGTCTGCTGGAAGATAACACCAGCCTGTTCAACCAGCCTACGGCGCGTTTCTCAAACGAGCATAACACCACGCAGCGTCAGAGCGGCAAAGAATGGCTAATCGAGCTTCCGTATTTCCTTCGTGAAGATCTGATCACTCCGTCAGATATTCAGGGCAAGCGTAAGCCAGGAAGCGATATTCAAGAAACAGTGACGGACATTTACAGCGATTACATGGGTAAACACGCTGTAGCGTTTATGCGAACCCGTGAAAGTTACCTCGCACGATCACTCTTCTCTGGTCAGGTGTATACACCTAAGACAGACGATCTGTTAATCGACTTTGGCGACCTGTTCGGCGTAGCCCCGATGAATGCCACTCTTGATCTGTCAGCTACAGATAGCAGCACTCTACGTGCGATTGACGACATGGTGAGTCAAATCACCGAAGCGGCACAAAGCCAGGCGGCGGCAGTGGAGCGAATTATTGTTTTCGCCAAGGGTGGATTCTATAGCGATCTGCGTTTCAGTCCTGCGATGGAGGCGGCTTTCCGCTATGTCAGCCCACTTGATGAAGGGAACGTAGTGTTCCAGCATCGTGAACTACTTCCAGGTGTAAGCACCTTTTCGATCCCTGGCTCAAATGTAGATGTGATCAAGGTGACAGATCCGCTCCTGATCGCACAAATGGGTGATGCCGACGCTATCGCCATCCCGCAATTCGCTAAGGGAAGTGGTATTTACACCAATATCTACGGCGCGGCTTCGTCAACGTTCGAACTCCTTAATGCTGCACCTGCGGAAGTTTATAGCTGGAGCTTCGAAAGTGAGCGCGGAAACACGATCAACGTGATCTCGGAAAACTCAGCACTGCCAGTTAACCACGGCCTGAACTTCTCCGTTCACATTAAAGCCTCAGAATAACGAGCGATAGACGGTAGTTCTTCCCGTCTGAAATAAAGAAGAGCTTTTAATCAGGGGCGTAGGGAACTGGAACACGCAAAGCAAATGCGCCAGCCCTTGCCCCTTTTTATTTCCAGAATATGAGGAAAGATAGATGCAAGTGATTTTAAAAAGCGCGGGGCTTCACCTCGCCGTAAATGCTGAAACAGCAGAAGAGTTATTAAATCTGGCGGGAGTGTGTCGTGTGCTTGAAATAGATCACGGTCATCTACGTCAGTTATTACATCGTGGGCGTAGTGTATCAGATGCACTTAATTATCTGGTGAGTAAGAAAGGCGGTGGCGATGCTTGATATTTCGGTCAGTCAGATCCGCAATACGGTTACATTCGTGGTGGATAAGCAGAGCATTGCTCTGGCTAAAGCCGCAGCGGATAACCTTCAAAAGCACTTCCAGAAAATAGCCGATCCCAAGATTCGCTTCCAGGCTCAGAAGCAGCGCAGACAGAAAGCTCGTCAACAAGCCGATGATGCACGTTTTAATGATAAACCTCGTGATACGAAGGAAATGAAAGCCCAACGTGCGGCGCAGAAGCAGAAAGCCAGGGATGAAAAGGCCAATCTGAAAGCGAAGCAGCAGCTACAGAAGCGCCAAGAGACAGCCGAGCTTAAACTTCACCATGCAGGGCTACAAGTGTCAGGAATTAAAGGTAAATACGGACTTGATCCTAAATCTCAATATGAAGCGTTACGTTTCATACGTCAGCAAACAGAGGAATTTGCCAAAGGCAATCTGACCAGTGACCGTATGAACGCATCTATTCGTGAGCGTGTAACCCTGTTACGCAGAGAAGCCGCACAGCAAGCCAAAGTGACACAGGCACAGCGTACCCAGTATGCCGCAGCAGCCACTAAGCTAAAGGCTCAGAAGGGCGGGAATGCTCCTATCGTCGGTGGTGGGGTATTAGGAAGCCTTGCGTTAACGGCTGGCTCCCTCGGAGTGGGGCAGCGAATTGTTGACAAAGGGAATGAAAATCTTGACCTGGTGCGACAGTCGGCTCTTGTTAAGACAAATCCTAATGCAATCAAGACAATGGTAGCCTGGGGGCAGCAACATGGGGTTGACTCAGCTAATACATCTAAAGCCGTTGATAATATGAAAGATGTTCGTGAACGCCTCGCCATGACTGTTAACGATGCTCAAATGAAGAATGGCGAATGGAAGGGTGGGGATGGTGGCATTACGTCGATAATGAACAAATTTGGATGGAGTAAGGATCAGATTTCCAAGTTCCAAGATTCACCACTCGATTTTGTTCAAGCTACAGTGAATGAAGGGCAACGCCGTGGTATGTCACAGGCTCAGATTGGTACGCTGATTGAGAGTTTAGGTGATGACCTGATGCACTACACAGATATGTTCATGAATAACGGAGCTGAGTATAACAAGACGCTGAAACAGCTTGTGGAAAGTGGTCAAACTCTTAACGACGAGCAAATCAAACAAACCTACGCTTACGGCGAGCTGTCTGTGGCAATGGGTAATCTGATGAATGGTGTGGATAATTCTTTATTCACCGGATTCATGAAAGGCTTCGCTGATGGTGGTGATGACCTTGTGAAGAACACCAAAGTGATTACTGAATCGGCTGGAATGCTCGGAGAGGGGTTAGGCAATCTCTCGAAAGAAATCACCGGATTTGTGGGTGAGATTTCCAGTGTGGTGAGTGATATCAATGCTGGGCTTCGCTCTCGTTTCCCAGAGTGGTTTAGCAATGCTAACAAACCAGCGGCACAGAGTTTGTATGATGGTGCTGTTACAGGAAGTGCCAACAGTGCTGCCGATTGGGTGCAGGACAAGACAGGGTTTAATACCCGTAGTGTCGGTCATGCTGTTAAAGGTTGGTTAGGAATAGATGATAAGCCTACAGGGACAGCGGTAGAACAGTACGGCCTGAATGGTGATTCTCTGCGAGGGGGAGCGCTTCGTGATTCTGCTATATCATCCCTAACCAGCACCAATAGTGCGCCATCGTACAACCTTGCACCTGTATTCAATCTCAATCTTGAAGCGTCTGTTCCGCTCACCATCGCCAGCGATAGCTCAAGATTAAGCGATTACATTGATTTCCAGGCGAGAGCCTCACAAGCAAGTTTCGCACAGTCACTAACCTTGTCAGCCTTGAGCGGTCAAAGCAGTACAGGCGGGTGATACATCAAAGGGGCGTAAGCCCCTTTTTTGATGGTTTCAACACTACAGCAATAAATCCACGTTTTTAAAAGGGACAGATTTAAAAAGATACCCCTGTAATCCCCAAATCCCCACCTCACGCAGTAACCCCATATGATCTCTATTCTCAATCCCTTCAATAATAATTTTGTCACAGTGTTTTTTGATTGATGCAATCAGCTGGTTGAAGGTTGGTTTCTGCACCTGTTCATTAAAGAAGCAGCGATCTACCTTTACAACCTCAAAGTATCCTTCCATCAAACTAACTACATTCGCGTTTCCTGCGCCAAGGTCATCGAGCCATAGCCCATTTACACCCTGGCTCAGCGATTTTAATAAGGGACTTTTCAATCCCTTATCCAAACCAGGGAAATGCTCAGAAAGTTCAAGTTTGATGAATGGCATCGATTCGAAAGTTTGTCTAAGGAAGGTGCGAATAAGCAGGTCATTTCTTCCCAAGCTGACTCGCTGATTAAAATT
>OBXO01000541.1_pt1 | contig 28014 bp, 36 predicted proteins | sample 1501431 | NCBI WGS metagenome assembly OBXO01 (sample SAMEA2580163, study PRJEB22360) | human gut metagenome | biome: human gut; feature: human-associated habitat; material: faeces | place: Denmark | collected 2008/2010 | reverse complement strand
GGAGGGAGTATGGTACTGTCGAAATAGATGACAGACTGTGCTTACCTCATGATTTAGATGTTCAAGTTGGAAAACTTAAACTAGCCAAAGCAAACTACTTGAGTGAAAAGTATGACTTAGAGGATAAGATCATTCAATACTATCCAAAGAAATTAGCAATGATTCGTGAACAAATAGAAAGTTATGAAAAAGATTTAAATGTTACCAACGATGTGGAAGAATTTTCCGGTATGAGTTTACAAGGTAAATTCTATGAAGAAAAAGAGTTAGCAGGTAATGCCTTACTGCTTATCTGTAAACAAGATAAGACATCAAATCAAAAAGAAATTGGGCAATATCGTGGCTTTGAATTAAAACTATCCTACGATTCTTTCTACAATTATCACAAATTGATTTTGAAGAAAAACGGAACTTATCAAGTCGAATTAGGAACAGATATTTATGGAAATATCACCCGAATTGATAACGTCATCAGTTCTATTTCCAAAAAGTTAGAGGCAGAAAAAACTTTATTGAGTGAAATTGAACATCAGTTTGAAACTGCAAAAGAAGAAGTTAAACGACCATTTGCGAAAGAAGATGAACTGAATGAAAAGTTGGCAAGGCTATCGGAACTCAATAAAGAATTGGATATTGGTAAATCCGATGAAGCAATAGATATGGAACAAGACGCAGAAGAAGTAGCAAACAAAAGAAATGAACTATCACGATAAGGGAGTCTATGATAACTCCCTTTTTGCATGGAAAGGAGTAAACAAATGAATCAAAAGTTAATTAAATTTATACCACCTGAACAAATGATTGTAGTCAAGCAAATGAATTTACTTCATTATCTCACGCAGTATGAACCTAATAGCCTAATCAAGAATGGTAGACATTATGAATCGATTATTCATGAAGGACTCACAATTACCAACAAAAGATGGCAATGGAAAGATAAAAAATTAAGTGGGAAAACAGCGATTGAATATCTTGTCTTTGTAGAACAAATGAACTTTATAGATGCTGCCTATTTATTGTTTCAATGTTTAAAACAGCAAGGAGTTGTATGATATGGGAAAAGGCATCAGTAAGCAAGATTTAGCAATGGTCAAAGAGTTAGATCTATTCACCTATTTTAAAAACTATGAACCGCAAGAATTGATACGTTATTCAAGAAATGAATATGGAACAAAGACGTATTCATCACTTCGTATGTCCAATGGTTTATGGACATCATGGGCAAATAGTATCGGTGGAAGAAGTGCATTAGACTTTTTTATCAAAATTAAGCAGTGGGATTTTTTGGAAGCAGCACACTTTCTTAAAGACTTAATAGAAAATAAAACCCCTGTTAAAGTGGAACAACCAAAGCGTATAAAACATTCACTTAGGCTACCTAGAAGAAATGAGAATGATGATATTGTCATTTATTATCTTGTCAAGGAACGATGTATTGATAAAGATATTGTGCATTACTGTATTGAAAATCATCTTCTTTATGAATCAGCAAACGATCATTCAACTATCTTTATCGGCTATGATTCTCATCGTTTAGCAAAGTATGCTTGTAAAAGAGCAACGGATAGCGATGTAAAACAAGATATTTTTGGAAGTGATAAAGCGTACAGTTTCTCTATTCCCAATCCAAATAGCAACGAACTTCATGTATTTGAATCAGCCATTGACTTGTTATCGTATATGACTTTACAAAAAAGAAATGGTAAGTCTTATCTCAATACTAACTATTTATCTTTATCAGGTGCAACAACAATAGGAGCATCTATAGAAGAAACAACAGTACCTATTGCACTAGAAACATTTTTGAAAGATTATCCAAACATTAAAAGTATTCGTTTACATTTGGACAATGACAAGGCTGGTAAGGATACTGTATTAAAAATTATGTATCATTATGGAGAACAATTCCAAATTGTTGATGAGCCTCCAAGCATTGGTAAGGATGTTAATGAACTACTAATTAAAAAGATAAATAGGAAAAAACATTTCCAAGTTCGTTGAAATATATTGTTGAGTCATTAAATAAATGAGATAATATACTCAACAAATTAGAATTTGTGGAGGGAAAAAATTGAAAAAGAAATATATGTTTAGGGAAAGTAAAAAAGAAGAAATTGCAATTATATTCTCAATGATTATTCAAAGAATGAAATGGATGGACGATAAAGGAATACATCAATGGAATACGACTAAATATGATGAAGTTTATCCAATCACATATTATGAAATGGAACGACAAAAGGGAGAACTTTTTGTACTTGTGGATATGGATACAAACGAAATCATAAGCGCAGCAGTACTAAAGAAAAAAGATGAGCGTTGGCAAGATACTTTGCCTGCCTTATATCTTCACAATTTTGTAGGTAGCATAAACCACAAAAATGCAGGAGAGATTTTTCTTCGATTTGCAGAACAGTATGCTTTAGATAATGGAAAAAAGTATTTTAGGCTTGACTCTGCTGAAGATAATCATTGTCTTGAACGATACTATGAGAAGCATGGATTTATTGCAGTCGGAAAATGTAAGGATGGCTTATACAATGGCATTTTAAGACAGAAGGAACTGGCACGATAACTTCCAGTTTAAAAGTATAAAATTTATTATTTTACTAAGGACAATCGTTAATTAGATTGTTCTTTTATTTTAGAAAGGACAAAAAAATGAAAAAGAATAGAAAAATTACAGAAGAAATTTTAGACAGTTATTTAATTGATTTAATGAGAGTATATCAAGTAGCACAAACCCAAGATCCCCTAGCAATCCACTTAGAATTAGCACATCTCAGTGATGAGGGATTAAGAATTGTTCAGTCCGCTTTTTTCGTTGGTAGACAGGTAAATGGTAAAAAGCCTAGAGTAAATGGTTATAAAATTATTAACACATATATGGATGAGGATAATAAAGATAACATCATTCTCTATCTGACAGGTAAAAGAGCAGAAGTTTTTTTGCGTGATTTTGAGCGTGGACTCATGTTAAGTGGTATGTTGGACAAGGTAAGAGGTGCATTACTTTACGAAAAATTATCAAGTAAGATGAGCAATTAAAGAATAAATAATATGATGAGGAGGGCAAATATTATGAACACACAACAACTAAAACAACAATTGAACGAAAAACTACAAAAGGAATATGATGATTTTATTGAAAGATTGAAGTCATTACCACCAGAACAAATCATTAGATGTTCTTATGAAACTGTGTTTAAAGAAGAATTTATGACAACTGTTCAATATAAAGATTTGTCAAAACAAGAAATAAAAGCATTGTTGAAGATGGATTATCCACTAGATTCTTTATATCAAGAATGGTTAAAAAACGATCTCAGTTACATTCCTTTAATTGAAGATACTGTTGATGATCATATAAAAAAAGTGATGAAACTTCAAAAAAGAGATTCAATTGAGCGTTAATTATTTATAAATTTTGAGGAAAGATGATAACAATTTGTCTTTCCTTTTTTATTCGACTGGTAAAAAAGAAAGGAGTTTTTATTGAAGATGATACGAAAAGTATTAAAAGAAATTCAAAAGTTAGAGAAAGAAAAAGTATTGAAGTTAGATGCAAAAAGTAAATTAGAAGATGAAATTAGTGAGCATACGACACGACTTAAATATCTATATTCACTTAAAAGTGATTACGAAAAGATTGAAAAAGGTATCAATGGTTACTTTAATCCACCTAGTGAAAGCACAGAAAATGAGTATGTCCTGTAATGTAGCAAGCACTGACTTATGTACCCACCACCATAAGTCGCTTGTTAGGGGATACCCCTAATACCCAATATATATCGAGTTTAATTAAAGTAAGGAGGCAGTATGTGAAAAGGAAGAATGAAATTAAATTACGATTGTATGATGACGAATTCAATAAGTTAAATCTTGAAGTTGAAAAAAGTGGATTATCAAGAGAAGCATATCTTCGTTCTCTTATCAAACATGAACTTCCAAGAGGAAAACCAACCGAAGATTATTTGGAAGTCATTCATCAGTTAAAGAAGATTGGAAATAACTTAAATCAAATTGCTGTCATTGCTTATAAGACCAATGCGATTGATGTCGTGCGTTATAAAGAAGAAGTAAAACAATTAAAAATACAGTTGGCTGAAATTAAAAGAATTGCAAGTCGACCTATTCAATTAAAGGAGTAATCAAAATGGCAACAACTGCAATATGGGATGTCAGAGATAATTTGAAAAGAGTTTTAAATTATTGTGCCAATCCCAATAAAACAACCAATATTGATTTTAGTGAATATGCCTATCAGGGTTTGGATAATGTTCTTGAATATACAGCACAGGATTTGAAAACAGAAAAACAGTTGTATGTAAGTTGTCTAAACTGCGAACCTGAAACTGTAAGCAGCGAAATGATTTCCACAAAGATACGATTTCAAAAAGAAGATGGAATACTTGCCTACCATGCTTATCAAAGTTTTGCACCAAATGAAGTGAGTGCAGAAACGGCTCATCAGATTGGCATTGAATTTGCACAAGCCATGTGGGGCAATCGTTTTGAAGTACAGGTATCTACGCATTTGGATAAGGAACATTTTCACAATCATTTTGTAATCAACTCAGTATCATTTATTGATGGAAAGCGTTATAAGGACAACAAATCAAATTATCGTCAAATGCGTATCCTCTCCGATAGCCTTTGCAAAAAATATGATCTATCCGTTATTAAGAGTCCTAAAAAGAGTTCATGGCATTATGCAGAATGGCAAGCCAATAAACAGAACAAACCAACAGAAAGAAGTTTGATTTGTGATGATGTAGATTTAGCCATTTCACAATCTATGACTTACTCTCAGTTTTTAAATAAATTAAAAGAGATGGGATACAAAGTGAAGACGCATGTGAAATATACGGCTGTATGTCCACCCGGAAAAACAAACTATTTTCGCTTATATAAATTAAAAAGTGATGGTTCTTACGATGAGGAACATATCAAGGCAAGGATACTGGAAAACAAAACGGTTCGCTATGAATCACTGCAACCACAAGTCAGTATAAAGCGATTTGTATTGAAAGGAGATTTATCCAAACAGCGTAAACTTACTGGCTTTCGAGCTTTATATTTTAAATATATGTATATGATGGGTATCCTACCTCAAAATCGTGCATCCAACAAAAGGGTGCATTTTTTATTGAGAGAAGATTTGCGATACATGGATCAAATCACAAAAGAAACTACACTGCTATGCAAACAAAAGATAGATACCATCGACCAACTTGATTACAAAGAAAACATGGCAAAGTATCAGTTAGATTCCTATATCAAGGAAAGACGATGTATTTATAACAAGATACGAAGATGTCGTAATCTGGAAACAAAACAACTCTATCAAAAAGATGTTGCGAGTTTATCCACAGACATCAAGGAACTGAGAAAGGAGGTGATGCTCTATGAGGGTATCAGAAAGCGTTCTGTAACGATGAAGGAAAAACTTCATCAAATCTATGAACAGGAACGACAAGAACAAAAACAACCATTTAGAAAACAAGAAACAATGAAAGGAGTGTAAACTTATGAATGCAGGTGGAGAAACTGCTGATCAAGTAGTCCGTATGAGTCTACAAGGAATTGAAGTTGCTGCTAATATTGCATTAAAAGTCGGTGGTGATGCGACCAAATCATTGGCTGCAATGTTGTATGCGATTTTGACCGATAAGAAAAAAGTTAAAGGAAAAGCAAGACTAGAGTCTATGCTACGCTCTGGCAAGGAACTCAAAGTATTTGCTATTCGTCATGAAGATTTAAAACTCTTTTGTGAAGAAGCGAAACGCTATGGTGTCCTTTATTCTGTTTTAAAGGAAAAGAATAATACCGATGGTATTTGCGACATCATGGTGCGTGCAGAAGATGCCAGCAAAATTAGTCGTATCGTTGATAAGTTTGAATTGGCTACGATTGATACAAAAGCGATTCGAGAATCCATCATGAGTCAGCGTTCACAAAAAGAAGAACCATTTAAAGATGTACCGGCTATGAGCGAACAGGAACATGATCATCTTGTGAATGCCTTGATGGGTGCAGTGAAGAAAGAACAGCCAACAACAGAAACCCCCACTTTGGCTCGAACTGTGAAAAAAGAGAATCAGTTCGAGCATACTTCAAAGGCTACAAAGGGCGAGGATATTACTAGACAACCATTTCGACGTTCAGTTCGTGAAGAATTAAAGGAAATCAAAGAAGAAAAAGAAATCAAGCGTCAACAGAAATTCCGTCAGCCTACAAAGTCAAAGCATAAAAATACAAGTAAAAAACAAACAAAGAGAAATTTCAAATCAAAGGAGAGATAATTTTATGAAAAATTTTGAATCAGTAATCGCAACACAAATGCAAAAAAATCAACAGGAAAAACCAGAACAGTTAAGCAAGGAAGAATTTTCTCAAATGATGAAAGATCGACGTGATGGATTATATACACTTGCTGCACAGCAAGTAGAAAAGACGATCACTTCCCCTACTTCTTATCTTCACTATTTGAATAAGCAAAGTCACTTTCATCAGTACACACCAACCAATGTCATGCTCATCATGGCACAAGCACCAAATGCAACAGAAATTCGCAGTTTTGCGAAATGGCAAGAAAACAAATGCTCTATTCGTAGAGGTGAAAGTGGTTTTGATATTTTAGAACCCGGTAAAGAATATCAAAAAGATGACGGAAGTATGGCAATCGGATATGATCCTAGACGTATGTTTGATGTATCGCAATTAAAGAAAGCACCTACTCCGGTTCCTCAAAGACAATATAGAACAGATGAACTTGTCAGTGCGATGGTATACAAATTGCCTCTTGAAGTTCATTTCATTGAACATAGTACCGAAACGCCGGCGGTCACATATTCAGATACGGATAAATCTTTAATCATTCAAAAAGATATTTCTGAACATGAATTACTAGAAGGACTTGCGACAGAATTATGTTTTGCACAACTTGCAGAAAATTATCAGTATGACCGCAATGGATTAGATTTTCCAGCAAAAAGTGCTGCCTATATGTTATGCAAGAAATACAATATTGAAGTCAGGGATACTTCCTTTGCGAATGAAGTACAGCAGTTCTTTGATGGATATGAAACCGGTGATGTAAAAAACTATCTTGCAGAAATCAAAAGAACTTTCAAGGATGTCGATGAACGCATGGAACATGGCTTATATGCTCAGCAACAGGAAAAACAAAATTCACGCAATGAGCATAACCACGAAAGCAGATAGTCTATGAATGATACTTTCTACTTTACTGCTACATCACTAGAGCAGCGTATCATTATCAATGCATTGAATAAACTTAAAGAATATCAAATCAAGCAGGATAAAGATTATTCCGCAATTGATGATATTATCATTAAAGTTTGCGATGCACAGCCTGTAAAAGAAAAAGGACATCGTAGAAAACGCTTTGAAGAAAGATAATCAAGATGAATGGATCTTTTTCATCTTCCTGTTGATTCCTACCATATGGGGTGCATTATTATTTGCACCTTATATGGATCAGGGACTTTTTCACGCTATTGCTCAATTATCCAATGCTTTAAACAATCCTTTTCATATTGTGTGGTGTGAAGATACACTGCATACGATCTTTATTTTTCTTCTGATCTATGTATGTGGAGTTGGCATTTATTTCAGTAATCAAAAGAACTACCGTAGAAAAGAAGAATACGGTTCTGCCAGATGGGGAAACGCAAAAAAGGTCAATCAAAAGTATGCTGATAAGAACTTCACTTCCAACAAGATACTCAGCCAAAATGTTCGTGTTGGTTTAGATGGAAAAAAGCATCGAAGAAATCTCAATACGATGATTGTTGGAGGAAGTGGTGCCGGTAAGACCCGCTTTTATGGGAAACCCAACATTATGCAATGCAATACTTCTTTTGTGGTCCTTGATCCAAAGGGAGAAATCTTACGTGATGTCGGACATTTGCTAGAGCGTGAAGGTTATGTGATTAAGGTCATTGATTTAATCAATATGAGCAAAAGTCATTGTTATAACCCATTTGAATATATCCAAGATGATAAAGATGTATTGAAGTTGATTACCAACTTAATTCGCAATACAACCCCGAAAGGAAGTCAATCGACCGATCCGTTTTGGGAAAAATCAGAAACTGCCTTACTGGAGGCATTGTGCCTTTATCTCTTGCATGAAGCACCAAAGGAAGAACAAAACTTCACGATGGTCATGGAAATGATAGCGGCGGCTGATGTACGAGAAGATGATGAGGATTATCAATCGCCCCTTGATGAGTTATTTGAACGATTGGAAATACGTAAACCCGATAGTCTTGCCGTTAAGCAATATAAAATTTATAAACAAGCCGCTGGGAAAACCGCAAAATCAATTTTGATTTCAGTAGGTGTAAGACTAGCGGTTTTTAATTTAGAAAGTATTGCCAGTATTACAGCCGTTGATGAACTGGAACTGCAGCTTATGGGAGAAAGAAAGACTGCCTTATTTGCAGTTATCCCTGATAATGACAGTACCTTTAACTTTCTTGTTGGTATGCTGTATACACAGTTATTTCAAATGCTTTATTATTGTGCAGATATTCTTCATCATGGTGAACTGCCTGTTCCTGTTCATTTTTTGATGGACGAATTTGCCAATGTTGCATTGCCTGATGAGTTTGATAAGTTGTTATCAACGATGCGTTCAAGACAGATCTTTGTATCTATCATCATACAAAACCTAGCCCAGATCAAAGCACTTTATAAAGATGCATGGGAGTCCATTTTGGGCAATTGTGACGAACTCTACTATTTAGGCGGGAATGAGCAATCCACTCATAAATTCATGAGCGAGTATCTAGGAAAGGAAACATTGGATACGAATACATTTGGGAAATCTTCAGGAAGAAATGGAAACTATTCTACTAACTTTCAACAGGCAGGTCGTGAGTTATTAACACCTGATGAAGTACGATTGCTTGATAATGATTATGCGTTGCTTTTTATACGTGGTGAAAGACCAATCTTTGATAAGAAATTCGACATCCTTAAGCACCCTCATGTGAAATATACAAGAGATGGCTCAGCAAAAGCCTATCAGCATGGGATTGCTAAACATTTTATTGAAGATTGGCAAAATATCTTATTATCAGATAATGACTATGAACTTCTAGGTGATGAAGATATAGAAGAATACTTTAGTGAATTAGAAGATAATCAAGATACAAAACAATAATTTTAAGGTGCAGTTATGATTGCCTATCCGCATATGACTACACCTTTTTTATTTGATTGAAAATGGAGGTAAATATAATTTATGAAGTTAAACAAAAAAACAAGAAGAATTTTCTTTTTATATGCAGTATTTGTGTTGATGTTAAATTTAGGAATCATGCCGGTACATGCAGCAGATGATCCAATCGCAGTAGTCAATAACCTTAGTGATTTTATCTTTGGCTTGATTCGAGCAGTAGGTATGATCCTGCTAGGTTTTGGTGTCGTACAAGTTGGTTTATCTTTAAAAAGCCATGATCCCAGCCAAAGGGCCAATGTGCGCCCAGTAGGGGCACTAAATAAGTAGTTTAAGGTACTACCCTGTAAGATAACGCAGGAATCAACTCATCTTACCGTGTCGGTGAAAATACGGCGGGACAAGCGCATGGTGAGAAAGCGGAAAGTTAGTGTATGACTAACACTACGACTGAATGAAGTGATACTTCAACAGACCGCAATGATAAGTAGATACAAGGATAAGAGTGTGTTTCTCGAATACGAGATTCTAGTTGCTTTTCGCTTTGGAGCCTGAGGAAAAGGTCATGATACCTCAGTCATAGAAAACATATTATACCGTTCGCGTAATATGGGTTATCAATTATTCTATGAAACGGGTATGAGAACATATCTTAACGAATCGAAAGTATATCCGAAAATCTACATTTACCTAATTTAGTGTTTAAACTGGGGATTACCTAAACAAGACTCATTTGTCTTGCATGGTAACAGAGCCACCGTAGTAGTCAGAGAACCTTGAATTGACAAGGAATGCCGTAAAATCGGATACGGGAAAGCCGTTTACAAGGCGAAGGGTGGCAGTTAGTTATATCCAAAATGTAAAATGAAAGGGAGGAGAAGCCTCATGAAAACGACATGTGAAATTTTGGAGCGTATTCAAAAGAATTCGACAGAACATAAAGATGGTGTTTATACACGTCTTTATAGGTATCTTCTTAGGGAAGATATTTACTATGTAGCCTATCAAAGGCTATATTCTAACAAAGGTGCTACTAACAAAGGTGCTACTACCAAAGGTGTTGATAACGATACAGCAGATGGTTTTGGTCAAGTGTATGTACAAGAATTAATTACACAATTAAGAAATGGAACATATAAACCAAAACCATCAAGAAGAGTTTATATCGAAAAATCCAATGGTAAAATGCGCCCTCTAAGCATTCCTTCATTTAGGGATAAATTGTTACAAGAAGTAGTAAGAATGTTTTTGGAAGCAATATATGAACCTATATTTTCTGATTACTCTCATGGTTTTAGACCAAATAGAAGTTGTCATTCTGCTTTAAAACAAGCAAAAATATATTTTACAGGTGCTAAATGGTTTATCGAAGGAGATATTAAAGGATGTTTTGATAACATTAATCACAAAGTCCTCATTAATATTCTTGAAAGAAAAATTAAAGATAGTAAATTTATCAATATTATTCGATTATTTCTAACGGCTGGATATGTTGATGATTTTAAATATAATGCAACATATTCGGGCTGTGCACAAGGTGGGATTATTTCACCTATTCTTGCAAATATCTATTTGAATGAATTAGATAAGAAAATACTTGAAATTAAAAATAAATTTGATAAACCACATCAAGCAAAATATACAAAAGAATACAGTCATATTAAAAGTAAGAGAGATTATCAAAAATCTAAACTTAAGAATTGTGATGAGGAGCAAAGAAAGGAAATATTAAGGACTATTGATGACCTTAATAAAAAACTTCGCAAGACTCCTAGAACTCCAAATGATGATAAGAATATCTATTTTATAAGATATGCCGATGATTTTCTAATTGCAGTAAAAGGTAATAAGAATGATTGTGAAATCATCAAAAAGGAAATTCATGATTTTTTAAGAGATGAATTGAAACTTACTTTAAGCGAGGAAAAAACACTTATTACTCACAGTAGCAACAAAGCATTATTTCTTGGTTACAATATTTCAATCAGAAGAAGTCAAACAGTAAAATCAGTCTCTCAAAATGGTCGTAAATATAAGCAAAGAACACTTAATAATAGTGTTGCATTGACTGTTCCATTTGAAAGAATTGAAAAATTTATGTTTAAAAGAAGAATGATTAAACAAATTAAGCCGAAAACATTTAGACCTTTACACCGTAAAGGGTGGCTTTATTTACCTGATTATGTAATTGTAGAGAGATATGATGCAGAACTAAGAGGAATACTAAACTATTATAATCTAGCAGTTGATTACAACTATTTAGGTTATTTTAGATATTTAATGGAATATAGCTGTTTAGCAACGATTGCAGGTAAACACAATTCTTCTACTAGTAAAATAGTAAGCCAATATAGACATGGTAAATATTGGGGAGTTCCTTATCTAACGAATAAAGGAGAAGAAAAAATTAAAAGACTTGCAAGGTTAAAGGACTGCAAATCAAATGCATGTAATGACACTATTGTAAAACATAGGTATGTCAAAGCAACAAATGCGTCTATAAGAGATTGATTACAAACCGGAGTATGTGAACTATGTGGAAAGCGAATTGATGTTCCACTAGAAGTTCATATTGTCTCAAAACTGAAAGATTTAAAAGATGACAAACCATGGAAAGTGGTTATGAAATCTAAAAGAAGAAAAACGCTTGTGGTTTGTCCGGAGTGCCACAAACATATTCATGTCGAATAAATATGTATTATAACTAATGGAGAGCCGTATACATCGAGAGGTGTACGTACGGTTTGGTGGCGGGGTATTCCTACAGAATGCCCTAGCCTATGGATTTTTAACTGTTGCTGGAGGTATTATCATCACATTTGCCAAAGAAATCTTAAACATCATTGTAGGTGGTTAATATGATTCCCATTTTCAATAGAAAGCGAGGTGATTAGATTTGGATGGAATCATAGATAATCTAACGAACTCTTTAGAAACATGGAATGAAAAATTAGCAGAGATATGGATGATCCTTACACAGTCATTAGAAACATTTAAGGGTGGTCATATTTGGGAAGTCATACAAAAAATCAATGGTGCACTCATGGCAATCGGCTTAGCGTTGTTGGTTTTATTTTTTGTTGTTGGCGTTGTCAAGACTTGTACGAATTTTAGCGAAGTCAAACGCCCTGAACAAGCCTTAAAACTATTCTTACGTTTTGCGATTGCAAGAGGTCTTGTTGTATATGGTATGGAGATCATGATGGCAATCTTTAAAATCATTCAAGGCATCACATCAACAATTATGACAACAATTGGTATAGGTTCTGCAAGCAATACCGTACTTCCCCAAGAAATCATTGAGGCAGTAGAAGATTGTGGATTTTTAGAAAGTATACCTTTGTGGGCAGTATCCCTATTAGGCAGTATCTTTATTACAATACTAGCCTTTGTTATGATATTAACGGTATATGGAAGATTTTTTAAGTTGTATATGTATACGGCTATATCTCCAGTACCATTATCATGTGCGGCCGGAGAAACCACCCAAAGTGTTACTGTTACCTTTTTAAAGTCCTATGCCGGTGTATGTTTAGAGGGTGCAGTGATTATACTGTCGTGTATTATCTTTTCGGCATTTGCTGCTTCGCCACCAGTAGTCGATGCAGATGCAAGTGCAGTATCAATGGTATGGAGTTATATTACCGAGATAATTTTTAATATGTTAATCCTTGTGGGGACTGTTAAGATGAGTGATCATGTCGTCAAAGATATGATGGGATTATAAAAGTTATATCATTTTTGTATGAAAGATGTTAGAATAAACTTTGTGATAGACTTTGAGGAGGTGTTGGTAAATGTGTTATCTCATTGCGAAAAGATTCAATCAATCAGGCTGTATAGCATTACAAACAGAAGCAGGAGAAGAAATGGCTCAATTTGCTGATGCTCTACAAGAAAAACTAGGTTATGATATTCAAATTATAACGATTAGTAGACCAACAGCATATGGGGAATATGAACCTTATCATTTTGTTCATAGTTATGACGAATTTAGTAAACAAGCAAGTTTATTGTAAAAATTGAGGTGAAATTCATATGTCAAGAAAAAATCATCAAATGGTCAATGGACGTTTACTCCAAATGGATAAACAGTATTCGGCTCTTAAACGGAAGCAGAAAGAAAAAATCGCTCTATGGATGTATGAGGAAACCTATGCCTATTATTTACAGTATCATAAAATGCCAATGAGCCATCGATGTGAGATTGTTGTTGATAAGGTTTATGAGCGTATCCAAGATGCTGAAATATGGATACCCTATGGAGAAGTTTACAGATACTATATCAAAAGAAAAACAAAGATCATTCACAGAATCGAAAAGAAATTAAATCAATCAGACCAGTCCGAGTAAACTGGTCTTTTCTATTATTTGGAGGTATCAATGGAAGTCAAAATAAATAAAGAAATCAGGGAATATACGGAAAGTCTATTCTTTGGATTAAATATGCGACAATGTTTATTTTCAGCACTGGCATGTATCGTAGCTGTTCTTATCTATTTCTTATTCATAGATAAATTAGGAATGGAAATGACAAGCTGGTTATGTATGTTAGGGGCTGCACCTTTTGCAGCATTAGGTTTTATTAAATATCAGGGAATGAACGCTGAGCATATCGTTATCACTGCATGGCGTTCTTTTCTTTTAAGCAATACCCAATTAGTCAGTAGACCGATCAATCTTTATTACGATTGTATGAGGTCTTATTTATTAGAAAAACAAAAGGAGGAACTAAAAAAGAATGATAAAAAGTCTTTCAAAAATAAGAAAACAAAACAAAGATAAATTCAAAGTGCCAAAGTCAGCACAGGATGTTGTTGATGCAGAAGTCATTTATAAAGACGGTATCTTTAAGATTGGAAATCGTTATACGAAAACCTATCGCTTTAAGGATATTAATTATTCCATTGCATCAAAGGAAGAAAAAGTAGGATTGTTCTTGGATTATAGTGATTTATTAAACTCACTAGACAGTTCTACAATGACAAAAATCACGATCAACAATCGTAAGATTGATTTGAGTGAGTTTAAAAAGAATGTGCTTATCCCTTTTCAAGATGATGACTTAGATGAATATCGTCAAGAGTACAATGAAATGCTGATGGATAAGATTTCTTCCACTGATGAGATCGTACAGGAAAAGTATATGACCATTACTGCTTTTAAAAATTCGATTGAAGAAGCAAGAGCGTTCTTTCAAAGAACAAGCGTTGAACTATCTTCTCATTTAGGAAAATTAGGTTCTAACTGTGAAGAATTAAATGCAATAGAACGATTAAAGATACTTCATGATTTTTATCGCAATGGTGAAGAAGAAAACTTTTATTTTGATATGAATGAATCGGCTAAAAAAGGACATCACTTTAAGGATTCCATTTGTCCTAGAAGTCCGGTATTTAAGCATAAATACTTTAAACTTGGTGACAAGTATGGACGAGTGCTTTATTTAAGTGAGTATGCCCGTTATATCAAGGATAGTTTTGTGGCTGAACTATGTGGACTTAACAAAAATATGATGTATTCAATGGACTTATTAACAGTACCAACTGATGAGGCTGTCAAAGAAGTGGAAACAAAGTTATTAGGCGTTGAAACTAATATTACCAACTGGCAAAGACGACAAAATGCCAATAACAACTTTAGTGCAGTCATTCCTTATGATATGGAGCAGCAACGAAAAGAAAGTAAGGAATTCTTAGATGATTTAACCGTTCGTGACCAAAAGATGATCTTTGCGAATATTACAGTTGTTCATCTTGCCAATTCTAAAGAAGAATTAGATGCCGATAGTGAAGTGTTGATGAGCATTGCCCGTAAGTATATGTGTGATTTAACACCAATTGCTTTTTCAAGCAGACAGTTAGATGGTTTATCAACAGCATTACCTATTGGAGTCAATAAGTTAGATATTATGCGTACTCTCTTAACTGAAAGTGCATCGATCTTTATTCCTTTTCGTGCTCAGGAGGTCATGGATCGAGGTGGGATATGGTATGGACAAAATGCCATTACGAATAATTTAATCATGTGTAATAAAGAATTACTGTTAAATCCTAACTCCTTTATCTTAGGTGTTCCCGGTGCCGGTAAATCATTCTTAACGAAAGAACTGATTATCTTTTTAGCATTGGCCACAAACGATGATATTATCGTTTGTGATCCTGAAGGAGAATACAGTACCCTCATTCGTGAATTAAATGGACAAGTGCATGAACTCTATGTAGGAAGTACTGACCACATCAATGCGATGGATATGGAAGAAGGCTATGGGGATAGTGCCAATCCTATTGGTGATAAATCGCAATTCATCATGACTTTAATCGACCAAAACAGTAAGAATGGAATTACAGAGGAAGAAGAAAGTTTAATCGACCGTTGCGTATCTGAAGTCTATAAACGATGTGAAAAAACAAATGAAGTACCTACCCTTCGTACTTTAAGAACCATATTGCTTGAACAAAAAGAACGTGAAGCAAGAGGATTAGCTTTAAAATTAGAATTATTTACAGAGGGTAACTTAAATATTTTTGCTCAAGAAACAAATGTAGAACGTACCAGTCGTATTACTTCGTTTGATATTCGTCGATTACAAAAACAGTTAAAGAAGATTGGTTTATCAGTGATTACCGATACAATGATCAATCGTGTCAATGCCAACTGGAGAGCTGGTAGAAGAACACATTTATTCTATGATGAAATTCATGTCATTTTTGAAAATGAAGCTGCTGCAAACTTCTTGGATTGTGCATGGCGACAATTCCGTAAAAGAGATGCCTTTCCTACCGGTATTACCCAAAATGTACAGTATTTACTAGCAAGTGTTCAAGCCAGTACGATGCTTTCTAATAGTGAATGTATCGTGATGTTAAATCAAGCCTATCAGGATCGACAACGACTAGGAGAACTGTTAAATATCAGTGAAGAACAGATGAGTTATATTACCAATGCTCAGGAGGGGTGTGGTTTGATTAAATATGGAAGTTCGCTTGTTCCATTTATCAATCGTTTTCCTAAGCATACAAAACTTTATAAACTCATGACTACAAAACCGACCGACAGAAAGGAGTAACCTAAATGGAAAAACAATTACCGAGTATATTAAATGAGCCGATTGTTTCTGAATATCTTCAAGCCTTATTATCTTCAGGTCAAAAGAAAGAACAGCATGAAACTAAAGAATTACTGGAATATATTGACCAGTTAGAACAACATTTTAGTGCTTTGATTGGTGAAATGCAGGAACTACGAAAAACTGTAGAACAGCTACAAAATCCTCAAACAAGATCGCGTTTAAAAGAACCAATAGAGAAAGTCAATACGATGCTTACGAATGGGAAAAATAAAATTATAGAAATCAAAGCAAATATGATTGACGGTATGAAGCAATCATTATCCGATATGAAACAAAAAGGAAAAGAAGCAAGTATCAAAGCCATTGATGTTTTACACTTTAAAGAGGGCTTGCAAGCAATCAATAAAGGATTGGCACGATCTTATCAATCTATGAATCAGTTTTCATTGACTTTAAATCAGATGACCAATGAAATACGTCATGCAAAAAGTAGTGTAAAGAACATTGGTAGACTTATGCTAGGAAAACAGCGTGTCACCTATACACCGGATACAGAAAAGTTAAATTTTATTCAAAAGGCAGCACGAGGGATTATTCAGCGTATGGAACACATAGGAAATCGTACGCAAAAGACATTATCCAAAATCAATGATTTCCAAAAACAATCTGTGAAACAGGAACTGAAGTTATTAGATCATAAGCAAGCCAAACCCAAACAGCATACAAAGGATAAAATCCGATAACTGCGATTTTCAAAATCGCACATTCGTCAAACTTTCTTATTTTCGATATAGTTAGATATATACAGAAGTAAGGGAGGAAATGAAAGTATGGATAAAATACGTGTTTTGGAAGATGCACTGACAAATTATCTTGAAGTTGTAGAAAGTGATGGCTTGAAGTATTTAAGAAAGCATAGTGAATCTTATCAGCAATGTAAGGATCGTGCAGCCAAGATTTTAGAAAACGATAAGATCAATTTATTTTTTACTGAGGCTGATGAACTGCACTTAAACAAAGAAGAAACAATATTATTTAGGGAATATCTCAATGTTGAGGGTAGAATGAATTCCTTAGGGCTTTTATACGCCTATTTGCGTGGCTACACAGACCATGAAGCCTTACAGCAGTTATTCAATGAAATCGGTCATATATTTAAAGAATAGTAATTTGAGAGAAGTCATCATTGATTGGTGGCTTTTTCTTTTGCGAAAGGAGTGAAAAAAATATGTTATTTGAAAGCAAGGAACATCATCAATTTTATTTGAAATGTATGGAACAGAGTACAAAAAACGATACGTACCATCGTGCCTTATTTTATACACTAGGTATTAATCCAGATACAAGAAGAAATATTCATGAAATCTATGATTTTAAAACCAATCTTATTCATTTAAATGTATTGAGAAAAGGTTGGCAGACTTCCGGCTCTTATCAGGTTTGTTTATTAGCCTTTAACTTATTTAATGGCTATACCCCAAAGACACAGTCAAGTCGCAGTACCCCTTATGAGCTCTTTGACAGTATGGAAGCCCCTTATTTTATGCAGGCAATCAAGATTAAATTTCCTGAACGATTTCATGAAAAACAAAAAGGAATGGAACGCTAATGGAGAAAAAGATTAAAACAAAAGAAAAAGATACAACAATCAAGGTACTGGATAAAAAAGAAAATATCAAGCATTTCTCTAAGCCGATGCATATCAGCGAAAAAGCAGATACGATGAAACATCAAAAGAGTGAATCACAAACTGAAGATAAAAATACTGCTCAACGATCTGCGGTTCAATCCATTACGAATCAAGAAAAGAAAGTTGCTCATGATTCTGTATTCTATGCGAAAAGGTTTGTGCAGAACAGACGAGAAAAAAGTAGGTTAAAGAAACAAACTTCATTAACAGAATATGCAAGTGATGGTATTCATGATACCAAAGATATAAAAACAAAGTCCGCTTTTAAAGAATCAAGAAAACAGGAACTGTTAGGTCATCAAACCAAAGGAATGAAGCGATCACTTATAAAAAATGATTCAAAGAAAATCCAAGATAAAAATTACTCCATTCCTTTTCGCTCAGTTAATAGATCAGATTATCAAAAGCATATGAAACGACATATGTTAACCAAGCACAAACAAAAAATCAAAAAGGCGAAACAATCTACCAGCTCAATAAAAAATACCAGTAGCAGAGTTAAAGATATATTTAAGGGAACGATCACTATCATGAAAAAAGCAGTGACCGGTATCCATAACTTAATTGCGGCTGGTTCTTTTTTTATCTTTTTAGTTGTTCTTGTTTTGTTTATGGCAGTATTTTCAGTATTATCCTCTGATTCCGGTTTTAATTCAGAAACGTTGCCCTTATCTCCTGAAGTATTATCTTATACAGAAACTATTGAGAAATATGCAAAGGATTATGATATGGAAGATTATATCAATATCATTCAAGCAGTGATGATGCAGGAATCAAGTGGACAAGGCAATGATCCAATGCAGGCAAGCGAATGTCCTCATAATACTAAATATCCGCAAAAGCCCAATGGTATTACTGATCCAGATTATTCGATTCAAGTAGGCATTCATTATCTATCGGATTGTTTCAAATCAGCAGAAGTCAAAGATCCATTTGATATAGACCATATATCTTTAGCGTTACAAGGATATAACTATGGTGGTGGCTATATCACATGGGCAGTAACGAATTTTGGAGGGTATACTAAAGCCAATGCGAAAGTATTTTCGGATATGAAAAAAGATGAATTAGGCTGGACAACCTATGGTGATCCTGAATATGTACCTCATGTCATGCGATATGTAGGCGTTGCTTTTAGAGGAGGACTTGAGCCTAATTTTAATAATGTTGAAGCATGGCAGACAAAGAACCCCTATGCACAAGTCGGTTTATATGGACAATGCACTTGGTTCGCATGGGGGCGGTTCTATGAAATGTATGGCTATTCACCGGGCTTTATCGGCGATGGTTGGAAATGTGTCGATCAGTTATTAAAAGCACATCCGGATAAATTCAAGCGTTCTGATAAGCCAGAAGTAGGTGCTGTATTCTCTTGTATTGGGAGAAATCATGTCGGTATTGTCATTGGCTGGGATGGTACAAATATTACAATCCAAGAAGGGAATCTTGATGGCGTGACAAATACATTTGCCCAAGCAAAAAAGGACTGGCATACAGCGACCTATACACTCGATCAGTTTAGGTCAATATGTAAAGGTGTTGTATTTGCAGTTCCAAACAAATTTGAATGATTATATTATAAATTTGCAAATATAAAAGCTAATGTATTTATTTTTATAAATTATATATGCCTTTTTCCTTATCTTTTCAAATCTTCTCAAATGTCCGAATAGCCCCATTTTATCAGCTATTCGGGCATTTTGTATTAGTGGTAAACCTCGCATATCAAGGTTTAAATTCTTATATTTTTCCTTTCAATCGTGGTTAAAATCGTGGTCAATACTTTCTATGCAATTAGACGCTGAACCTCTGATTTTGCGGTATCTATGGAAGCATGAGCGTACCAGTTCATCGTGATACTGATGTTTGAATGTCCCATGATATACTGTAAATCCTTTGGGTTCATGTTCTTGCTTGCCAGCCTTGTACAGAACGTACGGCGTAGCGTATGCGGTGTGATATGTGGTAAGGGCTTGTCCTCATGGTGCTTGTTATACTTCTTTACCATGCGTGTAAACATGGCGTTGTAATCAACCGCTACCTTTGGGTTGCCATTCCCATTGATAAAGAGGAAGTTGCTGTACCCGTCTACTACAAAGGGTTCTGCTTTTGGGCGGTTCTTCATCACTCTGTGAAATGCCTGAATGGTTTCCCTGCTCAATGGCACGTTCCTTACCCCGCTTTTGGTCTTAGGCGTTTCAATGTAGTAGCCTTGTTCCTTGCTTTTCAGTAGCTGGTGGCTGACTGCTACAACCTCATTCGTGAAATCAATGTCTGCTGTTGTCAGCCCGCATAATTCAGAAATACGAAGCCCCGTTTTCAACAGTATCAGCACTTCATCATAATACTTATGATACACATTGTCCGTCTTGATGAATGACAGTAAGGCTTGTTCTTCTTCCTCTGTCAATGCGACTTTCTCTTTCGTATCATTTTCTATGACTTCACTCAGCTTGAAATCAAAGGGGTTCTTCCTCACATAATCATCTTGTATGGCGATGTAGAATGACGCTTTTAAGGAGCGTTTATGGTTGTTAATGGTATTGTAGGAAAAACCTTTCTCTTTCATGCGTAACGCCCATTCCTTAGCGTCAGAGGGCTTAATGGTGTCAATGCTCCTTGCACCCAACTTATCCTCTTTTAATAACCGCATAAGCTGTTCTCTTTGCTTCTGTGTGCTTTTCTTCACGTTTGCCCTTTGTGCGTTCTGTTTGGCGTACAGGTGGCAAAGCGTCATTTTCTTTCCCTTGCTGTCGATACCGTCTTCCATATCACGTCGTATCTGCTGTTCCATTTCCCGAAGCGAGGGCTTTTCCCGTTTCCCCTTTGGGGTTACGTCTGTGGGTGTCAATCTCCAAGCATACACATACTGTGTATTTCCAAATGCGTCTACATATTTGTATAAGTATTTTCCGTCTTTTCTCTGGCTCTCTCCTGTGTGCAGGACACGACCTTTGTTATCCCGTCTTTTCTCTTTCAAGGTGTCTGCTCCTTTCCTTGTTGGAAAGAGCCTTGATATGACTTGTGTTCATCATAACACATACAAGGCTCATTTGCATTAGATTGCGTCTAATTTGTCAATGACATGTTCAAACTGTCGGCGTTTAATCTGTATGCGGTTGCCATTCATCATGAACCAGTCTGCATTTTTGTTTTCCTCTGCCAGTCGTCTTAGCTTGTTTTCCCCAATGCGGAAATATCTTGACGCTTCCTCAATGGTAAGGGTGTATTTCTCCCATACGGGAATGTCGTAGCATTTGCTACTCATAGAACACCCCCTTATCCTCAATGACCTCCCTTACGTCTGTGCACATCTGCTGTATCTTCTTTTCATGGGTGTCTGTCAATGTGGTCTGTGCGTCTATCTCTTTTAAGTAGGCAGAGCCTGTCAGCCTGTCGATTTCCGCCAGCATGGCAACAGAGGGCATGACCTGTTTTTCCAGCCATTGTAGCGTATGTTCCATGTTTACAGGCTGTGGGTTCATTTCCAAAGGCAGTGCGTCATGACTGATGAAGATGTCCCATAACGGATAGTCGGGGAAATAAACAAAGCCATTGATGATAGAAAATACCAAATCCACCGTATTCTGTGTCAGCAATAGTTCCTCTACTGCCTGCACTGCCTTTCTGTTACGCAGGCGGATTTCAAAGCGGTTCTTGATGTCTGTCAGCTTATGCTTGTCTGCCTGCTCTTTGTCCTTTTCATACAGACAGAAATATAAAGGACTGCTCTGCAATCCGATATAAAGCGTCTTGCCTTTCTCCCGGTTGTTTCCGCTCAGCTTTCCGCTGTTTGCGTCTTTGAAATTGTAGGAACGGCATTCCACCTCTCTTTTCTGGTATTTTTCATCTAAGGCGTTGATGTCCAGCAGTCCCGTTACATCATTGACCGCCAAATCAAAACGCTTGATGATACCGCCACAGTCGATACAGCGGTTTAAAAAGGCGTACCAATCTCTCTCCTGTGCCTGCAAGATGTGTTCCAAGTTGCGACAGCCCATGCCTTTTAGTTCCAAGAACACGCCCATATGTTCATCACTGGACACCATGACCTTGATTTCCCCGTAGGTGTAATGCTCCTGATAGCCATAGTACCCAAAATCATAATGGATAAAATAATCGGCTTTCATGCCTAACACCTTACGAATGACCTGTCTTGCGTCTGTTGTGGGAAAGCGTACAGACAGATAATCAATCAAGAGATAGAACGGTCTTTCGCTGGTGTAATAGTTCAGACAGCGGAGAATACGGTTCTGTGTTTCCTTTCCTGCATTTGCCTTTCTGTTTTCAAAACGGTTGATACTGTATCTTGATATATGCAGAAGTTGGGCAAGCTGTCCTTGGGAAAGCCCGCTGGCAAGTCGTTTGTTTTTTAATTCCTTTGTAAATTCCTTTTGTTCCATTTTGTCCTCCATTCCGCCTTTTTTGATAGAAAATAGATGTAAACCTGACTTCAAGTATTGTGATAATCCGTATCTTATTAAAACTTCTTATACCGTTTCATAGCTTTGGGATTGTATGGGTTTTGGTAAGTTTCTTATGTAATAGTGCCCCCCTGTTAGAGAACGGGGGCACTGGGCTCGCCACAGGCTCGCCCGACGCTGTCGCTTTCCGACAAGTCGGAACGCTTAAAAAATCTGGGAGATTTTCCAGCGACACGACAGCGTCTGTCTGTTTGTCTTATCCATGCCATATCAACCATTATTCAATCTTATAAGTTTAATAGAATAGACTATTAAATCTTGAATAAGTTTACAATTCAATCTAATAGGCTTAATTTATTTTACAAGACTATAATAATCACTCTATGCTTATTTGTCAACAACTTTTTATTGACAAGACGAATTTAATTAAGTATGATAGGCTTATAAACAGAAAGTTTTAACGGAATATGGAGGGCTATGCCATGAAATACAGACTTTTAGGAGAGAATTTACAGACCATAAGAAAAGCAAGGGGAATGAAACAGCAGGAGCTGGCAGACCAAATCGGTATCAATATGCAGAGCCTGTCCAAGATTGAAAGAGGGCTGAACTATCCGACCTTTGAAACGCTGGAAAAGATAATGAACGCATTAGGGATTACGCCGAATGAACTGTTATCGGGGGAATGGTCGCATACAGACCATGCAGAACCGTTTCTCATAGACGTTATCAGGCGTGAAGCAGACTTTGACGTGTCTTTAGATACCCTGCATGAGAATGAATATTTCCAAAATCATGAGCAGTGGCAGTATTACATGAAAGATAAACTGGCGGAGTATGTACGGAATTATTTAGACGATACGAAGACTTCCATTGAGGAACTGCTGGAACTCAAGCAGTTAGTCCAGCGTCAGAAAACAGAGCGACTGTTGAAGATGTATAAGGAACTGCACAGCCTTGACCGCTACGGAGAACAGCCACAGGGGTATGTGTATGACAATCCGTATGATGATGAACAGCTAAGGGAACTGGCAGACATCGGCAGAAAGCGAAATATCCCCGATGTATCGCCACAGTCTGATTTTGACGAGGAAGATTATAAGCATTACCTAGAGGAAATCGGTTTAACAAAAACGAGGAGATAGTGTTTCCTCTTTAATAAAAGATACAGAAAGCTAAAAAGCCCGATCAAGAGTGCAAAGCACCACCTATGGTGGCAGGCTCTTGACAGGGCTTTTTATTTTCTGTGCTGGATAATCAAGAGGAAAAAAGGGGGAGTGTATTTAAACTTCATCACCTTGTTCTCTCTTTATTTTATATTCTGTTCCCCATTGTTCCATAACTTTAATAATTGGGCGTATCGTTTCTCCCAATTCTGATAATGAATATTCTACTTTGGGAGGTACTTCTGGATAGACAGTACGAACAATAATGCCATCCGCTTCCATAGAACGCAAGCTATCTGTTAAAACTTTCTGACTAATTCCATCTAAAGATTTTTGTAATTCATTGAATCGCCACGGGCGGACAAGTAGATTTCTCATAATCAATAATTTCCATTTACTTCCAACTAACTGAACAGTTGTAGCAACAGGGCAAGCAGGTAATTCTTCTTTCTTTATCATAATGCACCTCCAAATTTGTTTTATGTAACAGCAAAAATATCTGTTACATAAAATTATAATGTATAGGAAGGAAAAATCAATAAAAACCGCTTTAATTCTAAAAAGTTACAAAAAGGTGCGTACCCCACAAAAAAGTGCGTACTTGTTGTCTTTAATCAAATAAGTAAAATATAAAGTACAGAGAAACAAATTTCTCTGAAAATAAAAAGGAGGTAGTTCATCATGGCATTATCTAATTTGTTCGCATGGAATAAAAGTGGCGTATCTTCTGCTTGTGGTTCAGCCTGTGGGGCTGGTGGTGACGAGCCTAAAGAAACACCTACTGCTTGTGGTTCAGCTTGCGGAGCTGGCGACAAGACAGAAGAAACACCTACTGCTTGCGGTTCTGCCTGTGGAGCTGGCGATAAATAAGTTCCACAATCTTTCATTTCCCGATAGAGCATTGGTTCTGTCGGGAACTTTCAAAAAATAAGAGAGTTACATTTTATATATATGGAGGTTAATTTTATGAAACAATATTTTGCCTTTCAATGGCATATAACAGACGAATGCGACCAACGTTGCAAACACTGCTACATCTTTTCGGAGAATTCCTGCAAAAAACTGGATTCAATGAACTGGGAACAAATACAAGATACTTTTTATAATTGTCTTGATTTCTGTGAAGTTTATAATAGGCTTCCATACTTTTATATAACGGGAGGTGACCCTATCTTACATCACGACTTTTGGAAACTACTTTCACTATTAAAAGAGCACAGTATTCCATTTACTATTTTAGGAAATCCATTTCATTTAAACGATACTGTTTGTAAAAAACTGAAAGACTATGGTTGTGAAAAATATCAGTTATCTCTTGACGGCATGCAAAATACGCATGATTGGTTTAGAAAGCCCGGTTCATTTGAATGTACTTTAGATAAAATTGATTGTATCAATCGAGCAGGAATTCGTTCTGTTGTTATGACAACAGTATCAAATATCAATATAAAAGAAGTTCCGGATATTATAGATACAGTAGTGAAAGCAGGCGTTAATGTATTTGCATTTGCACGATATTGTCCGACAAGCGAAGAAAAAGAAATCGGTATTACACCACAAGAATATCATGATTTTTTAGCAATATGTGATAGAAAATTTAAAGAGCATAAGAAGAATGGTTGTACAACATATTTTAACAAGAAAGACCATTTGTGGACACTTTATGAATACGAAACAGGAGCGTTTAAAATTCCAGAAACAGCCGAAAAAGACATGATATACGGTGGATGTAATTGTGGAAATTGTCATATGACAATTCTGCCTACAGGTGAAGTTTTTGCCTGTCGTAGAGTTCAAAACAGCAAGGTTGGAAATGTATTCCATGACAGGCTGGCGGATATTTGGGTTTGCGAAATGGAGAAATACAGAGATTATGCAAAGTTTGAAAAATGTTCAAAATGTAAACTTATGGCATGGTGTCGTGGCTGTCCTGCTGTGGCAAGCGGTAAAGAGGGAAATTTTTATGCTTCTGACCCTCAATGTTGGAAAGTGATTGAATAGAATGGAGGAAACGTAATGAACGAGTTAATGAATACAATTTTACATAGACGAGCAATTAGAAGATATGAAGAAGCACAAATTGAAGAAGATGTTTTACAGCAGATTTTACAAGCTGGTTTATATGCTCCAAGTGCAGGAGGACGACAAGGCGTTATATTTGCTATTTCTCAGAATAAATCAGTAAATGAACGTTTGGGACGGATAAAGCGAGCGAATTCCAATCCTAAAATGGCAACAGAAACAAGTTATGTGTCAAAAGAACAACCAAGCATTGCTGATGACCCCAATATAAAAAATGCTTTTTATGACGCTCCAACTGTTGTCACATTGTTTGCTCCTAAAAATTTTTTGTTTGCCGTAGAAGATTGTGCTGTAGCCGCTGAAAATATGATGTTAGTTGCAGATTGCCTTGGCGTTGGCTCTTGTTATATCGGAGCAGGCTGGACAGCTTTTGCAGACCCTTTTGGACAAGAAATTTTACAAGAATGGGGAATTGATAAAAACTATTATGCTGTTATGCAACTTTTGTTAGGTTACCCTAAAAAAGACGATAAACACCCTATTCCAAAAGCACGTCGAGAAGGTCGTGTGTTACGTTTTTAGAATTATAAATCGGAGGTATAGAAATGAAAGAAATATCTGTAAAAAATATGAAGTTAAATCCATTTACTAACTTTGCTAAGGACTGGATGGCATTGACAGCTGGAAACCAGAAAGATGGATATAACACTATGACGGTTGCATGGGGACATCTTGGGGCTATTTGGGAAAGGGAACGACACACAAATCAACTTCCAACTGTAATTTGTTATGTTCGCCCTAGCCGATATACAAAAGAATTTTTGGACAAAGAGCCTTATTTCACACTTTCTTATTTTGGAAATGACGGAAAGAAACTTTTAGGTTATCTGGGAACACATTCAGGACGTGATGAAGATAAAATCAAAACGGTTGGACTGACACCAGTTTTTGATTGTGAAACTACTTATTTCGCAGAAGCTAAAACCGTTTTTATCTGCCGAAAGCTTTACCATGCACCGATATTGGAAAATGGTTTTGTAGATAAAGGTTTGATTGACTTTAACTATCCAGAGAAAGATTTTCATGAAATGTATATTGGCGAGATTGTAAAAGTCCTTGTTAATTCTGAGCATGAATAAAACATAAGAAAAGCAATATATAAATACATTTTATATAGTCAGTAGCCTGTACAAATTTGATTGTACGGGCTTTTTTCATAAGCACTTCTTTGTAGTTACTTGTGGTTGAAATGATATAAATGCCCTTTTCTAAAAGGGGTTCATTTATATATTTCATTTTGTGCAGGAAGGAGGTGAGATTATGAAAACATCTTCTTTCGAGCATATCGTCAGATTACAGTTTAATTCTTTGATGATGATTGTTATGAAAGGCATATTATCAAGTCATAGAAGACAGAATGCCAGACGTTCCAAGCATGAAGTGGTGTTTTGTGAATTGCGTGAAATGAAACAGCTTGAACATGGTATGAATGATAGCTATTCATATGAATTTGTATCATTTCAAGCGTTGAATTTTGTAATTCGTATATCTGATGAAGAATTAAGTACAGCATTGAAAGAATTAACAGAGAAACAGCGTAGTGCTGTCTTGTTGCATTTCTTTCAAGGCATGAACGACAGAGAGATTTCAGAACTATATCATGTTTCACGTTCTGCTATCAATAGCAGACGGGATAGAGGACTGAAAAAATTACAGAAGTTATTAAACGAAAGGAAATAAGACAAATGAAAAAAGATTATGGTTATCCCTCTTATGACCTCATTTGCAGAGCGACCAACGGAGATGAAAAGGCAGTCAGAGAAATATTAGATTTTTATAACGCCTATATCTCCAAAGTATGCTTACAACCATGCTATCACACAAATGGTACTGTACATATGCAGGTTGATGAAGAACTAAAGGGAGAAATCCATGCAGAAATGATGAAAGCAATTTTAAAGTTTGAAATTAGAGTAAAGTAGTCATTTAGCATGAACAAAGGGAGATACACAGTTTTTATATGTTATCTCCCTTATCGGTTTTATTGTCATATCAAGGCTCATTCAATCGTGGTAAATTCGTGGTAAAATGAATATTTTTGCAATTATGAAATTGCTTATAAGTATAGTGTTTATGCGGATAATTCAAAAACTCATATAGAATTTTATACAAATTTTATAATTGTTTTATTTTCTCAATCAACAATTTGTAATTTGTTAAACTGTTATAATGCTTTGTACAAAAACAATGTTAAAGTAACAAAGTTCAAAATCATTAAAGGAAATAATTCAGATTTTTTATAAGTGGATTAACCACTTTAAAATAAGGATTAATTAGTAGAATAGTGGTTTACAAGAATATCAGAGTTCTGTTGCGGTAGGTTTTTATCTTCATCTAGTTTTTGAAAGATATTTTCATTAATATATATA
>OBXO01000540.1_pt1 | contig 28248 bp, 23 predicted proteins | sample 1501431 | NCBI WGS metagenome assembly OBXO01 (sample SAMEA2580163, study PRJEB22360) | human gut metagenome | biome: human gut; feature: human-associated habitat; material: faeces | place: Denmark | collected 2008/2010 | reverse complement strand
TATTGCCTGCGCATATGGGAAGGGGCTTCCGGGTAGGGGGGGAGCCATAAAGAATGCGGGAAGGTTTGTGACAGAGGAGAATTTCTTTGTTCTGAACGCGGATACATTTTATGAGATGGACTACTGCCGGCTTATGAAGATAAAGGAAGAGAACTGCCTGGATATGGCGCTGGTACTCCGGGGAGTACCGGACGTAACGCGATACGGGGAGGCAGTCCTGGACGGCGTGATGCTGGCCGGCTTCAATGAAAAGACGGGAGAGGCGCGTCCCGGCACCATCAACGGCGGTGTTTACCTGATGAGCCGGGAACTGCTTGAGCAGATTCCGGCAGGTAAGGTTTCCCTGGAGAATGAGATGATTCCCAGATGGATGGAAGAGGGAAAGCGTCTGGGCGGCTTTATCAACGACGGATATTTTATTGATATCGGCGTGCCGGAGGATTATTTCCGGTTTCAGGAGGATGTTAAGAGAGGAGTCATCAGATGGTAATCAGAGGAAGAGCGCCGCTGCGGGTCAGCTTCGGCGGCGGAGGTACGGATGTGGAGCCCTTCTGCCTGGAACAGGGAGGGGCTATCATAGGCAGCACAATCAACAAATACGCATACTGCTCCATCATTCCGAGAGATGACGAGCATATCACCGTCCATTCCCTGGACTTCGATATGACGGTGAAATACAACACGAATGAAAATTATGTCTACGACGGCAAGCTGGATTTGGTTACGGCCGCGCTGAAGGCAATGGATATCAAGAAGGGCTGCGAGGTCTATCTGCAGTGTGATGCGCCTGCGGGGTCAGGGCTGGGAACATCCTCCACAGTCATGGTGGCTCTTCTCACGGCAATGGCCAGATGGAAGGGAATCGAGATGGACAATTATGCGATGGCGGATCTGGCTTACGGTGTGGAACGGTGTGATCTGAAAATCGCCGGAGGTTACCAGGACCAGTATGCCGCAACCTTCGGCGGGTTTAATTTTATTGAATTTCATGGCCGCAACAATGTGGTTGTCAATCCTCTGCGGATCCGGAGGGATATCATTAATGAGCTTCAGTATAACCTGCTTTTATGCTATACCGGCAATATCCACGTTTCGGCCAATATCATCCGGGATCAGGTCAACAACTACAAAAAGCAGGATGCATTTGAAGCCATGTGTGAAGTGAAGGCTCTTTCCTATGCGATTAAGGATGAGCTGTTAAAAGGAAATCTGCACAATTTCGGCAAGCTTCTGGACTACGGCTGGGAGAGCAAGAAGAGAATGAGCAGCAAAATCAGCAATCCGCAGATAGACACGCTTTATGAGGAGGCCAAAAAGGCCGGAGCTTTGGGAGGAAAGCTGCTGGGAGCAGGCGGCGGCGGGTTCCTTCTGGTTTATTGCCCTTATAATGTGAAGCATAAGGTTGCCGCCCGTCTGGAGCAGGTCGGCGGTCAGCTTATGGACTGGAATTTTGAGCTGAGGGGCGCACAGAGCTGGCTCTGCAATGATGAAAGATGGCAGTATCAGGATGTGAAGGTACAGATGCCGGATAAGGAATATCAATTCAATTTTTAATATATCCGTCGGAAGGCAATTCAAATACCAGGAGACTAGAGATGGAATCAGTAAAAAGGCCGGGCGGACAGAGAGATACGGGACGGGGGACGGCGCCCCGGAAGGTGGTATTTCTGGATCGGGACGGCACAATGAATACAGAAGTGAATTATTTGCACACCCCCGGGGATCTGGAACTGATTCCCGGCACCGCCGAGGCCGTTAAGCTGTTAAATGAGGCAGGCTTCGCCGTTATTGTGGTGACCAATCAGGCTGGTGTGGCAAGAGGATATTACACGGAAGCGGATGTGGAAGCGCTTCATAATTACATGAACAATCTGTTGAAAGAATCAGGGGCCGGAGTGGATGCATTTTACTACTGCCCCCATCACCCGGAGCATGGTATTGGCAGATATAAGATGACATGCCGCTGCCGGAAGCCGGGAACCGGAATGTTGGAGGCGGCCGCGCGGGAGCTGCCCGGCGGCATTGACCGGGAAAATTCCTGGATGATTGGTGACAAGCTGATTGACACGGAGGCCGGACATAATTTCGGAATCAGGAGCATTCTGGTCGGTACCGGCTATGGAAGTAAGATTCGGAAAGAGCAGGAAGCGGCCGGAAAGCTGACGCCGGACGGCAGGTGTACGGACGGCAGCTATGACTATTATGCTGCCAATCTTCTTGCGGCGGCCCGCGCTGTCGTTGAGGGCATCTGTTAAATAGGGGTTACTGTTCACACGGCAGTATCCCAAAAAGCGTATTATTGTTTAAAGCACGCCGCTTTTTGGCGGGATGTGAACATTAAGAAATATGGAACAGGAGGAAGCGAAAGATGCAGCTTAGAAACAGAATATTTGCAGCAATAATGATACCTGCAGCCGTGCTGTCCATCGCGCTTCCGTCCGTCACGCTGTTTACCGGAGACGGCTTCCTGGCGCCTTATATCAGAACCCCTGAAGCTGCTAAAATGCTGGCGGAGATTGCCGTCCTTCTTCTGCTCTCAGGAGGGATTTTCTTCCTGATACAAAATAAGGGGAGACAGGCGGCCGCGGCGGCCCTTCTGGGAGCGGCGTTCTGCTGGCTTCACGTGGTTTTCCTCCCCATGGTTCTTTCCGCCCTGTATCTCGGATTTCTGGTGCTTGCCGGGCGTTTTCTCCGGGAGAAGGTGTTCGGGATAGAGGACCACAGCGGTTATCCGGCAGATTTCCTGCTGGGCAGCAGTGCAGTCATTCTCCTTTTCTGCCTCCTTTCGGCGGCCGGAGCAGGCCGGATCCCGGTCATGCAATTTGTCTGTGCGGCGGTCGGTTTCATCCTATATGCATGCTATGGCGCCAAGCTTTACAGGGAGAGGGGAAGAAAAGAAAAAGCAGCCGATTCTGCGGGCCGGGGGAGTGATAGGAAAACGGGCTACTTCGGACAGTTCTTTTACCCGGGCTGTTATACGCTGATTTTTACGGCATTCCTGATCCAGGCGGGCAGGATGAACATTGCCTTGGACTTTGACACGCTCTGGTATGGCGTCAGGTCGGAATATATTCTGGCCGGCGGCGCAGGAATTTACGAAAATCCCGGACTCGTGGGGATGGTTTATGTCTACTCGAAAGGGCTGGAGGTTCTGACACTTCCCCTCTCGGATTTGGCTTCGCACAGCTACCTGTTATTTTTTACACTTTGGCTGGCTGTGATGGGGCTTATGATGGTTTACAGAATTGCCCGTCTTTTTATGGGACGGGAGTATAGTGTTCTGGCAGCGGCACTGTGCGCCTCCCTGCCTGCAATTATGAATATGGGAATTTCTGCAAAGCCTGATATTATTACATGGCTCTTGCAGTTGATTATGATAGAATATTTCTTCCGGTATCTGATTAGTACCGGGGCGGGAGAGGATAGAAACGGTAAAAGATCCGGAAGGGGGAATGTAACGCTCCTAATTCTGGCGGCGGGAGCATATCTTTTGTCTCTCACGATGAAACCCACCTCCCTGATATTTTCAACAGCCGTATTCGGCATGATGGGCATTTACCTGATCGTATGGAGGCGTCTGTCTTTTCGCGCATCCCTCAGGCACTGGGCGTCCATAATCCTGCCGGGGGCGGCGCTCGCAGGAATCTGGGCGAGAACCATGATGATAACAGGAATGCCAGTGACCTCTGTTTTCACCTCCATTTTTGCGAAATTAGGATTTGAGATGAAATACCCTTTTGCCACAGGTTCACTGCCTCAGAACTGGCAGGATGAGAGCAATCTTCATGTGCTGTTCCGCAGGCTCTGGCAGATGCTTTTATCGCCGGAGGGAAAGGACATGGGACATGTGATTATCGCTTGGGGAACCTCCCTGCTCTTTTTCCTGGTACTATTCATCGCTGTGTCCGTAATGATGGGAGCAGCCGAAAAAAAGGAGAGGGGCTGTATCATCACTGCCGCTGCCGTGATATTCTGGCCGTTTCTGGCGGTGAATCTGATCAGTCTGGTAATGCTTTATCAGGTGGACGGGAATTATTTTATGCTGCTATACACCTTTCTGGTACTCATAGCCTGCCGGCAGCTGTCAGGCCTTGCACAAAAGAGTGCCAAAAGACTGGTCATCCTCCTGCTGGTGCCGCTTCTCGGGTTTAATATCCTGTTGACGGCGCAGACAAACTGGGCATGGTCGGTGGGTTTTTCAGAGATACGGCCAGTCAATAAGGGGCGTTATAACCATAAAGCAAAGCAGCATGAAGATATGATTATTAAAGGAAATGCGGCAATCTGGCAGATACTGGCGGCCGATCCTGAAAACAGGGTCATTGCCTTTGGAGAGCATCCGTTCTGTCTGCAATTTCCGTGCAACGTACAGTCTTACAAAGACATCACATCGCCGTGGGGAAATGTGGAACTGGTTAATTCCCCGGAAGCGTTTGAAGAATATATGGAGTATGCCGGTACGGATTACGTTTACGCCGAGTCCGGATATATCGGCGCCGACAGCTGGGAGTGGAGCTATGGACTGCTCCGGGACCTGATATCGGACGGCGTTCTGACCGATTTCTTTTTTGAAAACGGAAATATGCTGGCCCGGTACAGCAGGGAAAAGCTGCCGGGAGAAAAAGCGGCGGAAAATCTGCGGCTGTTTGATGAGAATTACATCACTTCGGATATGGTGAAACAGGAGGTAAAAGAGAATGAATGAATACAGATATCTGACAGAGCTTTCAGAACGGTATCCCGTGTTAAAGCAGACAGAGAACGATATCAAGGCATCCTATGAGATTATCAGGGAAGCATATGAAAACGGAGGCAAGCTTCTGATTGCCGGAAACGGGGGAAGCTGTGCCGATGCGGAACATATTGTAGGCGAGCTGATGAAGGGATTTGTCAAAAAAAGGCCGGTATCGGAAGAGATGAAAGAGGCGCTTATTGCGGCTGACCCGTCAAGGGGAGAACGGCTGGCCGGCCGGCTGCAGCAGGGGCTTGCGGCTATCGCCCTGACAGGCCATCCGGGTCTTTCCACTGCATTTTTAAACGATGTGGACGGGGAAATGATATATGCCCAGCAGATTACAGGTTTTGGAAAGCAGGGGGACGTATTTCTCGGCATCACCACATCGGGAAATTCTGAAAATATTATGTATGCCGCCGTGGCGGCCAGAGCAAAGGGAATGAAAGTATTAGGCCTGACCGGAAGGGACGGCGGAAGATTGAAGGGGATCTGCGACGCGGCGGTTGTAGTGCCGGAAAATGAGACTTATAAGATTCAGGAGCTGCATCTTCCGATTTATCATGCTCTCTGCCTGATGTTAGAAGAGCATTTCTTCACTCAGTAGGATTGTAGTTAAGACAGGTCTGCGCATTTGCAGCAGTTTGGCCGAAGGCTGAACTGTAACTCAATAAGACATAAGACAGGAAAACGGAGTTTGCAGGATAATGGATTATAATGTTGATAAAAGGTTACTGTTCACAGGCAGTATCCCGCGAGGTGTTTTCGCACGAAATACGCTCGAAAATCCCGAGTTACACGGCGCGAAACGGTGTTTCCTTCTGTTTCTGTGCATCGCGAAGCGGGTTATTGGTCACAGAATCGCGCTTTTCAGCGGGGCTGTGAGCAGTAACGATAAAAGTTACTGGAGGGCAGGCAGCTTTGTGTTCTATGCTTTCCTTTTGTATACGGTATTAATATGGAGCTGTGAATTACTCGATTTATTCTGCTGGCTTACGGGCATTCCCCAGGTTACCTTCATATCAAGAGCGGCAGCCCTTGCCTTTACTGTTTTTTTTGGATGGAGGGTAATTGGGGTTCCGAGGGTGAAACGGGTTAAGATTGATGCTTATATGGTACTGGGGAGCATATTGATAGCAGGCTTCTTTGCCGTCAAAGGCATCCGGCCGGATATGAGCTATGATACTTACAATTATCATCTGCTGAGCCAGATCCCGGGTTTTACGGACAATTTGAATTACCACGTTATGCCGGGAAAATTCCAGATGTTCGGTTTCCGTCTGGGGGACAGGATGTTTTATCCGTTCCGCGCCCTGCTGGGACTGAGGATGGGAACTCTTTTAAATGCGGCGGCAATGCTTGTCATTTACCGTCAGGTCACCGTATTTCTCGCATGGTTTCAGGAGTCCTTCGGAAATAAAGCGTGGAAGCTTTTGTGCCGTCCGTCGCTTGTGGCCTTCTTTGTTGTCTGCCGCTTTGACCTGATATTACAGAGCGGAACCTATATGGTAGAGCTTCTGGCGCTCCCTTTTTTTCTGGAAATGCTGTTTCTTCTGGTGAGGGAGAGGGAGGAAGGGAGCGTCCGGAAAGAAGCTTTTGTCTTCAGCCTGACCGGTGGAATTCTTTTCTGCATGAAGATGACAAATATTGTATATCTGGTGCCGCTGGTGCTTTTATATATCTGGAAGATAAGAAAGGATATCACGGTTCCTCTGTTCCTGTCCTGCCTGGCGGCAGGAGCGGTTCCGGTTACGGTTTATCTTGTATACAATACAGTCAGTACGGGAAACCCGGTTTTTCCGTATTACAATACAATATTCCAATCGGAATATTATCCGATTGAAAATTTTAAGGACAGGCGCTGGGGACCGGCCGGACCAGGAGAAGTGCTTTGCTGGCCCTGGTACATGATACGCTATCCAGATTACAGGCTCAGCGAGCTTCCCTGTGCCTACAATCTGGATTTAGCCGCAGGATATCTGGGGATGGCGGGGATTTTGGCGGCGGGCCTGTACGGCGGCATCCGGAAAACAGGCAGGAAAAAGGCCGGGAAGTACCGGAGGGAACTTCTGCTGATTGCCGTATATGTTAGCTCCATGATGATATGGACCGTTACTACCGGTCATACAAGGTATTTCATGGGAGGAATTCTATTAAATGGGATTCTGCTGGCGATCTGCTATCTTCGTCTGATGAATGCGGGGGGATGGCTTCCCGCTCTGGCCGGAATCCTTCTGATACTGCCGTTTGGGGGCCGTGTGGAATACGGTTTTAAGACGGTATGGCAGGGATACGAATGGTGTATGAGGGACAGTTCCCTGGACAGCTATAAAAAGAATGCCAGATGGATATTCAGGGACCGGGAGATTTTTTCCCAGACGGTGAAGGAGCAGGTGGATGTGATCTTTCTGACCTGGGACGACTACGGAAGCTACGCACGCCTGATCGGCGGAGATGTTCCCGTTTACAACCGGAATGCGATTGTCGGAGAGCTGAAAGCTCATCAGGATCAATACCTGGCGCAGGTGGAAACGTTCATGCGTGAAGGAAAAGGTGTCTACGATATGTTTCCGCAAAGTGCGGAGAAATTGGACGCATACCTTGAATGGATGAACAAAGCAGGGTATTATGTAGATGATATGTTTTATATGACCGATAAGCTGTCCGGCCCGCAGGCCTTTAATATGGCAAGGCTCAGCATGGCGGACGGGCGGAAGAACCGATGGTATTATGCATATGCCGATGACCGGCAGGGACGGTTCCAGATGGAAAAGAATTCCGACCATTATAAGATGACTGCTATTTTCGGGGATCCTGACTGGTGGCTCAATCCATATCCGTTCCGGATTATTATCACTGTTTCCGATGAAAATACGGCGAAGATAGCCGGAACTGTGGATTTGTCAGGAGCCTCCGAATACCAAAAAACAGAAACAGAGCTTGATCTGACCGGCCTTTCCGGTACAATAACGATAAGCGTTACCTCATCCGTCGAAGGAAAACGCGGTGTGGCGGTCAATCCGGTGATAGAAGAAGCGGTGCGGCAATAGAAAAATAAACGTTATTGTTCACACGGTTTTAAACGATAATAGAGAAACACGATTAAGAGTAACCAGAAAGCAGGAGGAAAAGAGAATGGATACGATTGCAGTATTGATTCCCTGTTACAATGAGAGCCAGACAATCGCAAAGGTGGTAAAAGACTACAGGGAGGCTCTCCCGGAAGCGGTGATTTATGTTTATGACAACAATTCCACTGACCATACCGATGAGGCGGCCAGGGAGGCGGGGGCAATCGTCCGCTATGAATACCGTCAGGGCAAAGGCAATGTAATCCGCAGCATGTTCCGCGATATTGATGCAGAATGCTATCTGATGATCGACGGGGATGACACCTATCCGGCTGAAAATGCCAGGAGCATGGTGGATCATATTCTGTCGGGCAGGGCCGATATGGTGATAGGGGACAGACTGTCCTCCACCTATTTCACGGAAAATAAAAGACCTTTCCATAATACGGGAAACCGGCTGGTGAGAGGCCTGATCAACACGATTTTTACCAGTGATATAAAAGATATTATGACAGGATACAGGGCCTTTAATTATGAATTTGTAAAAAGCTTCCCGATTCTGTCCAAGGGCTTCGAGATCGAGACGGAGATGAGCATTCACGCTCTTGATAAGAACTTCAAGCTTCTGGAGGTACCGGTAACCTACCGTGACAGGCCTGCCGGGAGCGTCTCCAAGCTCAATACGTATAAAGACGGATTCAGAGTGTTAAAGACGATTGCAAGGCTGTTCCGTGATTACAAGCCGTTTGCCTTTTTCGGCTGGCTGGGGCTGCTCTGCTTTATAATTGCAACTATATTTTTCGTGCCGGTTCTTCAGGCCTATTTTTCCACCGGCTTGGTTGCGAAGTTTCCCACGCTCATTGTATGCTCCGGCATCTATGTGGTATCCTTCCTGCTGTGGATGAGCGGACTTATTCTGGATGTTATTGCAAAGAAGCACAGACAGCTGTTTGAACTGTATCTGAACATTCTGAGCAGCAAAAAGGAGCTGAAATAAAGGAGAAACCGATAAATGGAACCGATGAGAAAGAAAGCGGTGAAAATGACATCTGTGCAGGCAAAGGCAGTCTGGATACTTCCCATACTGTTTGGAACCGCGTTTTGTTTTTACTACCTGGACCTTGCCGCGGACAATGTGGCTTTTTCAGATTATGTCAGGCTGATTAACTCCTATCTCCCCGATGTGGGGAATCCGGCTAAATTTTTTGTACCGGATATCCTCACCAGGGTACCGATAACGTATCTGGGAAGAATAATTAATGTAAAGCTGTTGGGATATAACACTTTTTTCGATATGGCCCTTGGTGTCCTCGGACTGGGACTGGGAGCTGCAGCTTTATCTGTTTATGCAGGCAAAGAAAAGAAAATTTCCTACCCATGGTATCTGATGATTCTTTTTGTTTACTTCAGTCTGAATAAATGGGAGATGCTGACGAACGGGACGGGCTGGGTTTGTTTCGCCGCTGTGTCCGGGTTTATCTGCCATTACGTAATTCTGGATCGGGCCGTTAGAACAGGACACTGCCATAGGAGGGACAGAATCTTTCTGATGGCACTGCCCTCTTTTCTGACGCTGCTTGTGGCCGGCCCTTACTGCGGAAGCTATTCGGCTCTGCTGACTCTGGTGTATCTCGTTATGCTGGCTGCAGATTATAGAAAAAAGGGGAAAATAAACCGGCTCTATCTGGGGTACCTCGCGGCGGTGCTTATTCCCCTGGCCCTGTACCTGTGGAGTAATTCCTATGCGGTATATGTACACAGAGGGGCGGTGACGGACAGAAATATCATATCCCAGCTGATTGCAGATCCGTTGTTTTTTGTCACCTTTCTATTGAATGCGTTTGCCTCGGCTGTGCTGGGACAGAACCAGATAGTGGATTTTGCAAATAAAGGCAGCATTTTCGGAAGTGATCCATTTGTTTATCTTCTGGGAGCAGCGGTTATCTTCCTTTACCTGTACAGCCTGTATCTGAACCTGAAATACCGTCTCTATGAGAAAACAATATTACCGCTGCTCATGATTCTGAGCGGAGGGATCAACCACCTGCTGATTCTGTCGGCCCGGTGGATATTCTTAAAAGACAGTTACGGCATGACATCCCGATACGCGCTGCAGTATCAGATGGGAATTGTCGGAATATTACTGACATTTGCCGTAGTCATGCGGCTGGGCCGTGAGACTGAAAAATCCGTGAAAAAAGGCCCGGGCCCAATAACCGTTGTGCTTGTCGGTCTCGGCACCTGCCTGATTCTTGCAGGAAACGCCTGGACGACAAAGGAGGAGTTGAAGACTGCCCCTTTCCGGAAGGATTATCTTCAGATATCCAGGGAACTGGCGATGAATTACAGGACGGCCGGCGATGCGGAGTTGGTGGAGTATCTTCACAATGATCCTGATTCAGTGAGAAAGGCAATGAAGATTCTGGAAGAGAACAACCTGAATCTTTTTAGAAAATAGATGTTACTGTTCACACGATTGTGCATCGCGAAGCGTGTTAGTTTTCGCAGCACGCCGCTATTTGGCGAGATGTGAATACTAACAAATAGATTATGGCAGCCGGTGCAGGGTCATTGAACCGCCGGAGATGCAGAGGCACGGAAGAATAAAGGAGGGTACGCCCATGAAAGTAGTGATATTAGCAGGAGGATTCGGCACCAGAATCAGCGAGGAAAGCCATTTAAAGCCGAAGCCGATGGTGGAGATAGGGGAACAGCCTATCTTATGGCACATAATGAAATATTATTCCCAGTTTGGCTATCATGATTTTGTAATCTGTCTGGGATACAAGCAGTATGTGGTAAAAGAGTATTTTGCCGACTATTTCCTTCACACCTCCGATGTGACCTTTGACCTTGTAAGCAACAGTATGGAGGTTCACAACAATTATTCGGAACCGTGGAGGGTGACGCTGGTGGATACGGGCCTTCATACAATGACAGGAGGACGCATCAAACGCGTGCGCGAATATATCGGTGACGAGACCTTTATGCTGACCTACGGCGACGGCGTATCTACGGTGGATCTGGAGGCGCTGCTTAAATTCCATAAGAGCCACGGGAAGATTGCCACGATAAGCGGAGTGAATATCGGACAGCGGTTCGGCGTCCTGGATGTGGATGCGGACGGTGCGATTCATGAATTCCGCGAAAAGAGCGATGATGACGGGAAGATTGTAAACGGAGGTTTCATGGTAATGGAACCGGGAGTCTTTGATTATATAGAAGGCGATGATACCGTATTTGAGAAGGCTCCTCTGGAAAATATGGCAAGGGACGGCCAGCTGATGGTTTACCGCCATGACGGATTCTGGAAATGCATGGATACCCAGCGCGATAGAATGCAGTTGGAGAATATGTGGCAGGAGGGAGACGCCCCCTGGAAGATCTGGTAAAAGGAGCGCAGCAGTAACGGTTCTTGCTGTCTGAACTGTTACGCGCAGCACGCAGTGCAGAAATACGAGGTGGAAAATATATGGAGTTACTGGAGTTTTACAGAGGAAAAAAGGTGCTTGTCACGGGGCATACCGGCTTTAAAGGTTCCTGGTTTGTCAGAATGCTGACGCTTGCCGGTGCGCAGGTTACCGGATACGGTTTAAAGCCGCCCACACAACCCAGTATGTTTGAGATAACGGGATTGGGGAATACAATCGATCATGTCATCGGAGATATACGTGATTTAGGCCGTCTGAAGGAGGTTTTCGACCGGGTACGGCCGGAGATAGTCTTTCACCTGGCGGCTCAGCCGATTGTGCGGGAATCCTATAGAGAACCTGTTTATACCTATGAGACAAATGTCATGGGAACTGTCAATGTGCTGGAGTGTATCCGGCTGTGTTCTTTTGTACGCTCCTTTGTGAATGTGACCACCGACAAGGTATATGAAAACAAGGAGTGGGAATTCGGCTACAGGGAAAATGACCGTTTGGACGGTTATGATCCTTATTCCAACAGCAAGTCATGTTCCGAACTGGTGACACACAGCTATAAGCAGTCCTTTTTTCAGGACGGCCGCTGTTCCGTCTCTACATGCCGGGCGGGGAATGTGATTGGAGGAGGAGACTTCGCGGACGACCGAATTATCCCGGACTGCATCAGGGCGGCCATGGCCGGAAAAGAGATCACGGTTCGCAACCCATACTCGATCCGCCCCTTCCAGCATGTACTGGAACCGCTATTCGTCTACATGACGGTGGCAAAGCGGCAGTTGGAGGAACCGGCTCTTGCCGGAAATTACAATGTGGGACCGGATGATGCGGACTGTGTGGACACGGGCCGTCTTACCGATCTGTTCTGTGAGAAATGGGGCGGAGGACAGACCTGGATTAACCGGCATGACGGAGGACCTCATGAAGCAGCTTTCCTGAAGCTAGACTGCTCCCGCATCAAGAGAATCTTCGGCTGGCAGCCTGCCTTCCACGTGGAGGAGGCGATTGAAAAGACCGTTGAATGGTCGAGGGCATGGCAGGCAGGGGAAGATATGCTGGCTGTGACCGACAGGCAAATCAATGAATTTTTGGAAAAAAACCGACATGGAGGTAAATAAGATGTCTGATGAGAAGATAACGGCAGCAGGTGAGGAAGCGGCGCGCAGCCATATCCTCGAACTGGTGGCTGATTACTGTGACAAATATCATAATAAAAAAGGTCCCTTCGAAGAGGGGCAGCGAATTCCTTATGCGTCCCGCGTCTATGACAGCAGTGAGATGGTGAATCTGGTGGACAGCGCCCTGGAATTCTGGCTGACCTCCGGCCGTTATACGGACCGGTTCGAAAAAGAGCTGGCCGGTTATCTGGGAGTCCGCTACTGTTCCCTGGTCAATTCCGGTTCTTCAGCCAATCTGATCGCGTTTATGACTCTGACCTCCAACCTGCTGGGGGAGCGGAGAGTGAAACGGGGAGACGAGGTGATTACAGTGGCCGCCGGTTTCCCCACAACCGTGACACCGCTGATTCAGTATGGAGCTGTCCCTGTGTTTGTGGATGTGACGATTCCACAGTATAATATCGATGTGACGAAGCTGGAGGACGCCCTTTCCTATAAGACTAAGGCTGTTATGATAGCCCATACGCTGGGGAATCCCTTTGATTTGGCAGAGGTGAAAGCATTCTGTGACAGACATGGACTCTGGCTGGTGGAGGATAACTGCGACGCTCTGGGAAGCCGTTATACGATTGACGGTGTGACAAAGTTCACCGGTACGATTGGGGATATCGGTACTTCCAGTTTTTATCCGCCGCATCACATGACAATGGGAGAAGGCGGCGCCGTTTACACGGACAACGCCCTCCTGAACAAGATAATCCGCTCCTTCCGCGACTGGGGGAGAGACTGCGTCTGCCCGTCCGGCTGCGACAATCTCTGCGGCCACCGTTTCGACAAGCAGTATGGAGAACTGCCGCTGGGCTATGATCATAAATATGTTTATTCCCATTTAGGATATAATCTGAAGGCCACCGATCTGCAGGCGGCTGTGGGCTGTGCCCAGCTGGAGAAATTCCCTTCCTTTGTGGAGCGCAGGAAACACAATTTCACCCGTTTAAAGGCGGAGCTTGAGGGGACGGAAAATCAGTACATTCTGCCGGTCCCCTGCCAAAATTCCGATCCGAGCTGGTTCGGTTTCCTGATTACATGCAAAGAGGGTGTGAACAGGAATGAAGTGGTGCGTTATGTGGAGTCAAAAGGAGTGCAGACCAGAATGCTGTTCGCCGGAAACCTGATCAAGCATCCGTGCTTTGATGAGATGAGAGAGAGCGGCAGCGGATACCGCGTGGCCGGGACTTTGGAAAATACGGACCGGATCATGCGTGATACCTTCTGGGTAGGCGTTTATCCGGGCATGACTGATGAAATGATTGATTATATGGCGAAGGTGCTTATAGAGGCAGCCGAAACAGCAGGAAAAGAGGCGTAAAACGGTGACGGAGACAGCCGCAAAGACTTATGATCTGAGAAAGGTCCATGAGGCGAACAGGAAATTATTAAAGGAAATTGACCGCATCTGCAGGAAGTATAAAATCAACTATATGATGGATTCGGGCACCCTTTTGGGAGCGGTACGTCATCAGGGCTTTATTCCATGGGACGACGACGTGGATGTGGTGTTTACAAGACAGAACTTTGAAATGTTCATGAAGGTGGCTCCCAGGGAGCTGCCTGACGGAATGTCGGTGCTGCGGCCGGAAGAGATCAGGGGCGGTAAGGTGTTTTATGATTTTACAACCAGGATTATCTACGAAAACAGCCGGGTACACGAAGATAATGAGCAGATGCGTTTTTACGACGGGAAGCTGAATCATCTGTGGGTGGACTTATTTATTCTGGATCGCCTTCCCGATGGAAAAGGAGCGGCCGCCCGTGCAAAATTCATGCAGAAGGTTATTTACGGCATGGCTATGGCCCATAGGAATGGCCTTGATTTTTCAAAATACAGCCTGGCGGACAAGTTCCGGGTGGGCGTCCTTGCCACGGCGGGGCGTCTGCTCCCGATGCCTGTCTTATTCAAACTCCAGCGTCTGGCTGCGATGAAGGATGCGGACAAAAAGACAAAGCGCTGGTATTACAGTAATTACCAGCCGGATTACCTGTATGTAACGCTGGAAGGCGAGTGGTGCGAGAAGACGCTTGATATGGAGTTTGAAGATTTGGAACTGATGGCGCCGATTGGATTTACACATGTGCTGGAGTTAATCTACGGCGATTACAGAAAGCTGCCGCCGCCGGAGAAAAGGGTTCCGGCCCATTCGACAATTGAGATACAGATATATGACCAGGAGAAATGACAAAACAATGAAAAAAATTTCAATTATTATTTCTGTCTACAATGAGGAGGAGGCACTGGAGGAGTTCTACCGTGTATCATGTCCGGTGTTCGAGGCTTTAAGCTGGGATTACGAGCTGATCTTTGTGAATGATGGAAGCGCGGACGGTTCCCTGTATATTTTAAGACGGTTTGCAGAGGAGAATTCCAAGGTCAAGGTGATCAATTTTTCCAGAAATTTTGGTCATGAGGCGGCCATGCTGGCCGGACTTGATTACAGCACGGGAGACGGCCTTGTATGTATGGACGCAGATTTGCAGCATCCTCCGGAATGTGTGGAGCAGATTATCGCCGGATTTGAGGAGGGGTATGAGGTGATCAATATGGTCCGCACCAGAAACAGGTCGGCCGGATTCATAAAAAATTTAACCTCCTCCGCATTCTATAAACTGATTAATAAGATATCCGATGTGAAGCTGGAGGCCAATGCTTCGGATTTTTTTGCAATGACTGAACCGGCGGCGAAGGTACTCAGGGAAAATTACCGGGAAAAGGTACGCTTTTTGAGGGGATACGTACAGAATATAGGGTTTAACAGATGCAATATAGAATACGAAGCCAGGCCAAGGGTGGCTGGGGAAAGTAAATACAGTCTGAGAAAGCTGTTTAAATTCTCGATCAACACGATCCTCTGTTTTTCGGATCTGCCGCTGAAGCTGGGAATTTATTCCGGAATGTTTGTAGGTTTTCTTGGACTTATCGTTATGGTTGACACAATTTACGAGTGGGCCGTGCATGGTACGCCTAATGGATATGCCACGATAGTTGTCCTTCTCTGTTTTATGTTCGCCATGCTGTTTGTCGTTGTGGGGATTATCGGGGAATATATTGCAATCCTGTTTACGGAACTGAAAGACCGGCCGATTTATATTGTCAAAGATACGGAAAACATTCCTTCAGGCAGCGGCTGCGGGCCGTTAGAAAATATTGACAGGGCGAAGCGGGATGAAACATGATATGATGGTGAAAGAAAAGAATGACTGTCACAACTCACAGTCCTGTGGGATTTGGGGCTGTGCGGGGCAACTGAAAATTATCTGGGGAAAATTATTTATGAAGAAATTAATGAGTTTACTCTTGAGTATAATTATGATTCTTGCCGGACCTGCCATGACTTCCTACGCGAAGCCGGACTGGCCGTCCGACACAGGGATTCAGTCGGAAGCGGGAATTGTCATGGACATGGATTCCAAAACGGTTATTTTCGGACAGAATATCCATGTTCAAAAGGCGCCGGCCAGCATAACAAAGCTTTTAACGGCTCTGGTGGTGATTGAAAATGCCAATTTGGATGATATGGTTACATTTTCCGATGACGCTATCCACAACGTGGAAGAGGGCGCTGGCAACAAGAATGCGCTGGAGCCGGGGGACAAGATGACAGTGAAAGACTGCCTTTATCACATGCTGCTCACTTCGTCCAACCAATCGGCCAACGCTCTGGCAGAGCATGTGGCAGGAAGCCGCGACGCCTTTGTGGCGTTGATGAATGAGAAGGTGAAGGAGTTGGGCTGTGAGAACAGCCATTTTGCCAATCCGTCGGGACTGAACGACGATACACAGCTCACGACAGTATATGACATGGCGCTGATTGGAACAGCGGCATATGAAAATCCGGTGCTTCTGGAGATTGGGTCAGCCAAAAGCTACCGTCTTCCGCCTACGGCCAATAATCCGGACGGAGTGACGATTAAGATGGAACATAAGATGCTGACCGAGGGAGATCCCAACTATTATCAGGCGGCCATTGCCGGAAAAACGGGATTTACTTCGATTGCCGGTCAGACACTGGTTACTTACGCTTCAAAGGATGACAGAAAGCTGATTGCGGTGACGATGAAGAGTACGGAGTTTACCCATTATCAGGATACCAAGGCGCTTCTTGACTTTGGCTTCGACCGCTTTAAAAATATCAAAATTGCTGAGAATGAGACCTCCTATACGACAGGGGATCAGCCGGTGGAGCTGGGGGACAGTTCCTATGAGCCGTCCGACCTTTTAATTGACCCTAAAGCAGTGATTACCGTTCCTAAGGATGCGCAGTTTTCCGATACGGTCAAGAAAGTGGTTACTAAACTTCCGGAGAATCATCCGGACGGAGCCGTGGCTCTTCTTGAGTATACCTATAATGACCGGAAAGTCGGAGAAGTTTACATAATCAGTGCGACAAAAGCCGCTGCCGAGGAGGCGCAGCATTCCGGAGAGGGAACGGATGAAACGAATCTGGCGGGGCAGGAGGTTGAAAAACCGGATTCCGGAAAAGAGACCGGCGGTTTTATCCTTAGCACCTTTAAAATACCAAAACAGGCTCCATGGATTGCCATGGGAGCTGTGATAGCAGCCGCAGTCCTGGGATTCATCATCATGTACTTTAAGAAGAAGAGGGAAGAAGAGCGCAGACAGATGGAGGAGAGAAGAAGAAAAAGGCGCCAGCGTCTGGAGGAAATCGGATGCACCCAGGAAGAATTTGAACGCCTTTTGGAAGAACGGAACAAGCGGGACAGATAACGGCAGGCGGACACCGTCGGATTTGTCACCGTTATGTTCCAGGCAGATGGAATAGGGGCTTAATAATTACGTAATATATAGGCTTATTAATCTTGAGAAACCTTGGAAAATATGAAGATTTTTTGAATTTTTCAAAAATGACTACAAAAATGAACAAGTATATTATATAATAGCCATGCGGCGCAAGGAGGTATACTTTTGATGAAAAGATTTTTAATGTTAGCAGCGTGCATGGTTCTTCTCAGTGGATGTACACAGAGCAATATTGTAAACCCGGAATCTGAGACAAAGATTGCGGATCCTAATTTCGATATTCAGAATGATATAGAGATTGACTGGACTCAGGTAAGTGCAGATGCAGAGAGTGTCTTCGAGGATACTGGTGCATATCCGTACAGCAAAGATTTCCATTTCCTTCTGGAACCGCAGAAGAAAGAAGTCATGCTGGTGTGGGTGGTATCAGATAATTTTCCGGCCAGCGAAATCAGAACTTATTCGGATAATCTGATTAAAGGATTTAATGACGTAGTGGCTACCCAGGATTTTTCGATTGAGACATCGAGTGATGATTCGTATGGCGGCCTCTGGAAGAATTACGCACTTTCGTTTGGAATTGCACCTGAAAGTACACAGGATGACGAGGAAACCTGGTTTATCAGCGGCAATTTTGGAGCGGGCGTAGATTTTGTCCTTCCTGATACGGCGGAGCTGGAAAAGAACCTGGCGGCTCAGGAGAGCGGCGGCACACAGGCGGCTGAATAGCAGTCGTTGAGTAATTGAATCAGAAAATAAGCGTCCTGCAAAAGCAGGGAAAAAGCAGGTGAAAATTAAAACAGGATGGGTAACCGGGCATGAGCCGTATATCCATCCTGTTTTTTCAGTTTCACAAGGAAGTCTGTCCTATGAATCGATAACCTGCACGCTCTGTGCAGGAGCGTGCAGGGAGTACGCAGGCGGAGCGGTTTTTATTTGACAGGAGAACTTTCCTGTTAAACAAAAAAGACCCGCCTGTTTCAGGAAACAGGCAGGCCGCTGTGGTACGAATAGTTGCCGAGTTCATTCATTATAAGGGAAAGATCCTGTTTATCAAGTGAAACAGGGCTTGTAATGCAGTTATTTAACAGATAATAGACATTGCTGCACTTGGCCAGTGTCTGATGGAACAGATCCACGAATGAGGCTGTGGAGGCCAGGGAACGTTTCCAGGGGTTACACCAGGGCTGGTGATCCAGATTGCAGCTGTTGCGGTAATTGGATATCGTATCGGTCACCAGCTTTGCGGAGGCAACCGGCTGCTTTAAAAACAGGGATTCAACAAATTCAATGCTGTTTTTCTTCCTTCCCGATTTATCGGCCAGGGTGCGGCAGCCGAAACGGATGGCCCAGACGGAACGGTGAACCATGGCCGGTGTCACCTGGAAATTATTGCGGTATGTGATTGGGTAATACGTTTCATTGATACAGGATGCCAGGAAATGGGAAATAAATTGAAGCTCCTGGCCGTTTAAACAGATACTGGCCGTCTGATTGAATTCGGACGGTTTTTTCTTTTTATATTTCCACAGCAGGATGGCATCCAGCTCATTTTCCAGAGCCGCATGCAGGCCGTGGTTCTTCGTCGAGGGTTCACTAATGTCATAGCCGATCCTGCCGTAGATAAAGGGATGGCAGATAGAGTCGGCAATATAATGGTTAATAAAACCGGCAAGGTAGGCGACAGCTTCTTCCTTCTGCTGTCTCGAGCTGATCAGTCCGATATGGCGCAGGCAGCAGTCGAAAAACTGGCTGACCTGATGTTCATGCATGTGAGAACCGACATTCCTGTAATCCTGATGACGGAGAATGGGAATATTGTAAAAGAAAATGTCGGGGCCCTGGAGGCCGAGCTGGTAAAGCCAGCGGTATTTGGCTACGATATGCTTTAACTGAGAGTTCGGCATATCATTGTATGCTTTCATTCCAAATATATAATGGGTAGTAAAACCTGGCATGATAATACCCTCTTCCATTTTTATTTTCAATTATTCGCGGTGAGTGAAAAGCAGTGGATTACGTCTTTCACATTTTGCTAAGTATTCATAGTATACCACATTCCTTAACGGATTGCGATAGAGTTTGTGCATAAGGAGCTGGAAAGAAGAATAAAAAGATACAGAGAATGGAAAATTTGCGGCGGCAGGATGGAGAGTGTAAAGGTGATCCATGATCTCGTATGGGGACCATGGCTTTTATTGTTATTTTTAGGAACGGGAATTTTTTATACGTTCAAATTAAAGGGATTTCAGATTTTTCATTTCAGGTACTGGTGGAAATCTACGGCAGGAACGCTTGGCAACAGAGATGAAGAGGCAAAATCACAAATTGCGACGGCATGTACGGCCCTGGCGGCGACCGTGGGAACGGGAAACATTGCCGGAGTGGCGACGGCTATCGCTGCGGGCGGTCCCGGCGCAGTATTCTGGATGTGGGTGTCTGCCTTTGTCGGGATGGCGGCAGCCTATGGAGAGACGTATCTTGGAATCAGGTACAGATACAGGGGGACGGACGGACAGTATATCTGCGGTCCTTTTGTGTATCTGGAGCAGGGCTTAAAAAGCCGCGGTATAGGGCTGCTCTATGCGTTCTTCTGTGTCCTGGCGTCATTGGGGATGGGGAGCATGGTTCAGGCCAACTCGATTTCAGACAGCTTTACCTATGCATTTTCCCTACCGCCCCTGATTACCGGGCTTGCGGTAACGGTTCTGACCATGGCGGTGATTTTCGGCGGCATCGGAAGAATATCGGAGGCTGCCAGCAGGCTGGTACCGTTTTCGGCCTGCCTTTACATGTTTTTGTGCGGTATTGTAATTTTCAGCTGCTATGATAAAGTGCCGGGTGTGTTCAGCGAGATTGTGCGGGAGGCATTTAACTTTAAGAGCGCGGCCGGAGGGGCAGCTGGGTACGGAATGTCAAAAGCGCTGCGCTACGGGGTGGCAAGAGGAGTATTCTCCAATGAAGCCGGATTGGGAAGCCTGGCGGTGCTGCACGGCGCGGCCGGGGAGACAACGGCCGAAGAACAGGGAATGTGGGCTATATTTGAAGTGTTTTTCGATACAATCATAAGCTGTACATTGACGGCCCTTGTAATTCTCTGTATTGCCGGAAAAAGCGGTGCGGCGGGGAGCATGTTTTACGCAGACGGGCAGACGGACGGAAGTGCGATGATCGCCGCCTGTTTCTCCCAGTGTTTCGGTGCGGCGGGGGGCTATCTGACGGCTATATCTATGGCCCTGTTTGCTTTTGCCACCATCATTGCATGGTTTTACCTCGGCAGGCAGGCAGTCGCCTATCTGACGGAGCATTCCGGCGCAGGAAAGGTGTTTCTCTGCTTTTACGGATTCATATATCTCAATGCAGTGTTTTTCGGATGTGTGGCGAAGCTGGAGCTGGTCTGGAATCTGTCCGACGTATTTAACGGACTGATGGCGGTTCCGAACCTGATTGGCATTCTGCTTCTCTCAAGAGAAGTGAAGGCGCCGTTGAGAAAAAGGAGAAAAAGATAAGAAAAGATAAAGACACGAAAGCCAGACCAAACGATAACCTGCACGCTACGCGCACAGGTCACCGCCTTCAACAAAAAAGCCTCTCCAGCAGTGAGAGGCTTTTTGATATTTGAAAAAGGGAGGAGAGCTGATACTTAAATCAGCTCGATATTATGAAAAAAATCTTGTAAGCATTGTTAACTGCTATGGTTTAAGTATATGGGGGAAAGATGAAGAAATCATGTTAATTGTGTAAAAGGTTTTTTAATGATTTGTGAACGAAATATGAACGATGGAAGGAAACTCCCCCAATTTCCATCGCATTGATTCTGCTCATTCAGCGCCTGTTTTTTTTCCATATAACAGGACAGCCAGCCTGGGTACAGCGGTATTTCCAGCCTGCACTGATGCAGAAGAGAGCAGCCGACAGCAGACCGATCATAAGGAGCAGGACAAAACGGTAGCTGTTTGTCATGTCATAGATAAACCCGTAGACGGGAATCAGGATGACTGAGGCAATCGGAGCGCCCATGGAGACTTTGGCAAATATTTTTTCATAATCCTTCCGGCCGTAGAATCTCAGTGTCAGAATAGGGGACAGGACCATGATTCCGGCGCTGATTAATCCCTGGCAAAAGGCGGACATGCGAAAGAGGATGAGACTGCTGCCGCTGAGCAGGTAGCCGGCCATTGCCAAAAAACCGATTCCAAGAACGCCGTAGCACGTCTTCAGGCTGCCGATTCTGTCGCTGATTACTCCAATTGCGATTGAACCGGCCGCGCTCCCGATGGAAGCGTATGCAAGGGCATTGCCGGTCTCGGCTGTGGTGTAGCCGAGTAATGCTCCGTAGGTAGGTATATGCTGTGTAAAAACGCCAATACCGGTAATGGAAATCATAAAGAACAGCAGTAGATAAAAGGAAGCCGAGTGCAAAGCCATTTTTTCCGGTATTTCCACTAAATCAGATTCCTTCCGGCCTGCGCTCCTGTCAGCCTGTGTCCCGGTCCGGTAAGGAGACGTGGATTTATCCTCGGGCCTGTTTCGCAGAAAGAGAACGGAAGAAAGAAGAACGGCAGTCAGCGTAACGCCTCCGACAAATAAATACCCGGCGCGCCAGCCGTGAGCGGATATTATTTTTGAGGCAGCCGGCTGAAAAACGGAGCCGAATAAGCCGACAAAGGCCATCTGAAGTCCCAGCATCATTCCTGTATTTCCTGCGAACCAGCGGTTAATCAGGATAGGCCCCAGCAGACTTACCAGAATCGTGGATCCCATTGCATAAGGAACCGCCATCAGATACCAGCCATAGACCGAATTCATAAGCCCGAAGGACATGAAAGAGAGCGCCTGCAGAACGGCTCCGGCTGCGGCTACGAGCCGGACGTCATACCGGTTAATAAGCCTCCCTGCCAGCGGAAGCCATAAAACCATGACAATGGAAGTGATGCTTAAATAAATGGACAGAGTCCCTATTCCAACGCCGATATCGCGTGATACGGGATACAGAAAAAGCCCTGAGACAGAATTGATTCCTCCTCCGGCAAAGCCGCGGATCAGGATAACGCCCAGAAGAATGATCCAGGCATAGTGCGGTTTTTTGTTTTTCATAAGATTTAAACGCTTTCTTCAGAGCGATCCTTCCTCAAATTTTACGGTTATTGTTGGCTTTTTTTCGATTTTTATTCGTTACTCTGCGGAGCGTGCAAGTTATCGTTTGCGATGCTCTATCCATCCAATCACATCTCCGATCACCTCATCCCTGCAATATTCATTGAATATTTCATGGAACAGACCGCCGTAAATTTTCATCTGTTTATCGGAAGAAGGAACAGTTTTAAAGAAATCATAGGTGCCCTGTACATTTACAAGGCCGTCTTTTTCTCCGTGTAGCATCAGGACAGGATATTTTAATTCTTTGATGCTGTTTTCAAACCAGGTGATGCCGCCCGGGATGCGGATTGTCTGAACTTTCAGAGCCTCAGCTATTTCAGCTCCATATTCAAAAGGGAGACCGGACTTTCGCCCAACCAGTACCGTATTGGTTAAAGTCTGGACAAATCTTCTGCATTTTGCTACACTTATAGGACAAGAGCAGAAAATCTTAGGAGGAAATAAATATGCAGAATCCAATCGTTACTATTGAGATGGAAAACGGCGACATCATGAAAGCAGAGCTTTACCCGGAAATTGCCCCCAATACAGTGAACAATTTTATCAGTCTGGTTAATAAGGGATACTATGACGGCCTTATTTTCCACCGCGTAATCAAGGGGTTCATGATCCAGGGCGGCTGTCCGAACGGCAACGGCATGGGCGGTCCCGGCTATTCAATCAAAGGAGAGTTCAGCCAGAATGGCTTTACAAACCAGTTTAAACACACCAAAGGGGTGCTTTCCATGGCCAGATCGATGGCTCCGGATTCCGCAGGTTCCCAGTTCTTTATTATGCATGAGGATTCACCACACCTGGACGGAGCCTATGCGGCTTTTGGTAAGGTGACGGAAGGTCTTGACGTTGTGGATAAAATCGCCGCCATGAGGACGGATTGGAACGACAGGCCGATGAAAGAACAGAAGATTAAGAAGATGACGGCAGAGACGTTCGGAACGGAATATCCGGAACCGGAGAAATGCTGATTGTACCGGTGAACAGGCGGAGGCCGGCCGGAAAGACTGAAGAATAGAAGATATGACAATTGTAAAAGAAGTAACAGTAGAAGGAATCAGATATCCGGTCACTGTTTCGGATGACAACGAGGCTCTTCTGGCCGCAGCAGCGGCGGGAAGAGCCATTATTGGGATATGGGATCCCTCCGTGCGCCCTTTAGGGGCAGGGTTTGATGCATGCCTCTATCTGGTTTGTGAGATGGAGGCGGCGGACGATATGCTTTTGGAAAAGGCAGTCAGAAGACAATACGGACTTCCATGGATTATAGCGCAGACAAAGCGTCTTCTGATACGGGAATTTACAAAGGACGATCCGCTGGAAGCCGAATCGGCCGACGACGGGGACGGTGTATTTTCTGACCGTGCCAGGAGAGAGGATTATATTGACAATCAGTACCGGTTCCACGAATGCGGGCTTTGGGCCCTGGTTTTAAAAAAGAGCGGTCTTATTATAGGGAAAGCCGGAATTACGGCAGGGGAACTGGGGTATCATATTTACGGGCCGTACAGGGGCCGTGGATACGCTTTTGAGGCATGCTCGGCGATACTCGGCTATGCGGAGGAAGAGCTGAGGCTTCGTCATGTCCGGATAAAAACCGGGGAAGGGAATGAAGCTTCCGTCCGCCTGGCAGCGGCCCTGGGTTTTTCAAGGTCGGAGGATACGGGGCAGAAGAGTGAGGGGATTCTTACGTTTGAAAAATATATGCAAACAGATATGCTATAAACAATAATAGTTTATGCTGTTTAAACTATTTCAATAAACAAAAGAAAGGCATTAATAATGGCATCAAAATTATTTGATTATGATAATCCCTTCTTTATGTTCATGTCGAGGATATGGGATTTAATGATTCTGAACTTCCTTGCCGTTTTACTCTGTCTTCCGGTCATAACAGCCGGGGCGTCGGTGACGGCATTGTATTATATAACTCTTAAGATGGCGGAAGACAGGGAGTCGCATATATACAGGAGTTTTTTGAAAGCATTCAGGGACAATCTGGTACAGTCCACGGCCATCCATCTGATTGTGACGGCTGCCGGGGCGGTGCTGCTGCTTGATTTCTGGTATTTTGTTCTGGGGGGCAGAGTACCGGGAGCTTCAGCCTCCGATATCTTTGCCGCCGGCATATTTTCTTCCGGCAGCCCGGCGCGCTTTGCGGCAGCCGCCCTGCTGCTGGCTCTGATGCTGCTGTATCTTTTTATAACCGTATATGTATATGCCATCCAGGCAAGATTTGTAAATACGGTCTTCAAGACGATAATCAATGCGTTTATGATGGCGGTACGCCACCTTCCGTCCACTGTTCTGATGATAATCCTGAACTCCGTATTTTTTTATATCATGTTTCATTACGCTTCATGGCTGGGATTCTGGGTGCTGTCCGGCCCGGTTTACCTGAATTCACTCCTGTTATGCAGAATATTTAAGAGGTATATGCGGACGGATGCAAAAGAAATTACAGAAACAGACAAAAATTCAGCCGAATAGTATTGTATTTTGTATGTACGGAGTATATAATATATTGTATACAAAAAAATGCGTTGATACAATTTACTACGAAAGGATAAGACCGGAGGAATAGAAATGATAAAGCACCTGGGGCTTAAAGCCTACGGTAAGATTAATCTGGGGCTTGACGTGGTCCGGAAGAGGGAAGACGGGTACCATGAAGTGCGGATGATTATGCAGACGGTGCGCGTGTATGACAAGATTGACCTGGTGCGCAGCGAACAGCCCGGAATCAGGCTGGAAACAAATCTCTATTATCTGCCTGACAATGAAAACAATCTGGGCTACCGGGCGGCCAAGCTTCTGATGGACGAGTTCGGCGTTATGGAAGGCGTGGAAATCAAGATGAAGAAATTCATCCCCGTGGCAGCCGGTATGGCGGGCGGAAGCAGTGATGCGGCGGCCGTCCTGTTCGGAGTAAACAAGATGTTTTCTCTGGGCCTTACAATGGAACAGCTGATGGAGAGGGGCGTAAAGCTGGGAGCCGACGTGCCTTACTGCATCATGAGAGGGACAGCGCTTTCCGAAGGAATTGGGGAGATTCTTACGCCGCTGCCTCCGATGCCGCAGTGCCAGCTCCTGATCGCTAAACCGCCGATCAGCGTTTCCACTAAATTTGTTTATGAAAACCTGAACCTGCCTTCGCTGTCCCGGGATGCACACCCGAATATCGACAAAATAGCAAAGGCTCTGGCATCCAGGGATTTCTACGGTGTGGCGGATAATCTCGGAAATATACTGGAGACGGTGACGATACCGGCTCACCCGGTCATCCGGGAAATCAAAGAAAAAATGATGGAACTGGGAGCTGTAAATGCCCTGATGAGCGGCAGCGGACCTACCGTGTTCGGATTGTTTGTAAATCCGGCGGCTGCTCAGGAGGCATATGAAGAAATGCGCTATGGGAGTGCGAAAAGCCTCTCAAAGCAGGTATATCTGACCAGCTTCTATAACAACAAAGCAGGAAAATAATTAGGACAGGGGAATTATTTATGGGAAACAATTTTGAAGTGAACATGAATGAGTACCTCCCGCTGAGGGATGTCGTATTCAACACGCTCCGGCAGGCCATTTTGAAAGGGGAACTGGCGCCGGGAGAAAGACTCATGGAAATACAGCTTGCAGAAAAGCTGGGAGTAAGCCGAACCCCGATCCGCGAGGCAATCAGAAAACTGGAGCTGGAAGGCCTGGTACTGATGATTCCGCGTAAGGGAGCGGAGGTTGCCAAGATTTCCGAGAAGAGCTTAAAGGATGTTTTAGAGGTAAGGCGTTCCCTGGAGGAGCTGGCTATTGAGCTGGCCTGCCAGCGGATGACGGATTCCGATCTCATGGAAATGGAGAGGGCGGGAAAGGCATTCAAGGACGCCGTTGACAATGGAAATGCCATGGAGATTGCCGAGACGGACGAGGCTTACCATGATGTTATTTATAATTGTACCAGGAACATGAGGCTGGTGCAGATTTTGAATAATCTGAGGGAACAGATGTACCGTTTCCGTCTGGAATATATCAAGGATGAGGACAAGAGACAGATTCTTCTGATTGAGCATGAGAAGATCCTGAGGGCCCTCAGGAACCGCCATGTGGCTGAGGCCAAGGCGGCTGTGCGCGAACATATTGACAACCAGGAAATCACGGTTCTTAAGAATATAAAGGAGCAGGAAGAATGACATTTAAAGAGCTATATTTGTCAGGCCAGGTTGAATTTGAGGAAATAGACAGGTTTATTTCCAGGTGGAATAATTCCGATGATGAAAGAACGCTTGCAAAATATCTGGGCCTTAACGCAGAGGAAGAGGACGTCTGGATCGATGACAGCGATGAAGCGCTTCAGGATATGCTGGATTCTTATGAAAAGGTGGCCGGGACTCCTGTGGCGCTCGGCAGAACAGGGATTATCGTCAATAAGAACGGTTTTGGCGCCCTTCCGATGCAGCGGATATCCTTGGAGGCGGCCGGGGCTCTGCTTCGGAAAGCTTACGATGCAGGGATACGCTTCTTTGATACGGCGCGGGATTACACCGACAGCGAAGAGAAAATCGGCCATGCGCTGAGCGGCGTGAGGGATAAAATTTATATTGCGACAAAGACCTCGGCAAAAACGGTGGATAAATTCTGGCAGGATTTAGACACCAGTTTACATAATTTAAAAACTGACTATGTGGATATTTACCAGTTCCACAACCCGGCATTCTGTCCGAAGCCGGGAGACGGCAGCGGGCTCTATGAAGCCATGCTTAAAGCCAGGGAACAGGGCATGATACGATATATCGGCATTACGAACCACAGGATGGCTGTGGCGGAGGAAGCGGTGGAATCGGGACTCTATGATACGCTCCAGTTTCCGTTTAACTATCTGTCCACAGAGCGCGAACTTTCCCTGGCTGAGTCCTGCCGTAAGCAGAATATGGGCTTTATCGCAATGAAGGGGCTTTCCGGGGGCCTTATTACGGATTCAGCAGTGATTTATGCATGGATGCTCTCTCATGAAAATGTACTTCCCATCTGGGGCGTGCAGAGGGAGGCGGAGCTGGATGAATTCATCAGCTATATCGATAATCCTCCGGAGCTTACAGATGAGCGGAATGCCGTAATTGAAAAAGACAGGAAAGAGCTGGCAGGCTCATTCTGCCGGGCCTGCGGTTACTGTCTTCCATGTCCGTCCGGCATCGAGATTAATCTCTGTGCCAGAATGTCGCTCCTCTTAAGACGGATGCCCCCGGATGATTTTCTCACGGAGGAAGGCCAGGCGAAGATGAAAAAAATCGAGGACTGCGTCCATTGCGGACAATGCAGTGCTAAATGTCCTTATGGACTGGACACCCCGACTCTGCTGGAGGAGAATTATAAAGACTATAAAGAAGTACTGGCTGGAAAAACAGTCCGGAAATGAGCAGAATCTTACTGTGCTAAATAAAGGTAACAGTTCAGGCGGGGCGCTGTTACTAAAACATATGGAGATTTAACTGAGGTTTGGAGGACGCGTCCGGAACGGACCATGTCCGGTGTGGTGAGGGGATGGCTGAGTCTACCGTCCCCGTGGGAAGTTGGTTGTGGAGGGGGAATCCGGCCGGAATGAATTCTTACGGGGACCGTTTGCACTTTTCGAAGCGCATAGCCGTGCTAAATTCGTGAGAAACCTCATTAAGCACGGATGGGCTTCCATATCCCCTCCAGAATTGATTCCGCCTACTTCCCCCGTTCAGGTTTTTGCCGGGGACGGAAGACTCAGGCGGAGATTTTCGTGGCACCGGACATAGTCCGTTCCGGGCGCTGATTGTCTCTAACCTTAAATGGGGAGGACCCTGTCGCGACCACTACGTATTTCCCACACACGGAAGCACTGAGTGGCCTCGACAAGGTCCGCCCCCCGCACTTAACGCGTGAGACACTCAGCGGCCGCAGGCCAGCGGACGGGGCC
>OBXO01000535.1_pt1 | contig 28440 bp, 17 predicted proteins | sample 1501431 | NCBI WGS metagenome assembly OBXO01 (sample SAMEA2580163, study PRJEB22360) | human gut metagenome | biome: human gut; feature: human-associated habitat; material: faeces | place: Denmark | collected 2008/2010 | reverse complement strand
CGGCGATGGAGAAAGCGGCAGCACCGTTGCCAATTTTGGAAAAAATATTGGCGGTGCAATTGGTGAAAATAAAGGAACGGTATCCAATGTAACCACATTGCCGGTTGTTGACAGTGATAAAAAAGCAACACAGAATGTAGTGTCCGGTAATTATAACGTGGGCGGCGTCATTGGTTTAAATCATTCCAATCAGGTATCTTCTCTGAAAAATTACAATAACTTAGGCATTGTAACAGACGGGGACGAAGCGGTACAGAACTTTGGCGGAATAGCAGGTCAAAATGATAATTCAGGAAAATTGGCAGACTGTATCAATAAAGGGATTATCAGCCTATCTAACAAAAATGAACAACCGGATGGCGACGGAGCTTTATCCCGGGAACCGCTATATATTGGCGGAATTGTGGGATATAATGAAGGCAGTTTAAATAAATGTGAAAATGTACTGGATGAAACATACTTTACGAAGAGCGATAAACTTTTTGAAACATGTTTAAAGGATCTGAATAAAGCAGATGGGGCATTGCCCTCTTATTTAGGAAAATGCGTTGGAGGAATTGCAGGAGGCAATCTGGGAAATAATGCAAAGGTTACGGACTGTTTTGTAAATAATGCCGTTTTGGGCAAGGATTTTGTCGGCGGACTGATCGGCGTAAATATGGGAACTGTCACAAACGGAGGACTTATATCCACAATCCTGGAAAATGTCACAGGACGAAAAGAGGACGTAAGTGGCCTTGTAATCGGCAGCGGTAACATGGTTGGAGGTATTTTTGGCTATACCTACGTTGAAAATGCGCAGATATCCAATTACGTAAACGCATCAAATGTTCTGGGTGCATCTATGGTCGGCGGTATTGTAGGTATGAACGGAGCGGACTTTAACAGCATTCAGAAATTATTGGATGCTGACTGGAATGGGCAGCTGGATGAACTGGCTTCCGGCACCGATGAATATTATAAGAAACTCATGCAGAAAGATTTAAGCGATGCAGAGCGAAGTAATATAGAAAATGCACTGCTTAATTACTATTCGAAATTAATGCAGGGAGGATTAGCGGCTGAGCATACAAACGCTGCAAGTAAGATAACCAGCTGCACCAATACAGGATTTGTTTACGCGGTGAAACGATACAGCGGAGGTATTACCGGTGTAAACTTTGGTGAATTAAATAAATGCTTAAGCAGCTATGAAGAAACAGAAGATGGCATTATTGATGCAAAATATGATTTTCTCACAACAGCCGACTGTGCCGGAGGAATCGCAGGTTTAAATCTGGGTTCTGTAATTGGAGATGGAGCCAACAACGCAGACACCAGCAATTATGTATACGGCAATTCTTTTGTAGGCGGAATTGTAGGATGGAATGTGTCTTCTATCAGCGGATACCGCAATGTCTCGGGATGTGTACGGGGACGGAACAATTACGTTGGCGGATATCTGGGAATGAATTCCCATATAAGCGGTATTAATGGTGTTGAGGTAACCTATAATGGCGGTACGGATTCACAAATCTCCGGTAAAAATTATGTGGGCGGTCTTATAGGCTGCAATATTGTACCGGTTAACGAAAATAATCAGTCAGAAGTGCAGATAACAGGTGCTACATCGGGCAATGTTTCCATTAAAGGAGAAGCCTATGTAGGCGGCATTATCGGTTATCATTCCAGCGTGGAAGATTTGAACAATGTCCCGATTCAATGTGCAAGTCTGACTGCATATTATCCTTATGGTGTCTTTGATGCAAATGCATCACAGGAACAGAGCGGAGTGCAAAAGATCATAACGAATTTTGTTAGCTGCCGCAATACAGCTTCGGTTACCGGTTCCCGCTATGTGGGAGGTATTATCGGTTGTAACGAAAAGGGCAGTAATTTAACGGTAACATCAAGCAATAATTATGGTGACATATCCATCGCAATACCGGATGGCATTCAAATCGATGAAGATGCTGCTACTTCCGATCAAATCACAGGAACTTCCTATTTTATAGGAGGTATTACCGGCAGAAATACATCCACCGGTTTAATTCAGCAATGTTATAATGAAGGAAGTGTGAAATCTCCGAGTAAATATCTGGGAGGACTGTGTGAAGTAAATGAAGGCATCATCAAAAAATGTACAATAGGAGATGCAAAAAGCTTCAAAATTGAAGGCAGGAGCAGCGTTGGGGGAATCGTAGGGTTAAATCATACAACAGACCCCTCAAAACCGGCGCGGGTGGAAGATTGCAGTGCCAATCAATATGCTTCCATCGTTGGCGGCAGCAATACAGGCGGTCTTGTAGGTACCAATGAAGCTTCGATTATAAACTGTACGACGTATGCCAACGTATCGGCTAAAGACGGAGACAAAGTAGGCGGAATCACCGGATTTAATAAAGGAAGTATATCCGGAACCGCAATCGGAAGTGAACGGATCATCCCTACTGTCGTGGGGAGAAACTATGTGGGCGGTCTGATCGGTGTTAATGAGGGAATCCTTTTACAGGAGGGCACAAACAGCGATTCCACTTCCCAGGGCGTACAGCCTACTCTTGAAAATTTAGTGAACCGGGCGAATGTAACGGGTGAAAATTATGTGGGCGGAATCGTAGGCAGCCATAACTCCAAGAGTATTAAATCCTGCAGTAACTATGGCAATATTACATCGGAGAAAAGAGATACATCAGATAATATCATTGGATCCGGTTACGCAGGCGGTATTACAGGTATTAATGAATCCGGCAAAGCGATTTCCGATTGCCAGAATTACGGAAATGTCACCAGTAATTACGGACAGTCCGGCGGAATCGTAGGCATGAATTTAGGCACGCTGCAAAGTTGCAGCAACAGTTCCGGCACCATAAGGAGCGATTATGCTCAGGCTGGTGGTATCACAGGAATCAACTCCGGCATCATTAAGGAAAGTATCAATCTTGGAAGTGTGACGGGTGCTGTCACAGGTACCGAGCGCAATGCTATTGGAGGAATTGCCGGCATCAATAACGGTGCCTCCCAGGGTATTACCGCGGGTGAAATTAAAAACTGTACATCAAAACTGAATAGTTCAAATTCAAACTCCATTACAGGGAGTAATATATTAGGCGGCATTATCGGATGGAACCAGGGTACTGTTACCATGAAAAAGAACAGTGGGGAAGACAATAATGTTACCATTAATATGAATGTAAATCAGGCTGCTGTTTATAGTACTGCCGGAAATATTCCATTGATTGGCGGCATTATCGGAAAAGATGACAGATCTGCAACGGATAAGAATCCGGTAAGTATAGAAAATTATATTTATAGCGGTACCATTCATATTAGTGAAATGGCACAGACCTTATATGCCGGCGGAATCATCGGATACAATAACAAAAGTCATATCGTGAAAAACTGTGAATTCAGAGGTACGATAAGCGGACTTGGAAATCGGAATTTTGACGATAAGGGCAACCTGAAGACAGATGGTGGAGTAGGTGGAATTACCGGACGTAATGCGGGAACGATTTATCTAAACCGTATTGGGGACAGCAATGAATACGCCATTAACACAACGCCGGATACCCGCACAACCATTAGCGGCTGCACAAACGTGGGCGGAATCGTGGGGATCGGGGATAAAAACAGCAGCATTTTACGAGATGCTCCCAATAATGGCAACGCTAAAGAAGGCTATATCTTAAATTATGCCTCTGTGACAGGTGTTCTAAATGCCGGCGGTATTTATGGAAACAGCAGTGTTGCCATTTCCGAGTGTAAAAATAAGGGCATTATCGGAGGAAAAACACGAATAGGGGGAATCAGTGGAATTCAGAACAGTTCCGCAGATATTACGGATTGTGAGAACGCCTCCCAGGCAATGATTAATCCTTTGCAAGAGAACAGCAGTGATATAGGTGGTATCGCCGGATATGCCGGGAATGTAAAGATTACCAATAGCAGCAACCAGGGTAAGATCTGTTATGCGAATGAAAGCAGTCAGCCTGCAGGCATTACAAATGTAGGCGGCATTGTGGGAAATGGATCGTCAACCACATTTATAAATTGTAACAATGGTACAGCTGGTGAGACACGGGATTTTCTGACCTGTGACGTCCGCAATGCGGGAGGAATTGTTGGAAATTATGCCGGACCCAAACCGGGAAAGGACGTCAAGAATTCCGAAGACCTCAAAACACTGGCTAAAAACTTTGATTCCTGCAACAATTATATGGATATTGTTATGAACGGGGAATTATGCGGATCTGTTGGAGGGATCGTGGGCAATGCGTCCGGTAACGATCAGTATCTGATTCTGAATTCCTGTGACAACTACGGAAAAATAAAGATGAATGCCAATAAGAAGCTGGATATTTACAATTATACTTATTGCGGAATGGGTGGAATCGTAGGCTATGCAACTACCAAGGTATATATCAATGACTGCAATAATTATGGAGTAGTAGATGCCAATAATTTTGCCCAGGTCGGAGGCATTATAGGAGTAATAAAAAGTAAAAGCAATGCCGTGTCCGTTGGTTTAATCGAAAACAGTAACAATCACACAACCGGTACCATTAAAGGCGGAGGTGATGTGGGCGGAATCATTGGAAGACAGGAAGATGGAGCGTACCTGAAAGTACAGAATAATGATAATAGCGGTTCCATTTATGGAATTCAGAACGTGGGAGGAATATTAGGGCGCATATACCAGGGGACTTCCAGTGCTATTAATTCAGGCGAATACCGTGACTGCACCAATAAAGGCAGTGTTTCCGCCATATGGAATCAGGAAGCAAATGCAACACCGTCCGGTATCGGCGGATGTGTGGGGGCTATGCCTTATGCAGGCGAATTATTTACGAATTTAATTAATGAAGGCGAATTATTGGTTGATAAATCAGTAGGAACCAAAACAGTAACCGGAGTTGGCGGAATTGTAGGCGCATTGGGCAATACCAGTAATTCAAACAGTACGTTTAAAAATTGTTCCAATAAAAAGGACTTAATTTTAAACAGATCAGATATCAGGATTAATTCTCTGGGAGGCATAGCGGGATCTATGGCTTCACCGGCTGGAACTGCCTTAAACGGCTGTACGAACTATGCAAGTGTAATATCCAACGATACCTCTGTAAATGTGGGAGGCATCGTAGGTGCTCTTTCCAGCGGAACGATTACAGCGTGCTCAACTCAAATCCCGCAAGGTTCAGCAGTCCCTGTCATACAGGGGGGCCAGCGTGTGGGAGGAATCGCAGGTTATGTCAGCGGCGTTGCCACCAAGGTTATGAGTGATATTAAAATTGATCCGGATAATGAATCAAAACAGTTCCGGGCTACTTATAACACCTTTCATGTAACCGCAGATAAAGAAGCCGGGGGAATCGTGGGAGAATTAGCAGGTTCTGCAATTTTATCAGTTTACAACACCGGAAATGTATCCGTTAAGCGTGTGGCTGCAAGTGAGCTGTCAAATGTGAATTCAGCAGGCGGCATCGTAGGATATGCAAACGATGCTTCTACCTTGAATAAAGGAATCGTAATCAATTGCTACAGCCTTGGCAGAATTGGTTGGAGTGACACAAAAGCGGCAACTAAAGATGAAGTATGCGGTTACATCGGAGGAATTATCGGTGCCCGCAGGTACACAGGAAACAGCAGTGATTTACGGGATAAAATATGTACGGGAGCCAGTATGCGTGACTGCTATTTTATCAATGACAGAGTAGCATCCACCCTGCCGTATTTAAAGCTTGGGAATACCTCCTTGCAGTTTCATAAATGGATGGTTGGCAATGAACCATTTGCAAAATATAACACCGACAATGGTGACAGTCAGAGCTATATACAAAAGGACGACGCCGGTGAAAAGGGCTATTGGAATGAAGCAAGTTTTGATGCGCTTCTGGATACCATAGGAAAAACAGACGATTTCACCTGGGATAAAAATGTTGAACTTACAAATGTAAACAATATTTTGCAGAATTATTTTTATGAGCTGCCAATACCGGATACAAAAGAAGTCACCGGCGTAATGGGTACGACCTATGAAATGAAATGGAAAGGTCTGGTGGGATTAACCAGCGGCTATGATGTCTCGATTTTTACCAATTATGAATATGTAGACGGAATTAAAACCGGCAAAGGGTCCGCTATCTGGAGTCAGCATTACGACAGCAATAATCTGGAAGGACTGACATTAAATCTGAAGAGTATTGCCTCAAAATACATGGGACAAAAATTGTATCTGTCCATTCAGGCAAAAGGTTACAGTATCGGAGAAGGTGAGAATAAAATTGATATAACCACCGATAGTAAAACATCCATCGTGCAGACCTTTGTGATGATGCCGCCATTACCGACGCTGGAAGTTCCAGAAAAAATGGAGATACAGCAGGAATCCAACAGCAGCAAGGTAACATTGTCCATTAAAAACATAAATGAATATTATACAAAAAGTCCCTATAGCGTTTACCCAGGTTTACAGGAATTAAGCCAGGGGCATCTCTTAGAAGCTAATTTATATGACATGTTTAAAAACGGAACGGCAAAGATTAAGGTCATAGATTATTTCTTAAATAATGAAAATGAATCCTATTTCCAGTGGCATTCCAATGAACATGAAATGAATATTAACTGGGATACTGGGGAAGCGACCTTAACGATTGACTATAGCCAGCCGGGTGAAAAATATGAGAATAAGTTCTGGCATGCGTATTTAGTACAGATATGTATTTCAGACCAGCAAAACTCCATGTCGTTAAACCCGGAATCCTATCCGGACAATACGGTTAAATACCGTTATTTATCTTCTGATACAGAAGAAAAGAGGTTTTTATTAAGTACAACTACCAATCTGACCTCACCAAAAGGTCTGGAAAAGACCTATACCGGTACCACAACAGAACCTGCTTATAGCTTAACCTGGCAGAATCCAAATGAAAGCAAAGAAAATGTAAGAGGATACAAAGTTGTGATCACCAACCCGGTTACGGGAGCTTCGATTGAAAAAGAACTGCTTAAAACAGAGGCTCTTCGTTATGATTTAACCTCAGAAGACATTAAAAAATTGATGGGAGATGATTATCCAAATCCGGAAACGATCAATCATACCCTAAACTGGTCCGTAACAGCATTAAGCGGAAGCAGTGCAGAAGACAAGGTATTCTATAAAGATTCCGATCCGGCAGCAGATACAATTACCCTTCCGCTGATGGAAGATCCGGTGAACTCGGTAGCAGGTTCGGTACCCAGTGAGGTTTATTACCCCTATATGGTAGATTTCAACTGGAAGGATTCCACGTATTCTGCAAATACAAAGTATGAATTTAAATTAACGGTAACATCAGAAGGGAAGGACGTAACCAAAGAGGCATCCCTTAACTATTCCAGTGGAACCACTTGTCAGGTTGATCTGCCAAAAGCATTAGACGCAGATTATAATATAGAACTGACGGTGAAAAAAGTTGGAAATATCGGGCAGACTCTGGATTCTGCAGTAAGTATCGGCAAATTGACGGTGAAAAAATCACTGCCGGCAGTGGCTAATCTGTCACATTCAGAGCCACAGATTGATCCGGAGGATTCCACCAAGATAAAAGTCAACCTGGAATGGAAGATACCGGATGGCGTAAACGAAACAAACTGTTCCGGATATTTATTTGCCATATTACCGGTGGATGAACTGCAGATGGATAATGCCATTACTACCGTTGTAAATGGCTGGGATACCGTTAAAACAGAGTTGAAATTCGATACATCCAGTATTGGAAATGATTATTTCATTTATGCCTATGCCCTGGGTGTGCAGGATGTTTCTTCAACCTCTATTAGAAAATCAATTTCTATGGTACTGCCGAATGACCGGTTAACAAAGCCGGTACTTAAGGGTGAAATCCAGCATGCAGACGGTGTGGTAATTCCGCCGGAAGACGGCTGCGGCAGAGATGAATATGCGACACTAAAATACGTATTCAGCTGGAAAAACGACAAAAACGAACTAAATAAGCTCAAAGGTTGCCGTATCCGGTTATTCAATGATGAAGGAACTCTTATACCACTAAATGGCAAAGATTATCTGGACATTACAGATTCGGGTGTCATAGCAGAAGAGGCAAGCTACACACTTACAAATGATCTGTCAGGATACGCAGGAAAGACTTTAAGTATCAGTATTGTAAAACTTTCCAGTTCCATTACAGCACTTGCATCGGAAGCCGGGGTTCTGCAATTCACGGTTCCAAAAACGAAGCTTAAAAGACCTGAAAATATCCAGGCAGAGATTCAAATGAGTGACGGAACATCCGCTGGTGACAGTTGTACTCAGGCAGAGCTTGCGAATTTAACTTATGTATTTAATTGGGATAATAACCAGATCGATTCAGGAAAAATCAAAGGACATAAGTTTGTAATAATGGATGGGAATGAGGAGATCAATTTCAACAATGGCGATTATGTTTTAGACGGTGAAGCAACATCGAACACTATCAAAATGGACCTATCTGCATACGCCGGAAAAACGCTTGAAATGAAGATCATAAATATCCCGACAGATGAAAATGAGCTTTCCTCGGATGCCGGCTCTGTAGCGATCAGCATTCCAATTCTGGCGCAGGTAAAATCAAATCTGCAGACAGAAGCGTATACACCGCCCCTGGATATGGATTTGGAAAGTGAAAGAGAGATGGAGACTGCAAAAAAGGATGTGCGTGCCGAAACAGAGATAAATAAGAAAGCAGAGCCGAGTACAAACGCAGAAACAAATGCAAGAGCAAATACGGATGCAGGTAACAACGGCTAACGACAGCTGTTGTTGATAAAAATCAAAACAAAAATCCAGGGAAGGGACGTCTTCTCTGGATTTTTTCGTGTGAAAAGTAATTTTTTTATTTTGGAGTTCAAAATATATTCACAAAATATTTCTTGACAAAACACACCTCCTCTTATATACTTTGAATATCAAAATATTTGATGAATAAAACTTAATTTCTGAATTAAAAGGAGAAAAAACCATGTTAGAAAAAATGAAAGACATTATCGCTGAGCAATTAAATTGTGAAACTGAGAATATTACATTAGAGACTTCATTCAAAGAAGATCTGGGAGCTGATTCTTTAGATTTGTTTGAGCTGGTAATGGCTTTGGAAGATGAGTATTCTGTTGAAATCCCTGCAGAAGACCTGGAAGAACTGACTACAGTTGGAAAAGTTCTGGATTACTTAAAAGCAAAAGGTGTAGAAGAATAATTAAGGCAGCTGGCAGCATTGATGCACTGCCTGAGAATAAAAGTCGGCGGAATCCGTCGGCTTTACTATATGTTTCGTTGAATGGAGGTCCGAAATGACGACAAGAGTAACCGAACTTTTAGGAATTGAATATCCAATTATCCAGGGCGGCATGGCATGGGTAGCTGAGCATCATCTTGCTGCAGCTGTCTCCAATGCGGGAGGCTTTGGCTTAATCGGTGCTGCAAGTGCTCCGGCTGAAGTGGTACGGGAAGAAATTCGTAAAGCAAAAGAACTGACAGATAAACCATTTGGAGTAAATGTAATGCTTTTAAGTCCTCATGCAGATGAGGTGGCTAAGGTAGTTGCAGAAGAAGGTGTTAAGGCTGTTACCACCGGAGCCGGCAATCCTGAAAAGTACATGGAACTGTGGAAAGCCGCAGGCATAAAAGTTATTCCTGTAGTTGCTTCGGTAGCTCTGGCACGAAGAATGGAGAAATACGGTGCAGATGCAGTCATTGCGGAAGGCATGGAATCCGGTGGACATATCGGATCACAGACAACGATGACACTGGTTCCCCAGGTTGTGGATGCGGTAGATATTCCGGTAATAGCAGCCGGCGGAATCGGTGACGGAAGAGGATTTGCAGCAGCTATAATGCTTGGGGCTGAGGCGGTACAGATCGGTACCCGCTTTGTAGTGGCAAATGAATCCATTGTTCATCAAAATTATAAAGACAGAGTCATTAAAGCAAAAGATATTGATTCAGAAGTTACAGGGACTACAACAGGACATCCGGTCCGTTCCCTGCGAAATAAAATGACAAGAGAATACGTTAAATTAGAAAAATCAGGAGCTTCCTTTGAAGAGCTGGAATATCTGACACTGGGATCTCTGCGAAGTGCAGTAATGGAAGGCGATATCATCACAGGAACTGTGATGGCTGGCCAGATCGCAGGCTTGATTAAAAAGGAACAAAGCTGCTTGGAAATGATAGAAGAAATAATGGCAGAAGCCGGAAAATTATTAAAATCATAATGTAACAGCTATTAAGAAAGATGGAAAGAAAATTATGATTACGAAAGGATATCAGCATGAATAAAATTGCATTTGTGTTCCCAGGACAGGGCGCGCAGTACATAGGCATGGGTAAAGATTTCTACGAACAATATGATTCCTGTAAGGAGATCTTTGATCTGGCATCGAAAGTAACCGGACTGGACATCCCGGCACTGTGTTTTGAAGAAAATGAAAAATTAAATATAACGGAATACACCCAGGTCTGTATGCTGGCTGTTTCCGCAGCAATCTTAAATGTTCTGGAAGAAAAAGGAGTTCATTCCTGTGTAAATGCAGGCTTAAGCCTTGGAGAATACGGAGCCTTAGCCGCTTCCAGAGTACTATCTCTGGAAGATGCATTTAAAGTAGTCCGTCAGAGAGGTATTTTCATGCAGGAAGCGGTTCCTTCTGGCGGAGCAATGGCAGCAGTAATCGGCATGGATGGAGAAAAAATTGCAGAAATCTGTGAAAATACAGAAGGAATTGTAAGCGTTGCAAATTATAACTGCCCGGGACAGATTGCAATCACAGGAGAAGAAACAGCAGTACAAAAAGCCTGTGAGGCTCTGAAAGAAGCCGGTGCAAGAAGAATCGTTCCGTTGAATGTAAGCGGGCCTTTCCATTCCGCAATGTTAACAGAAGCCGGCAGTAAGCTTGGAAGCGTATTAGATGATGTGGAAATCCGGGAAGTTCAGACTCCCTATGTTTCCAATGTAACAGCAGAATACGTAACCGATAAAAATCAGGTTAAAGAATTACTGCAAAAACAGATCTATTCATCGGTACGGTGGCAGCCTAGCGTTGAAAATATGATAGCCCAGGGTGTTGATACCTTCATTGAAATCGGACCTGGCAAAACCCTCAGCGGATTTTTACGTAAAATCAACCGGGATATGACAGCCCTGAATGTTGAAAAAGTGGAAGATATAGATAAAGTATTAGCAGCTATGTCAATGTAGAGATGATTGATAAAGGAGTATATATGTTAGAAAATAAAGTAGCATTAGTAACCGGAGCATCCAGGGGAATCGGCAAAGCCATTGCATTAAAGCTGGCTATGGACGGTGCATTCGTTGTTGTAAACTACAATGGTTCTAAAGATAAAGCAGATGAAGTCGTTGCGCAGATCAAAGAAAATGGCGGAGATGCCGTATCCTTTCAATGCAATGTTGCTGATTATGACAGCACAGAAAAAATGATGAAAGAACTGCTGGCAGAGTATCAGCACATCGATATTCTGGTGAACAACGCTGGAATTACAAAAGATAATCTAATTATGAAAATGAGTGAAGCGGATTTTGATTCCGTAATCGATATAAATCTTAAAGGATCATTTAATACAATTCGCCATTTATCCAGACAAATGTTAAAACAGAGAAGCGGTAAAATCATCAATATCGCATCGGTATCCGGTGTCCTTGGTAATATGGGGCAGGCTAATTATTCTGCTTCCAAGGCTGGTATTATCGGACTTACAAAGTCTATGGCAAGAGAACTGGCAAGCAGAGGCATTACTGTAAATGCAATTGCACCAGGATTTATTGCCACAGAAATGACCGATGTATTATCCGATGCAGTAAAAGAGCAGTCCATTGCCCAGATCCCGTTAAAGAGATTTGGAAAAGTAGAGGATGTGGCTGAAATGGCAGCTTTTCTGGCTTCTGACCGTGCAGATTATATTACCGGACAGATAATCAGTGTAGACGGCGGTATGGCAATGTAGTGCCACCCGGCATAAATAAAGATAATTACAGTGAATGATTATACAGCAATAACACACCTGCAAATGCTGCAGATATAACGGAGGTAAAATATGAGAAGAGTAGTAGTAACAGGAATGGGTGCAATTACACCGGTAGGTTTAAACGTAGAGAGCTTTTGGGACAGTGTTAAAAAAGAAAGAACAGGATTTGCTCCGATTACCAGATTTGACTGTACAGAATACCGTGCTAAACTGGCAGCAGAAATTAAAGATTTTGTAGCAAAAGATTTTATGGACTTCAAAGCTGCAAAACGTATGGAATTATTTTCACAATATGCAGTTGCAGCATCCAAAGAAGCAATTGAAGATTCCGGAATCGATATATCCAAAGAAGATCCCTATATGGTTGGATGTTCCGTTGGCTCCGGTATCGGAAGCCTTCAGGCTGCTGAAAGAGAGCACACCAGACTGGTAGAAAAAGGACCCAGCCGTGTAAATCCGCTGCTGGTACCCCTGATGATTTCTAACATGGCTGCAGGAAATGTATCCATTCAGTTTGGCTTAAAAGGAAAAAGCATCAACGTGGTAACTGCCTGTGCAACAGGAACACACTCCATCGGTGAAGCATTCCGTACAATCCAGTTTGGAGATGCGGATGTCATGGTTGCAGGTGGTGCAGAAGCATCCATCTGCCCAATCGGAGTCGGCGGGTTTGCAGCATTAACTGCACTTTCCGGTGCAACAGATCCAAAGAGATGTTCCATTCCTTTCGATAAAGAGAGAAGCGGTTTCATAATGGCGGAAGGTGCTGCAGTGGTAGTTCTGGAAGAGCTGGAGCATGCGAAAAAACGTGGTGCCCACATTTATGCGGAACTTGGCGGATATGGTGCAACCAGCGATGCTTATCATATTACCTCTCCTGCAGAAGATGGGGAAGGTGCTGCAAGAGCCATGTTAAATGCCGTGAAAGAAGCGGGATTGAAACCGGAGGATATTACTTATATCAATGCACATGGCACCAGCACACATCACAATGACTTATTTGAAACCAGAGCCATTAAAAAGGCGTTTGGCGATCATGCATATAATATTCGTGTCAACTCAACAAAATCCATTACCGGACATATGTTAGGCGCTGCCGGCTCTATTGAATTCATCACTTGTATCAAAGAGATGGAAGAAGGTTATATTCATCCTACCGTTGGTTACAGCGTACCGGATGAAGAACTGGATTTAAACTATGTTGCAGGGAAAGCGATCGAAGAACCTCTGGAATATGCAATCAGCAACTCCCTTGGTTTCGGCGGACACAACTCCAGTATCTTAGTGAAGAAATATAGAGAGGAGTAATCACATGGAATTTGAAAATTTATTGACCTTAATCGATAAAGTAGCTGCTACCGATCTTACCGATTTCTCTATCGACAATGGAGATGTGAAAATCTCCATGAAAAGAAAACAAAAAGATGTGGTGGTAACCACTGTTCCGGAGGGAATGCTTGCACAGCAGGCATTCTCACAGATTCCGGTGTCTGCTGCCTCCGTTCAGGCTGCACAAAGCGATTCTGTACCAGAGGGAAATACCATAAAGGCACCCCTGGTAGGGACTTTCTATAACTCCGCTTCTCCTGAAAATCCGGCATTTGTAAAAGTGGGCGATGTGGTAAAGAAAGGGCAGACCCTTGGTATCATAGAAGCAATGAAACTGATGAACGAAATTGAAAGCGAATTTGACGGTGTGGTAGAAGCGATACTCATAGAGAATGAGCAGATGGTAGAATACGGGCAGCCGTTATTTGTAATCAGATAAACTACACATGACTTTGGAGGTAAGATTATGGCTTTATCAACGAAAGAAATTATGGAGATTATTCCCCACAGACAGCCGTTTTTATTAATAGATACCATTGAAGAATTAGAGCCTGGGAAACGTGCAGTAGGTAAAAAGTGCGTTAGCTACAATGAACCGTTTTTTGCAGGACATTTTCCTCAGGAACCGGTAATGCCGGGGGTATTAACCATTGAGGCACTGGCTCAGGTAGGAGCAGTGATCATCTTAAGTGTACCGGAGAATAAGGGCAAGGTTGCTTATTTTGGTGCAATCAATTCTGCCAAATTCAAAGGGAAAGTATTACCTGGCGATGTATTAATGCTGGAAGTAGAAATGATTAAAGTGAAAGGTCCAATCGGTGTGGGTAAAGCAACTGCTACCGTAGACGGCAAAATAGTAGCCATAGCTGAATTGACTTTTGCAATCGGATAGGAGATCATATGTTTCAGAAAATATTAATTGCCAACAGGGGAGAGATCGCAGTCCGCATTATCCGGGCGTGCCGGGAACTTGGAATTAAAACAGTAGCCGTTTATTCAGAGGCGGACCGGGAAGCCCTTCATACACAGCTGGCTGACGAGGCAATCTGCATCGGACCTGCTTCTTCACTGGAGAGTTATCTGAATATGGAACGCATTTTAAGTGCTACCATAGCCGCAAAAGCAGATGCCATCCATCCCGGATTTGGATTTCTTTCGGAAAACAGCAAATTTGTGGAAATGTGCCAGAAATGCAATATTACATTTATCGGTCCCAGTGCGGAAGTGATTAACCGTATGGGTAACAAATCAGAAGCCCGTGCTACCATGATGAAAGCCGGTGTTCCGGTTGTGCCGGGTACAAAAGAACCGGTCTATACAGCAGAGGAAGGCAAACGGATAGCTGGAGAAATTGGATATCCCGTAATGATTAAGGCTTCTTCCGGCGGCGGAGGAAAAGGAATGCGGATCTCAGAATCAGCAGAAGATTTCACCGAGAATTTCCAGACGGCGCAAATGGAATCAGTCAGAGGATTTGGCGATGATACCATGTATATTGAAAAATACGTGCAGAATCCCAAACACATCGAATTCCAGATCATTGCAGATAAATTCGGAAATGTAGTTCAACTGGGAGAGAGAGACTGCTCTATTCAGAGGCACCATCAAAAAGTCATTGAAGAATCCCCCAGTGCCGTTCTGACACCAGAATTACGAAAAGCAATGGGAGAGACAGCCATTCACGCAGGGCAGCATCTTATGAAAATGCCGGAACCATTGAATTCCTTTTAGATAAAAATAAAAACTTCTACTTTATGGAAATGAATACCCGTATCCAGGTAGAGCATCCGGTAACAGAAATGGTATCCGGGGTTGATTTAATCAAAGAGCAGATCTATATTGCAGCAGGACTTCCCCTCAGTGTAAAGCAGGAAGACATTTCCTTAAACGGCCATGCCATTGAATGCAGAATTAATGCGGAGAATCCCGCTAAGAATTTTATGCCCTGTCCGGGAAGGATCAATGAAGTACATCTCCCTGGGGGATACGGCGTAAGAATTGATACCGCTGTATACAGCGGATATGAGATTCCACCCTATTATGACTCTATGATTGCAAAAGTAATCGTGCATGACAAAACGAGGGCTTCCGCAATTGACAAAATGAGAAGTACTCTGGGGGAACTGATTTTAGATGGTGTTACCACAAATGTAGATTTTCAGTACGAAATACTGAATAATGAGGATTTTCAGGCAGGAGATTTCACAACCGATTTCATAGAAGAACATTTTTCATAGATGATATTTCGTAAATATTCAGCAGCAGAACGTGTTTGATGTTAAGGAGAGTATAAAATGTCGAAGCTTAAGGATATGTTTAAAAAAACTTCCTACATTCCAATCGGACGTTTGGATGAACCTAAGAAGGAAGAAAAACCTTCTGTAGAAGAAGATGCAGCACCTTGTGTACCGGAGGGGCTTTGGGTGAAATGTCCAAAATGCGGTAAATTGCTCTATAAGCAGGATGTAGTGGATAATCATTATGTATGTCCGAAATGCGGCGGTTATTTTCGGATTAAGACGAAGACCAGGCTGCGTATGGTTTTAGACCATGGTACGTTTGAATCCTGGTATAACGACCTGCCGCAGCGCAATCCCCTGGATTATCCGGGATATGAGGAAAAGCTGGAAGCACAAAGGGAAAAAACGCATCTGCACGAAGCAGTTACTATCGGCAAAGGCAAGATCTACGGAAAAGATGCCGTAGTCGGTGTCTGTGATGCCCGGTTTTTAATGAGCAGTATGGGATATGTTGTGGGGGAAAAAATAACCCGTGCTTTCGAACAGGCGATTGAGGAAAAATTACCAGTAATTTTATTTTGCTGCTCCGGCGGTGCCAGAATGCAGGAGGGCATTGTTTCCCTGATGCAGATGGCGAAAACTTCAGCAGCAATCAAACGTCATTCCGAAGCAGGACTTCTCTATATTCCGATTCTGACAGATCCTACAACAGGAGGCGTGACTGCCAGTTTTGCAATGTTAGGGGATATTATTCTAGCAGAGCCGGGAGCATTAATCGGATTTGCCGGCCCAAGAGTCATAGCACAGACCATTGGACAGAAGCTTCCAGAAGGGTTCCAAAGAGCAGAATTTCTGGTGGAAAAAGGAATTATTGACGGTATTGTGGAACGAAGTGATCTTAAGCTGCGCCTGGCTATGCTCATTGACATGCATGAGAACCGAAACGGCTATGCCTCCTTTCACAAGATCACAGGAGAACTGGGGACTCTTTTAAATGAAGATACAGACTCTTCTGATGCAGAGATCTCTTCTGGTGAAAAAACAGATTCCGCTCTGTCCGGTTTGGATCTCAATGTGGATGACATAGATGTCATAGACGGCTATAAAAAAACAGCCTGGGAAAAAGTACAGATTTCCAGAATGGCAGAACGTCCAACCAGTCTGGATTATATAGAAGCAATCTTTGAACATTTTACAGAACTCCATGGAGACAGAAGCTTCCGTGACGACGGTGCGGTTGTTGGCGGTATCGCTTACCTGAGCGGACAGCCGGTAACTGTAATCGGACAGCAGAAGGGGAAAAATACCAAAGACAATATTACCCGGAACTTTGGAATGGTATCTCCGGAAGGTTACCGTAAAGCACTTCGTTTAATGAAACAGGCTGAGAAATTCCACCGTCCGATCATTAACTTTGTGGATCCCCCGGGAGCTGCCTGCGGAATTGAAGCAGAAGAGCGGGGACAGGGAGAGGCAATTGCCCGGAATCTCATGGAGATGTCTGCCTTAAAGACACCTGTTCTGAGCATTATGATCGGAGAAGGCGGCAGCGGCGGCGCTCTGGGATTAGCAGTTGCAAATGAAGTATGGATGATGGAAAATGCCACTTACTCGGTTCTGTCACCGGAAGGATTTGCATCTATTCTGTGGAAAGACGGAAAACGGGCAAAAGAAGCCTCTGAAATTATGAAAATAACTGCAGAAGACTTAAAAGAACTTGGCATTATCGAACTGATTATACCGGAACGGGAACCGGCTATGTTGGAAAATATAGCCGAAATAGCATCTTATATGAATAAAAATATCAGCAGATTTCTGGAAGACCAGAATCAATTGCAAATAGAGGAAATAGCAGAACAAAGATACCGCCGTTTCCGTAATATGTAGCAGACAGGCAACCATATTGCAAGCAGGCTTTCAATATGCATAGGAGGTAAATGTGGAAGAAAACCGCTTACACATTACTTATTCAGGCATATTGCAGGCAGGCTTCCAATATGCACAGGAGGTAAGAATGGAATTAAAACCGTTAAATATCGGGGATTTAACAGCTAGAATACCGATTATCCAGGGAGGAATGGGCGTAGGCGTAAGCTTGTCCAGACTTGCCGGAAATGTTGCTGCCTGCGGCGGTGTTGGCATTATCTCCACCGCTCAGATTGGCTATCGGGAAGAAGGCTTTGAAAGCAATCCCATTGAAACAAACTTAAGGGCAATTGCCAATGAAATAAAAAAAGCGCGCCAGATTGCAAAGGACGGCATTATCGGAGTCAATATCATGGTCGCTACTAAGCGTTATGGGGAGTATGTAAAAGCTGCCGTTAAGTCCGGAGTGGATCTAATTATCTCCGGCGCGGGGCTTCCTACCATGCTGCCGGAATTGGTGAAGGACAGTAAGACTAAGATAGCACCTATCGTATCCACCATCAAGTCCGCCAGTGTGATCCTGAAAATGTGGGAACGCAAATCAGGCAGACTTCCGGATCTGGTGGTCATTGAAGGACCGAGAGCCGGCGGACATCTGGGATTTTCACCGGAACAGCTGGATCATTTTACACCGGAAATCTATGAAGAAGAAATCAAGGGCATCATAGGTGTGGTAAAAGGGTATGCCGATAAGCATGAAACCCATATACCGGTTGTGGTTGCAGGAGGCATCTATACCAGAGCAGATATAGACCATGCATTTGAACTTGGCGCCGATGGTGTGCAGATGGGAACCCGTTTTGTTACTACCTATGAATGTGACGCCAGCGATGCTTACAAACAGACATATCTAAATGCCGCAAAGGAAGATATCGCAATCGTAAAAAGTCCGGTAGGAATGCCGGGGCGGGCGATTATCAACGGATTTATGAAGCATCCAACACCCGGCATCGGACTAAGCGGTAAATGTCTGAATTGCCTGGAAAGATGCAATCCCGCAACAATCCCTTACTGCATCACCAGAGCACTGGTCAACGCGGCGAAAGGCAATACAGAGGATGCATTGCTGTTTTGCGGTGACAATGCATATCGGGCGGATAAGCTGGAGCATGTAAAGGATATTATGGATGAATTAACGAAGTAAAAAGATGCGGACAGTGTTTAATTGGCACTGTCTGTTTTTATGTTTTGATAAGTATCAGCAATTTCATGATAACGCAATTGAAATGTCAAATTTTATGATTTAATCGAAAATAAAGGTTGTAATAAAAACCACTTTCGGTATATAATGTGATTTAGGCTGTAATTCAGCATTAATATAAGAAGGAGGAGAAATAAAATGAGTAAGGTTAGAACACGATTTGCACCAAGCCCTACAGGACGTATGCATGTAGGCAATTTAAGAACCGCATTATACGCATATTTAATCGCAAAGCATGAAGGCGGCGATTTTATGCTTAGAATAGAGGATACTGACCAGGAACGTTTTATGGAAGGCGCACTGGATATTATTTACCGTACCCTGGCTAAAACAGGTTTAGTTCATGATGAAGGTCCGGACAAAGACGGCGGAGTAGGTCCTTATGTGCAGAGTGAACGTCAGGCACAGGGAATCTACCTGAAGTATGCTAAAATGTTAATTGAAAAAGGCGAAGCATATTACTGTTTCTGTGATAAAGAACGCCTGGAATCCTTAAGGCAGGAAGTTGCAGGAAAGGAAATTATCGTATATGACAAACACTGCCTGAACCTCCCAAAAGAAGAGATTGAATCCAAATTAGCAGCAGGTGTACCATATGTAATCCGTCAGAATATGCCAAAAGAAGGCACTACAAAGTTTGATGACGAGATCTATGGAACGATCGAAGTACCAAACTCAGAACTGGATGATATGATTTTGATTAAATCAGACGGATATCCTACCTATAACTTTGCAAATGTTGTAGACGATCATTTAATGGGAATTACACATGTAGTCCGGGGAAATGAATATTTATCTTCCGCACCTAAATATAACCGCCTGTATCAGGCATTTGGCTGGGATGTGCCGGTATATGTACACTGCCCGCTGATTACCAACGAAGAACATAAGAAGTTAAGTAAAAGAAGCGGACATTCCTCTTATGAAGATCTGCTGGAACAGGGATTTTTAAGTGAAGCAATTGTAAACTATGTAGCTTTGCTTGGATGGTGCCCACAGGATAACCGCGAGATCTTCTCCCTGGCGGAATTAGTGGAAGCTTTTGATTACCGTCATATGAGTAAATCTCCGGCTGTTTTTGATATTAATAAGTTAAAATGGATGAATGGCGAATATATGAAGGCTATGGATTTTGATGTATTCTATGAAAAAGCGCTGCCATTTATCAAACAGGTGATTACCAAAGACCTGGATTTAAAAAAGATTGCAGAAATGGTAAAGAGCAGAATCGAAGTATTCCCGGATATCCCCGATTTAATTGATTTCTTTGAAACCGTTCCGGAATATGACAGTGCTATGTACACCCATAAGAAAATGAAAACAAATGAAGAGACTTCTCTCGCTGTTTTAAAAGATCTTCTTCCTCTGCTGGAAAATCAGGATGACTACAGCAATGATGCTTTATATGCCCTGCTTTCCTCTTATGTATCGGAAAAAGGATGTAAAAATGGATATGTTATGTGGCCGGTTCGTACCGCTGTATCCGGAAAACAGATGACACCGGCAGGTGCTACAGAGATCATGGAAATCATTGGTAAGGAAGAATCAATTGCCCGCATCAAAGCAGCAATTGAAAAATTGGGTAACTAGTAATATACGAAGCTGTACTAAAGGATCATAAATACAGCCAGTGGGGGGCGGTGCAACCATGCACCGTCCCTATTGAGGGCTATAAAGCTGATTTTAGGCGCACTTGGTGCGCGAATGGAGGAAATACGAATGAGTTTTACTAAGGCTCAGTCGCGGGCGATTACCCACAAAGATGGTCCCATGATCGTGCTCGCCGGACCCGGTTCCGGAAAAACGACCGTTATCACAGAGCGGACAAAATATCTGATTCAGAACTATGGGATCAATCCCATGGAAATACTGGTCATTACTTTTACAAAAGCGGCGGCACAGGAAATGCGGCAGCGTTTTTTACGTTTAATGGAACAGGAGCAGACACAGGTTACCTTTGGAACCTTCCATGCAATCTTTTTCGGTATCTTAAAACATGCCTATCACTTTACCGGAGACAATATACTCCGTGAGGACCTGAAGCATCAATATCTGAAGGATATTATAGAGCGGATGCACCTGGATATCGAAGATGAGGCGGATTTTATCGGAAACATTATTACTGAAATCAGTCTCGTAAAAAATGATCAGATCCCATTAGAACACTATTATTCATCCACCTGTTCGGAAAATGTATTCCGAGACATTTATCAAAAATACCAGCAGCGCCTGGAAAAGGAAAATCGCCTGGACTTTGATGATATGCTGGTTTATACGTACCAGTTATTAAAAGAAAGACCGGATATACTCCTGGGCTGGCAAAACCGGTACCGATACATATTGGTGGATGAATTTCAGGATATCAACAAAATTCAATATGAAATCGTGAAAATGCTGGCTGCTCCGGAAAATAATATTTTTATCGTTGGAGATGACGATCAGTCCATTTACCGGTTCCGGGGTGCGAAACCGGAAATTATGCTGAATTTTCCAAAAGAATTTAAAGATACGAAGACCATCCTGCTGGACCAGAACTTCCGCTGTACCGGAAATATTGTGAAAGCAGCGGAGCTTGTGATCCGCCACAACCAGATGCGTTTTCAAAAGAATATGAAAGAAGTCAAAGAATCCGGTGATAAAATCGAACTGCACACATTTGCTAACCAGCCTCAGGAATGTGCCCATATCATAAAAAAAGTACAGGAGTACATCAAAGAGGATTACCAGTACAGCGATATTGCCATTTTATTTCGGACAAATACAGATGCACGGCTGTTGGTTGAAAAATTCATGGAATACAACATTCCATTTAAAATGAGAGACAGTATGCCCAATATCTATGATCACTGGATTGCAAAAAATGTGATCAGCTACATTCACCTGGCACTGGGAAGCCGGGAACGCCGGGAATTTCTTCAGGTTATGAACCGTCCAAACCGGTATATCGGGAGAGAATGTGTGGATGAAGCCCAGGTATCTTTAGAGAACCTGAAAAAATACTATGACGACAAGCACTGGGTAGTAGAGCGGATTGAGCAGCTGGAATATCAGCTGAATATCTTAAAACGGATGACACCCTATGCGGCAATTAATTTCATACGCCACGGTATCGGATATGAAGCATACTTAAATGAATATGCTGATTTTCGCAAAATCAAAGTAGAAGACCTGTATGAGATCCTGAATGAAATGCAGGAGGGCGCCAAGGACTTTAAGACTTTTGAAGCCTGGTTTGCCCATATTGAAGAATATACAAAGGCTTTGAACGATCAGGCTAAAGAGCAGAACAAAATATCGAATGCAGTCACCTTTACCACACTGCACAGCTCCAAAGGGCTGGAGTTTGCCAATGTATTTATTATTGATATCAATGAAGGAATTATCCCCCACCGCAAAGCCATCCTGGATGCGGACATGCAGGAAGAACGGCGGATGTTCTATGTTGGTATGACAAGAGCAAAGGAACATCTCCATATGTATTCCATCCGGGAACGATATGGGAAAAATCTGATGCCATCTGTGTTTTTGGAAAATTTGAAACAGGATGTGAAAACAGCAGGTTGATGACTCCATGAATATCTGAAAGATGTGAAAAAGCAGTACCATGTTAATGTGGTGCTGCTTTTTTTAATGAAACTAAAAATCCCCTGCCAGATTCAACGGCGGGGGATTTCTGATATTTCAAATATGCGCATCATTACGGACAAAGCTTATTTTTCTTCTTCTTCGTCTTCTTCTTCAGCATCTACTATTTCATCATATTCCTGTCCATCCAGAAACTCATCAAATGCTGCAGCTTCATATTCGTCATCGTCTTCGATATTTTCTAACATTGGATTGCCATTTTCTTCTGAGAAGCGATATAAGAAAACTTCTCCCTCATCGTTTTCACCCTCTTCATTTAATGGAAGAAGGGCAATATATTCTTTGTCACCAGCCGGGAAAATTGTTAATACCGCACATTCGACAACGTCGCCATTATCCATAGTAAGAGTTACGGTAGCACCTTCTTCGTGATCGTGGTCACATCCGCATCCACAGGAATCACAGCCGCCACTGCAGTCTAAATCGTGTTCATGTTCGCTCATAGTAAGTACCTCGCTTTAAATGTTATTATTTAGTATCTCCACATCACTTTATCAGATGTGCAATAGAATTGCAAGCCTTTATTTTGTCTGTTTGTTAATAAATTGCGGATGAAGTTTGGAATACATGATTCTCTGGGCACTGTAAATACCATAGTAGCCGGAGAGCATATAACTGACCCCGCAGGCAATACAGAATAACAGCAGATTGGATGAGCCAAAAAGCTCGATGCTCAGGAGAATTGATGCAATCGGACAATTGATAACCCCACAGAATAAAGATACCAGACCAATGGCAGCGGCAAGTCCCGGATCCATGCCAAGAAGACTTCCCACGGCAGCGCCCAAAGTCGCTCCGATACAAAAGGAAGGAACAATTTCTCCCCCTTTGAATCCGGCACCTAAAGTAACTGCCGTGAAGATCATTTTCAGTAAAAAAGCTTCCGGCCTTGTTTCCCCGTTCATCGCCTTATGAATTAAATTCATTCCGGTACCATTGTAATCACGGGTACCAACAAGAAGTGTTAATCCAACCACCAGGCAGCCGCCCACAAAATAGCGGAGATACATGTTTTTCAGATATTTTTGGTAAAGTTCCCCCGCTTTATGCATGGTAATGCAAAAAATCATGCTTACCAGTGCACAGACCGCCGCCAGCACAATAATTTTTCCGCCCAGCGGAAGAGCAAATGTATGTGGAAGCGGTACGGAGAAGGTAGTAGGTTCTACTCCCAGATACGAAGCCAGATGATTTGCTATAATTGCAGAGATCAGACAGGGCACAAATGCACTGTAATGAATGATGCCCACGCTGATCACCTCCATGCAGAAGAAAGCAGCGGTAATCGGTGTGGAAAAGACGGCAGAGAAGAGAGCACTCATACCGCACATCGTAATCAAATGGCGGTCTTTTTCATTCAAATGGATGAAATGTCCAAACCAGGTACCGATGCTGCCCCCAATCTGAAGAGCTGCCCCTTCACGGCCGGAAGAACCGCCGCACAGGTGGGTGAGCGTAGTACCGATAAATATCAGGGGTGCCAGTCTGGCGGGTGCCTCCTGAGAGGTCCGGATGGATTGCAGTATACTGTTGGTTCCCTTATCATTTTCCATTTTACAGATTTTGTACAGGAATCCAATGAGCAGACCGGAAACCGGCAGCAGATAAAGCAGCCAGGGGTGGACAGACAATAGATCCGATGCATAGTGAACGCTGAAATGAAATGCGGTTCCGATTGCTCCGCAGATCACCCCCATCAATATTGCGCACAGAACCCACTTAAAGAAAATGAATGTGAAATCCATAGAGTAACGCAGATGAATCTTGAATTTACTTCTCATGATTATGTAATCAACCTCTAATCTTTATATAATTTCTCTTTCTTTTAGTTTAGTGTAACCAGACACAAAATGCAAGGTTGAATTGGGATTGGATTTTATTCAGTACATAATTAAAGTGCTATTGAATGACACACCAAGCGCGTTTCTGTGCACAAACGACCTTTACTTTTATGATTCGGTATATTATAATCAATCTATCTATGTGAGTAGACGAAAGTGAAAGGGCTTATTGCAGGTCAGCCTGTAATTTGCAAAGGTAATTATATGAAATTAATATCATGGAATGTAAATGGACTGCGCGCCTGCGTCCAAAAAGGTTTTTTGGATTTTTTTCAGGATATAGATGCTGATATTTTCTGTATCCAGGAAAGCAAGCTGCAGGCAGGGCAGATAGATCTGGATTTAAAAGGGTACCACCAGTATTGGAACTATGCGGTAAAGAAGGGGTATTCCGGCACCGCAGTATTTACAAAAGAAGAGCCGGTGAGTGTCCGCTATGGCATCGACATGGAAGAACACGACCAGGAAGGCAGGGTAATTACTCTGGAATTCCAGGATTTTTACCTGGTTACAGTTTATACGCCCAATTCTCAGAATGAACTGGCAAGGCTTCCGTACCGGATGCAGTGGGAGGATGATTTCCTTCAATATCTGAAACAGCTGGAAGAGAGCAAACCGGTAATTTTCTGCGGAGACTTAAATGTAGCACATACAGAGATCGATCTTAAGAATCCAAAGACAAACCGTAAAAATGCCGGATTTACCGATGAAGAACGGGACAAATTCACACAGGTTGTCCACTCCGGATTTATTGATTCCTATCGGCATTTTTATCCGGATCAGGAAGGGGTATACTCCTGGTGGTCATACCGTTTTAAAGCCAGGGAGAAGAATGCAGGATGGAGAATAGACTATTTCTGCGTTTCGGAATCATTAAAAGACAAGCTGCAGGACGCAAAGATCCATACGGAAGTATTCGGTTCCGACCATTGCCCGGTAGAATTAGACATCGATCTATAGAATAGGAAAAAGCTTATGAATTTATTGACAATAGAAAATCTGACACATGCTTTTACGGAACGGAAATTATTTGACCAGGCTGATTTTAGTATTAATGAAGGAGATAAGGTCGGTCTGATCGGGATCAACGGAACAGGCAAGTCCACGCTGCTGAAAATAGCTGCGGGACTGGAGATTCCGGATTCCGGCAAGGTAACCAAAGGCAATCAGGTTACCATCCGCTTTCTGTCACAGAATCCTGAATTTAATGAGGATATGACTGCTCTTGAAGCAGTGATGCATCAAAATAAGACAAAATTAAACGAATGGTCATTGGAGAGCGAAGCAAAATCCATGCTGAATAAGCTGGAAATAGTAGACTTTGACCAGAAGATCAGGCAGTTGTCCGGGGGACAGAAAAAGAGAGTGGCTCTTGCCAATATACTGCTTGCAACAACGGATATCCTGATACTGGACGAACCGACCAACCACCTGGACAATGCCATGTCTGAATGGCTTGAGGAGTATTTGAACCAGTTCAGAGGCGCACTGATTATGGTTACTCATGACCGCTATTTTCTGGATCGTGTCTCCAACCGCATCGTTGAAATTGATAAGGGGCAGATTTACAGTTATCCCGGAAATTACTCTGAATTTGTGCGCCTAAAAGAGGCCAGGCAGAATATGGAGCTTGCAACAGAACGCAAGCGCCAGAGTATTTTAAAAACAGAGCTGGAATGGCTTGCAAGAGGTGCCAGGGCACGTTCAACCAAGCAAAAAGCCCATATTGCAAGAATTGAGGAAATGCAGGAGCGTAAAGGTCCTCAGGAGGATCTGTCTGTGGAGATGAACTCTATTTCATCAAGGCTGGGACGCAAAACAATCGAAGTAACCGGTCTTTCCAAGTCCTACGGAGAAAAAGTCCTGTTCCGGGATTATTCCTATATTTTCCTGAAAGGGGAGCGGATTGGAATTATCGGCCCCAATGGATGCGGTAAAAGCACACTGCTTAAAATTATAAACGGCATTACGGAGTCGGACAGCGGTACCATTGATATTGGACAAACTGTGAAAATCGGCTATTTTTCACAGGAAAGTGAAGCCATGGATGATTCCATGAAAGTAATCGATTATATCAGGGAAGCCGGGGAATATGTGCAGACCACAGAAGGTACCATCACTGCATCCCAGATGCTGGAGCGGTTTTTATTTGATGGGACTATGCAGTGGAACCTCATCGGCAAACTGTCCGGAGGGGAAAAGCGGCGTCTGTTTCTCCTTCGTATTCTGATGACTGCACCAAATGTATTAATTCTGGATGAGCCTACCAATGATCTGGATATACAGACACTGACAATTCTAGAAGATTATCTGGACAGTTTTGACGGCATTGTAATAACCGTATCCCATGACCGTTATTTTCTGGACCGGGTGGTTCGCAGGATTTTTGCATTCGAAGAAAATGGAGTGATACAGCAATACGAAGGCGGATATTCGGATTATCTTATCGCCTGCGAACTGCGTAATTCTTCCATTGAAAATCAAACAACGGTTCAACCAAAAGAAACAAAAAGTGTAAAAATAAAAGAAAAGAAATTAAAGTTTACCTATCAGGAACAAAAAGATTTTGAAACAATTGATGAAGATATTGAAAAGCTGGAAAAACAGCTGAAACAGCTGGAAGAGGAAATGCTGGAAGCAGCCAGTAATTATGGGAAACTAGGAGAATTAATGCAGCAAAAGGAAGAACTCTTAGAAAAACTGGATGATAAAATGCAGCGCTGGGAATACCTGAATGACTTGGCAGAGCGGATAGAACAGGAAAGGGCAGGTAATTAATTGTGGAAAAAGAGAAGCCGGAGATGGAATTGACTGTAAAAAAAGGAAATTATCTCAGATTAGGCGTTACAAAAGAGGAAGATGGTATCAACTTTGCCGTAGCAGCAGCAGGCAGCCAGGAAGTAAAATTAGTGCTTTATAAAAAAGGCTCTCCCTATATTACAAAGGAGATCCCATTTCCAAACGCACATCTGATCGGCGATATTGCAGCCATGAAGATCTGCGGACTTTTGTGGAGTCAGTACGAATATAATTTCATGTCTGACGGACATGTTTTCCAGGATCCTTATGCCCGGCTGATCGTAGGGCGTGAGCATTTTGGCGAAGAATTGTCAACAGAAGCGGTCGATACTGTCCGCTGCGGCTTTGCTTTTGCATCCTATGACTGGAAGGAGGATGCCCCACCCCGGATACCCTATCAGGATGTTATCGCTTATCAGCTTCATGTTCGGGGATTTACCAGACATCACGGTTCCAGGGTACGCCACAAAGGAACCTTTCTGGGACTGCAGGAAAAAATTCCTTACCTTAAGGAGCTTGGCATAAATCAGGTGAAGCTCATGCCTGCATATGAATTTGATGAAATCAAAAAACTGCATCCCCAGATGAGTATGTCCTACGAAATGCGGGAAGAAGAGAAGCCAAGGGTGAATTACTGGGGCTATGAAATCGGCAGTTACTTTGCCCCTAAAAAGTCATATGGTGCCACAAAAGACGTGATCCGTGAATTCAAAGAGCTGGTGCGTACCATGCATGCAAATGGTATGGAAGTCATTATGGAATTTTACTTTCCGGATCAGATCAACCCCAGATTAATTATGGACTGCCTCACATTTTGGGTAACCGATTACCATATTGACGGATTTCATATTCTGGCGGATCAGACACTTTGCAATATGCTTGCAAAAGATCCGTTTTTATCCCGAACAAAATTAATATCAGTCTACTTTCCAACGGAAGATCTATACAGAGAACCGCCTTTTGGGGAATACGAAAATCTGGCTGAATGCAATGATGGCTTCCTGATCGATATCCGCAGGTTTCTAAAGGGGGATGAAGATCAGCTGAATCAGTTTACATACCGCATACGCAGAAATCCTGCCGGGCGGGGACTCATAAATTATATCACCAACCACGATGGATTTACACTGATGGATCTGGTGTCTTACGATGAAAAGCACAATGAAGCAAACGGGGAACAAAACCGGGACGGCTCCAGCTACAACTATAGCTGGAATTGCGGTGTGGAGGGTAAAAGCAGAAAGAAAAAGATTCTGGACCTGCGCATGAGGCAGATCAAAAATGCATTTCTTCTGTTATTATTAAGTCAGGGAACGCCCATGCTTTTAGCCGGTGATGAGATCGGTAATTCACAGGACGGCAATAACAATCCTTACTGCCAGGATAATGAACTTTCCTGGGTTGACTGGAATCTGAACAAGAAAAACCTGGAAATATTACAATTTGTAAAAGATGTGGCTGCGTTTC
>OBXO01000519.1_pt1 | contig 29447 bp, 23 predicted proteins | sample 1501431 | NCBI WGS metagenome assembly OBXO01 (sample SAMEA2580163, study PRJEB22360) | human gut metagenome | biome: human gut; feature: human-associated habitat; material: faeces | place: Denmark | collected 2008/2010 | reverse complement strand
AGCATCTGAGCTAAACATATCTCCTAGCGAAGAATCTATGAGATTATATATAATAGATAGAAAAATATTTAATTATTTTGGTGGTGATAAATTGAAAAAAATATTAACATTTTGCCTCTTATCTTTGTTTTTATTAACTGGTTGCTCCAAAGAAACAAAAACAACACTATGCAAAGGCAGTATAAATAATCGGGATATTGAAATAAGCATTATAGGTACTGACAAAATACAAAAAATAACCCAAAAAAACACCACTAATACACTTAACATGAATGAAGATGATATAAAAAAATGGGTCAAAATATTAAAAGATAACTATAACGAATTTGAAGGAATAGATTATTCTTCCAAAATTGACAAAAATGAGTTAATAGAAACAATCACAATTGATACATCTAAAGCAAAACCTGAAGCTTATGAGGTACTAGGACTAGAAATAGACTCACAAAAAACAAAAAAGGTTGTTTTAAATTTTTCATCAACAGTGAAAAAACTAGAGAAATCAGGATTAAAATGTGTTGATAAATAAAATAGTGAAAAAATAGCGGATATACCTGCTATTTTTTTATTTATTATACTTGTTTAACTACCCATTTGAAAAAAAATGTACATTAATTCTAAACAAAATTTATATTATAAGTAAGATGGGAATATTATTATTGTGAATATTATTATTGACACTTTTTCTCAATAACATTATAATAACATTGTAACCTCTTACAAAAAGGGGGTGAGGAGGAAAAATATGGAAAGTTTAAAGAGATTTTTTGACAAATTTCAAAAATTAACGGAAGAAAAAATACTGCCAGTTACATCTGCGATTTCTTCCCAAAGACATTTAGCAGCATTAAGAGATGGATTAACAATCTTAATTCCTTTAACGGTTATTGGTGGGATTTCTTTAATGTTGGCAAATCCACCAGTTGATTTAGAAGTAATTAAACCTACTAATTTCTTTTTTTCATTTTTAATTGCATGGAAAAATTGGTCAGTTGATTGGGCATCAATATTAACAATACCTTTTAATCTAACAATTGGAATAATTTCGATTTATGTAGTTTTAGGCGTATCATACCGCCTAGCTCAGCATTATAAAATGGAAGCATTCCCAAACGCAATTACTGCTTTATTCACTTTTTTATGTATTGCAGCAGTACCAGAATCAATTAATGACGGCTCTTATATTAATGTAGCAAATTTAGGAGCTGCATCTATGTTTGCAGGAATTATTGTTGCATTAGCAGTTATAGAAATTAATCATTTCATGATTGCAAAAAATATCAAAATTTCAATGCCTGATGGGGTGCCACCGATGGTTGCTGGACCATTTGAAGTATTATTACCAATGGTTATAAATATTTTATTATTTATTGGATTAAACCAACTATGTATAAGCATTACAGGAAGTTCATTAACTAATTTGGTTTTTACAATTTTTTCACCACTAATTTCAGCAACATCATCATTACCATCAATGTTGTTTATTATATTGCTTACTGTTATTTTTTGGTTTTTTGGTATTCATGGCGACAATATGGTAAGTGCAATAACAACACCTATTTTTACGGGGAATTTAGTTGCTAATTTGGAAGCGTATAATGCTGGTAAAGAGATACCAAATATAATTGCAGGAAATGGAACATTTATTTTTGGTCTAGCAATTGTTTATCTAGCAATTTTGTTTAATTTGATTTTTATCTGTAAAAACAAAAGATTAAAATCATTAGGAAAATTAGCCGTACCATCATCATTATTTAATATTAATGAACCGTTGGTATTTGGAGTACCAACAGTATTAAATATTTTAACTTTCATTCCAAGTTTGTTATGTGTAGCAATCGACTTCATAGTTTTCTATATTACAACTGATATGGGATTAATGGCTAAAACTTGCATGTCAGTACCTTGGACATTACCAGCACCAGTTTATGCATTTATTTCTACAATGGATTATCGAGCAATAATCATTTGGTTAATCCTGTTTGCTATTAATGTTATTATTTTTATTCCATTCATGAAAACTTATGATAAACAAATGGATTTAGAAGAAGCTGAATAGGTAATATACCTATTCTTTATGTATATAGGAGGAAAAATGAAAATAAAGGAAGTAATAGACTATTTAGAAACTCAAGGTGAGTGGGTTAACCGTGATTGCACCAAAGACCATATATTATATGGAAATGAAAATAATGATATACATCAAGCAATTGTATGTTGGGTAGCAACACTTGACATTATCTATCAAGCAATTCAAAATGACTGTCATTTCATTATTAGCCATGAGAATCCCTTTTATTTGGCTTCAACCAACTTACCACAACCCATTATCAAAGCACAAAAAAAGAAAAAAGAATTACTAAAAAAACACGATATTACTATTTATCGATGTCATGATTTATGGGATTTATATCCCAAATATGGGGTACGTGATTCTTGGGGAGAAATACTAAAATTTGATTTTCAAGAAATGAAAGCATATGATTATATAAAAATAGCAAATGATATTAAAATGAAATTTGGTGATTTAATAAAGCACATTATTAAGTGTATTGAGCCATATAATCAAACAGGTATTGAAGTAATTGGAACTACTAATAAGATAATTAATAAGCTAGGAATTGGAACCGGGGCATGTACAGATATATTTACTATGTCAAAATATGGTGTTGATGCCTGTATAGTTAGTGATGATGGTATCAATAATTGGGTAGCTGTACAATGGGCTATGGACAATAAAATACCATTAATTGTAGTTAATCATATGACATGTGAAGCTCCAGGAATAAAAAATATGGCAATATTTTTAAATAATAAATTTGAAAATATTGAATTCAAATATGTTCCTAATGATTATGGAATTTATCATAAAGAAAAATAAGCAGTAATGCTTATTTTTTTTCTAAGTGTAGACCATAATAATAGGATATTATTTCTGCAAAAAAATACATCATAGTACGATTATCTAGCTGTTTTAAAACTTTTTTATTTTGCAATGGAGATGTTTGCGAAGGTAAAATGAATGACAGGTCACTTAAAGAAATCAGTTTGTGTTCATTATTCATTGTTATTACAACAATTTTAGCACCCTTATTTTTAGCTGTTTTAACTAAATCTAAATATTTAGTTTCAGAACAAGTAACACTAAATATTATTAATAGGTACTCACTATTTAAACAATTCTTTAAATAATCAAATTGAATACAGTCTCCAACACATTCAATAAATTTATTATATGAATATAGTGAATATACCAACTGATTAGCACAAAAAGCCGTATTTCCAATTCCTATAGATTTTACATATGAATATTCATCAATCATTTTAGCTAACTGTTGTAATTGAAGTTCATAATCCAAATCGCCTAAATTATAGACAGATTCCGCAAAGAGTGAAGATATTCTCTTCAAAAATGATTCATTTACATCAATAGTTTCATCATTTTGTTTTGAATCATAATCTTCACTAATAGCATATTTAAATTCGCTATACCCACTATAACCTAATTTTTTTGCAAATCGCAACATTGCAGATTTGGAAGTATCACATCTATTCCCAGCATCAATAATTGAATTTTTTATAATAATTTCAGGATTATCTAATATTTTAGTACATATTTTTTTTTCAGTTGGGGTCAAGGATGTGTAATATATAGATATTTTCTCTTTAAATTTCATAATAATCTCCTTTAGTACTAACCAAATTTTACTATCGCTATTATAGAATATCAAGGAAATTATACATACATTTCTATTATAAAATAATTATAGTTCATAATTTGAACTAAATTTAAATATCTATTTTGATTATTTCTTTACTTTATTAAATGTTCGAATGTCCTCATTTTATCAGCTATGTAACGTTTTGATTATCGATATATAGTTACTTAACAGATAAATTTTCGTGTATTCATTTCCTCTTTCATGTTGTCAATTTTCACTGATATAGATTGATAGTTTTCCTTAATCTATCACGTTATCTAGGTATTTTTACATAATATACAAATAGAGTTTCCCATGGTGACTGACTCTTGACAAGAGTTTTTCTCTACTGTCTTGTTTATAATTCTCTTCGCGGATAATAGACAAAGGAGGAATTTATTATGGCGAAATACGCATATATCCGAGTTTCAAGCAAAGACCAGAATATTGCAAGGCAGGTCGAAGCTATGCAGGAAATTGGACTGACAAAGAAACAGATGTATATTGATAAACAATCAGGAAAGGATTTTATACGCAAAAATTATCAAAGATTGGTAAAAAAGCTGAAAGCAGGCGACGAGCTTTATATTAAGTCCATAGACCGTCTGGGACGTGATTATGATGAAATACTAGAGCAATGGCGTTATCTAACAAGAGTAAAAGACATTGAACTGATTGTATTGGATTTCCCTCTGCTTGATACCAGAAATCAAGTGAATGGCGTTACAGGAAAATTTATAGCAGATTTGGTATTGCAGATACTTTCCTATGTCGCCCAGATAGAAAGAGAGAATACGAAGCAAAGGCAAGCGGAAGGAATACGTATTGCAAAAGAAAAAGGCGTACAATTTGGACGACCAAAGCATGATTTTCCAGAGGATTTTGAAGAAATATATCTATTGTGGGAATCTGGGAAAATCAGTATGCGTGAGGGTGGACGACGACTAAATACCCATCATACAACATTTGCGAGGTGGATAGCCCGTTATCAACAACAAAAGGCATAAAAAGTAGACTTTTTGGACCAAAATGCAGACTTTCTACGCCACTTCTAAAATTTGGTTTTTTTGTACTGATTTAAGTCTAAAACCGCTATTTTTATCCTAAATTATCCTATACTAAATGATAACACATACGGCACAAAAAGTCTGCATTTTGCGCCGTGTATACTTCTAACATACAATCCTTTTATCCCGATGTGAATGTCATAATCTACGTTGAAGGGAGGTTGAAAACGAGATAACGGCAAAACGAATATTTCTCATAATGAGAAATCGGGAGAGCGAACTAGAGAAACAGCGGATATAGGAAATGCAGAATTTGTCCTATCTGGTTTAGGGTCTCCACAAATATAAAAAATCAAAAAAGGGGAGAAACAAGATGAAACTAAAAAAATTTAAAAGTATACTTACCTGTGTACTTGTTTTATGTATGACCTTTGGTATACAGTCTAATCTTGCTTTCGTTTTCGCACAGGGAAATGATGATACCATAGAACAGGAAAATATAGTTGACAATATGGTAGATATAACAGATGATACGGCTAGGACAACAACAGACGAAGTTGATGTGAATACAGAAGCAGAAAAAAAAGATGAGAATGTAGGTGATAGCCAACATACTAAATATGGGCTGACTGACGAAGAAGAATGGGAGGAATGTAATCAGTGTTCAAAAGATAATCCACATTTGATTGCTACTGCAGCAGATTTAGATAAAGTTCGTACACATACCCATACAGAAGGAAATGTGACTACAATTACAGGTTATTTCAAATTAGTAAACGATATCGTTTTCACAGATGAAGATTATCAAGAAAATGGTGCTTTCTATAACAATGGCTGGGGATGGACTCCAATAGGACATAACAATAAAACTTCTTATTTTAGTGGTGACCAATTTCAAGGTGATTTTAATGGTGATGATTATGCTGTAAAAAATATAAAAATAGAACGACCTGCTGGCTATTGGTATAATGGTTTATTTGCTGCACCAGGAGATAATGCTCATATCTATAATCTTAAATTAGAAGGCTTTACAATTCATGCAGATGGGGCAGGAGCTTTGTATGGACAATCGTACGCAACAAAAAAAGACAGTATGTTGGTTGAAAATATCACAGTAGATAATAGTTGTATAACAGGAATTAGCTCAGCTGCTAAATACTCGGGAATATTTGCAGGGTGTATTAAAGGGATGCATAGAAATATCACTATTAGTAATTCTACGTACAAGAGCGAAAGAGGTGCTTGGAAAGGTGGGTTTATTGCTAGTGAAATATTAACAGGTATGCTTGAAAATGTAACAGTCACTGACTGTGAAATGACACCATTTGCTTATACAGGAATGTTGATGCCTGGCATTGGAATGGATACAGTAATAAAAGATGTTGTTATCAAAGACAGTACCGTAAATATTACTCATCACGCTTGGAGTTATTTGATTTATGAGGATTATCGCTCTAATTCAACTGGTCTCACACCTGTAATATCAGATGTTAAGATAGATGTTAACATACAGGGAACTACTGCACATTTAAAAGATGCAAAGACAATTATACCCAAGTTGAAAAATTCAGATGTCTCTGCTATTCAAATGGACAATATAGATGTTCATGAGATTTTAACAGATAAAACCACAAATTCACAAAGTAAAGCAGATTTCAATGTAGACACTAATGTTATTGGTATACCAAGTGATGCAGAAAAAAATATTAAAGCTGAAGAGAGATACATAGTGAGTTTAAATGGTGGACATATCCGACCAGAGACAGTAAATGAAGAAGGTAAACTCATAGCAGACAGAAGTGGATATGCCTTTGATGGATGGTATGAAAATAAAGAATTGAACGGAGATTCAATAGAAAAATTGAACTATAATACGTACTACTACGCAAAATGGTCTGAAAAGGCAGACTGCGAGGTTTCTTTCAAAGATAACTTGAAGCTAGATAAAATTTATGATGGAAATGCTGTATCCTTATTAGAAAGTGATTATATTGTAACAGAGGGTGCAGGAAAGGTAACTTTCAACTATCAAATGAAAGAGGATAACGAGTGGAAAGACATTGATACTACTCCTATCAATGCAGGAACATATCGAGTAAAAGCTATTGTTGCGGAAAATGATACTCATAAGCGAGCAGAAACAGACTGGAAAGAGTTTGTAATCAGTAAGGCAATGCCGACTTATGAAGTACCAACTAACTTGACAGCTATTGTTGGACAAACCCTTGCAGACGTAACACTTCCACAGGACTTTGCATGGCAAGACGATACAACAACTTCTGTTGGAAGTGCTGGAATAAATACATTTAAAGTAACATATACGCCAAAAGATACGGCTAATTACAATAATATAACAGATATTGAAGTTATTTTGACTGTCAATCCAAAAATGGAAGAATTAAACGCAATCCCAACCATCAATGCCAGCAATAAGACATTGACAGTAGGAGATACATTTGAAGCATTAGATGCTGTTACCGCTTCGGATAAAGAGGACGGCGATATTACAGAAAAAGTGGAAGTATTAAGCAATGATGTAGATACTTCAAAAGCAGGAACATATACAGTAATATACAAAGTTACAGATAGTAAAGGAGCTTCTTCTACAAAAATAATTACTGTTACTGTCAATCCAAAAATGGAAGAATTAAACGCAATCCCAACCATCAATGCCAGTGATAAGACTTTGACAGTCGGTGATACATTTGAAGCATTAGATTGTGTTATCGCTTCGGATAAAGAGGATGGCGATATTACAAAGAAAGTTGAAGTATTAAGTAATAATGTAGATACCTCAAAAGCAGGAACATATACAGTAATATACAAAGTTACAGATAGTAAAGGTGCTTCTTCTACAAAAACAATTACCGTTACTGTCAAGGCAAAAGACACACAAAATACAACGACAGACGATAACAAGAAACCGTCTGCAACGGATACAGATAAGAAACCAGCAAGTATAGATAAGAATATGACAGCTGATAATCCTAAAACTGGTGATAGCTCGAATGTAACAACATGGCTTGCACTAATGTTCGTATCTTTTGGTCTGCTGGCAGGTATATCAGTAAGGAAATCACGCAAAAATAGATAAAGAATGGGAGGAATTTTATGGATAGAGACATTTTTGATGATATGAAGATTGAAACAGGGTGTACTTATATTTCAGATTTACCCTATATCAAGAAAACTGTAGAGAAGAAACTGCTTGAACTTCGGTTTGAACTCTATTCCAAAGAACAACTTCAAGAATTTTGTAACTATGTTTTTCGTGATAACGGAGCTATTTATCAGTCTCTTATGATGAGATATCGTAGGGACAACAGATACAATTAGGCTTGCAGGAAAAGATGTACAACTAAATATTGCTTTAAAAGTTCGTACAAACTAAAAATTTTGTGCGGGCTTTTTATTTTTAACTAACCATCCCTTACTATACAAGATAATGTGTTGTGCATTGTATGCAAGAGAGAATTCTGTAGGATTTATGATGAAATTAAAATATATCGTGATGGAGAATAGCTAATTTTTGAGCCAACTGATACAACTATGTTTGATAAATTGTCAGGAATAAAAAGAGGGCTTAAAGAGAAGTAAAAAATATATTAGATAAGTGAAATTCTTCTATTATGTTTTGGGAATGATAAATCTACCTATAGGTGAACCTCTCCACCTAATTCATCATATGAATCTAGATGGAGAATTTTTATCTATTTTCTTTCAACTAATCTTGAATTCTTCCCTATAGTTGATTTTAGGCATTATAACAGAAAAAATATTAAATACATCAATAAAATTTCTAATCAATGAAAAAACAATAAGAATTCTTTCAAATTCTTACAAATGTTAACTGAGAGAATAAAAAATTATAGATTAAAAACACTAATAAAATACATTGACATTCTAGATATTGATGTTAAAATGCAGTCGAATTGATATGCGATTAATTAGATTATATTTAATTTGCCGCATATCTTTTTTCAATTTAAATGAAAAGGAGAAAATACATGGCAACTTTAAACACATCTTTAAATACTGCAGCAAAAGAAAATGAAGGAGTAAATTTCGAAGCACCAAAAGAAGTAAGAGTATACACTTATAAAAATCAAAATGATGATAATAAGCGTTTAGGTGGGGCATTTTTACAAACACCATTATTCAAATATTCAAACTTATCAATTATTGAAGGACAAAATGGACCATTTTTAAGCTGTCCATCTAGAAAATCAAATCAAACAAATGACGAAGGTAAACCTGTATATTTTGACAGATACTATCCTGCATCTAAGGAAGCAAGAGAATATTTAAATCAAGTAGTTTTAGATGCATTCAATAATGCACCTAGCTATGATGGTAAAATCAGTGATGAATATTATAATGAAGAAGATATTCAAATTACTGACATCAAAATTACTCTTGATGATTCTGGCTCACCAATCAATGGTGTATTAGGAACAGTAAAAGTAACTACGCCATTAATGGTTCATCCATTTATTACTATTAGACAATCTAATACTGACCCTGATGATTTCTACTTAGCATATCCAGGTTACAAGACTAACGATACTGATGAAAATGGGAAACCAGTTTATCAACGTTATTTCCAAACAACAAATAAAGCAGCTAATGAATATTTAACAAAATTAATAATTAGTGCAGTAGAAAAAGAATTAAATAAGAGATAGGTAATTCCAGAGATAGGTAATTCCTATCTCTTATTTTTTTGTAATCTTTTTAAAATTATATTATATATTTAAAAATCTTACCCCAAGAATTACTTCTTCAATTCTTCATTTTTTTAATGTGCTATAATTATTGTAGATTTATATGACGAAAACTAAATTTGGAACTATTATTAAGAAGTTTAGGCAAAGTCAATTTAATCATTTTATGGTGATATGATTTTACTGCAAATAAAGCCAGAACTTAAAAGTATTAGATGAGGGGTAAATTTTTTATTTATAAAAGAAAGGACAATAAAATGAAAGTATTTGATGAAGATGGGAATTATCTTGGTGAATTTTTTGAATATACTAAAAATAAAGTTGAAGATTCATTTGAAAGTTCTTGGATTTGGGGAATTATTTGCTTATTTTTGTTAGCCCCTTGGTGGACTTTATTTGGAATATTTTTATATTTTACATTTAAATTAATGAATTTTTGCATTAAATTTACTTTTAAAGTAATTTGGTGGATTATTAGACTGCCATTTTATCTTATATTTAGAAAAGAATTTCCTAAATTTTAGAATGTTAAAACAATAGTTGTAGCAATTATAAAAAAAGAAAAATTAAAAACAAAACCCAAATAGACAGCATAGTTGCTCAAGGCAATGAAATTTCGCTAAAGCGCATGATAAAATTCAAGAATTCTTTTGAGAAATGAAAGAAAATTCCATAAACTATTAACAAACAAGATATAATGACAGCAAAGATTTTTCCTACAGCAATTTTTATTAAAATATGTCTGCTTTAATTTGTTTTGACAAATCACTCAAATATTTATATAAAAGTTGTTTAGAGGAATTGTAATCCATATTAAATGCCTTATTTGTTAAACCTTTCATTATATCATCTTCAATAATTTCGTCTTCTTTCAAGAATTGTGCTAACCCGTAATGGGCAAGACAATTTCTCAAATTCCTATTTTGAAGAGAATTATCTATATGATAATTTGTTTGATTATAAGCATTTAACTCATTTATAAAATCGCATAAATAATAATATTGTAAATAGGCAAATTTGAATTTTTGTGGAATTTCTTCGATGAAAAATTTATCAATAAATTGTATAACATAATTAATATTACAAAGTACTGAAAATAGTACAAAACCCAAATCTGTTTTTAATTTTAATGGACATTTTTTATAGAAGTGATAGTTTTTATACCTAATTCTAATATTATCATTACACTGATATGGCGGAAAATCAGTGCCCCCAAAATATGCAATAAGCTTTCCTACAACAATACTTATATCTCTAATGGAGATTCCTGCTGTTTCATTTCCTAATAACTGTATGGGTGTATGAAGCGCACTTATAATAGTGTTTCCACAAAATTCATTATTACAACAATCAGTACCTACATTGTAGTAGCCTAACAGTTTTTCACGAATACGACGAATGTTGTAAAAATAATTATCACTTTCTCGAAATTTTTCTAACAATAAAATTTCGTATTCTCTATATGTTTTTTCAAACAATTTATGTCCCTGTCTTAATGCAGTGTAATATGTTTTTTCTAGCTCATTAAAAGCAGGGGCCTTCAATCTCAACTTTTTGCACCATTGCTCTGCACCATCCGCAAAAATTCCTATATATGGTTGACACATCATTATGTAATTGCTATTTATATTTTGGGCATTTTGCTGTAAATCTATCAAATTATATAAAAATCTGGCATCAGACTTAATTAAATAAAAGGCCGCTGTCTGTACTCTATTTAAAGTCAATTTTTTATCTCCTTTTTAATGTAATAATATTATTATATTGCTTTAGATTTTGATTTTCAACCAAGCAATTGTAAAAAAAAAGCACAAAAAGCTTATCCTCTTTTGTTTATGCTATTTTCAAGCAAAAAAACTTTTTTAATAATTTTTTATCACTTGTTGAAAAGTTATACTAGAGACATTTGACCTAAGAACTACAATTATATGAAAGAGTGCCTCGTGCACGATTTCGTATAATATTTCTAGAGATTAGTTTATCTCAGTAATCGTTACTATATTTGTCCTTTTTCGACAGTATAATATCATACTATTGAAAAGTTTTTATGTTATTTTTGTCATTTCTATCATATTTTAAGTTTACATTTTTACAGCGTGTGATATACTATAGGTGGATTGATGAGGCATAGTAAGCCTACAGAAAAAGGAGACAGTTGGTAGCTGCTCCTTTTTTCGTATGTTCTTTCGGTTCAACTATCATGTTATCTCTTCAATTCGCGAATAATAAGCAGTATAATCACTAGTGTTAAAAATTCTGCATACATCTTCTTGGATTGATGATAACAATAGTAAACCTAATCGAACATATATATCTGCCAACTTAAAGCAATTGGTACTTAAAACTTGAGGCATAAAGCCCCTCCTGTCCCTAATGGGACTTTTTTATTTTACCATGCTTCGACAAAAAAAGATACTCAATAAAGGTATTCCAAATTCTATTCCATAACGAAGTATTAAAAATAATTAGCTATGTCTTCTATAGTTAAAACACCAGAGAATAGACTGAATTAAAAAGTTTATCCTCTGATTTTTTTACTATAGAAACTCTTATAAGCTTGATTGATATTATATATAATATATGTTATAATTAATATATTAAAAGGAGGTAATAATGGATAGAAATAAAATAAAAACGTGTTCTCTATATATACTAGCATTTTTCTTATTTTTAGGTTTACTCTGGTCAACTAGATATATAAAAATAAATTCTGTTTTAGAATTGCCCCCTAGTCCAGCAAATTACTTCTCTGATAACTACTTATCTACAACACTGTATAATCAAGAAAATGATGGATGTATATTAACATACACAACAGATGCAAAAACAAATAAAAATATCGGCTATATATATTGGGGTTATGTATATGCAGATGATGTTAAAGAAATATTATCAGATAAAAGAACTAATAAAGAAATTATTAAGGACTTAGAAACTGAGCAGGAATTTTTTCAAGAACAATTGGGAGACAAGTATAACCCAGGCGATTCTACAAACCGGGAATTTGGAAAAGAGGATTACTGGCTAATGGCTTATTACGACTTTGATGAAGAAGAACCATACGCAGTATATGAGATAAATTTTTGGACCAAAGATTTTGACATTAATGATAAAGGAATGCAAAAAGTACTACAATATTTAGGATTAGATAAGATTTATGATGAATCCACTGAACAATTTACAGTTAAAAAACTTGAAAAAAACAAATCAAAATTAAAATTTGCCAATATTTTTGATTTCACAAATATCTCTCATACAGTTGATATGGATGGCAACGAGGTGAGCAACGCTGAGTAATTTTTATCCCGAACCAAGGAAACTAACCCCAAAAGAAGAACTTTTAATAAACTTAAAAAATGCAAAAGAAGCAAAAGCATATAAACTGGAAGGATATAGAAATAATAAAAAATTCAATATTAAAGATATTTATTTGTACTCTCCATCAAAACATATTGCACTAATTCAAGCAAAATCTAATAAAGAGTTTCTTATTGTACATGATTTAATTTTTATTGCTGGAATAGGCTATGGCAAACTTGAAAAAAACTTAAAAAAAATTCCCGAAGAGACTGCAAGAATGGAATACCAAGAATATTCAAAATTTTTAGAATCAATCAGTTGTTAATTAGAACCATAAAGCTGAAATTTTTATTTAAAAACAGGTTAAAAATCCGATTATCTTTTAATCAGTTGGTGAATGCCGATATATCCCTTACTTTAGGGCTTTATCGGTATTTTTTCTTATACAGCTAACAGACTGTTTTTACCGCCTAGTGTGTCAATACCGTCATTAAGGTCCTTTTTTATGTTTTGCCTCAGTAATATCATTTTTTCCAGCAGGGGACTTGTTTGTTAATACAGGTTTCCAAGAATAGATAAACTGTTGATTTCCGTATATATAGGTATCTAGATAAATGTATCATCTGCTTTTTCGATTGCTCTGATACGTATCTTTTATTAAAAATCATACGCATAAATCAATCACTCCTTTCTGGGTATGAAAAAAGCAGTCAATCCTAAGACTAACTGCTTTGAGTGATATACAAGAATTTACATTTTATTTTACAAAGAATATTCCATACGTAACAATCATTGCAAAAAAGATAAGAACTACCACACCAATAGCAAGACAAACTCTAATAAAACTTTTTGCTTCATTCATATCGCTGTATATTGAAGATAGTTTTTCGTTATTCAAGTTTTTTTCTCTTACCTCTTGTACATCAATATCTCTTACTAATTCGTCTAATGTTAATCCAAAATAATCGCTTAACAATACTAAGCGTTGAAAATCTGGATAAGATTGACATGACTCCCATTTTGAAATTGTTTGTCTGGAAACTTTTAACTCATTTCCCAATTCTTCTTGAGAAAGTCCCTTTGACTTTCTAAGGTTTATCAGCTTTTCATTAAAATTCATATATTGCCTCCTAATAGTATTCTTTATTTGCGACCGCAAGAATAGTATTACAAAAATAAGAGTTTTCTTCAACCAATCTTTGTTGGCAATTTGTCAACCTGCTTTAACATTATAAAAGTATACATAGATTATAACTTTTCTTTACTGTTTATTCAAAGTAAAAAGCTGATTGTATCATTTTATTTCTTCGACTGTCCCTGCGGTGTATGGTTCTGTGGATTGCCTGTGTTCTGATTTCCTTGTAAATTATGATAGATGCAGTGTTATAAAGGATAATCAGATTTTTAATGTGTTTGCTGTTGTAAAAAATATTAAAAAAATATATAATTCAGCAAACTTGATTGTATTTTGAATATTCCTGGAGGTGATAGTATTTTATATATAAAGAAAACAAGAATTAAATTAGGTTTTTTGTGGTTTTTACTAAGTATTTTCTTTTTAAATTCAATTATTCCTGTTTCAGCAGAATCCATATCTGAACGACTTGACAGATTAGAAAATAATGAACTATATAAAATAGGTTCTATAATATATATGACTACTAGTGAAAACCCCTCTATTTATTTTGGCGGAACGTGGGAAGAAACCGCAAAAGGGCGTTGTATTGCTGGAGTTGAAGAAAATGATAGTAACCTATCTAATAGTGGTATGAGTGGGGGAGAAAAAGCAGTTCGCCTACTTAGTAATCAATTACCATCTCATAATCATTCAGCAACAACATCAACTGCTGGTCTTCATTCCCATTCAACATCTTTGTACCCCAATAGTCAAGAAGGGGGAAATCCTAGTACGTTTGGATTTAGAGGTAGTAACTGGAATGGAAGCGGTGGATATTTTTACAATCGAATACTAGTAAATACTGATTGGAATTATGCAGATACTACTACAAATAGTGAATTTGTTCATTCACATAGTTTCACTACAAACTCAAGTGGTGAAAGCCAAACACATAATAATATGCAGCCATATTATGTTGTACACATATGGGAGCGTGTTGCATGATGAAAAGATATATTGAATTAAAAAAGAAAATTATTTTGTTTCTTCTAATAATATTGGCTATACCCCTAATACCAAATTGTACTGAACTTAATCACAATAAAATTTATGCACTATCCTTAGAGGAGCGCCTAGAAGCACTTGAAAATAGACAATTTCCAGTTGGATACATTTATATTTCTAAGACTGCCACTAATCCATCAACGATATATGGTGGTACATGGAAAAAAATAGCCAACGGAAAATGTTTAGTTACTATTGATTCAAATGATAGCGATTTTAATAAAGTTGGAAAAACAGGTGGCGAGAAGAAAACAAGCCTGTCACTTGAACAAATTCCATCACATAGTCATACCGGAACAACAAGTGAAAGTGGTACACATTCTCATAAATTTAAATGGTCCCATAGCTACAATGAACTAACTGGTGGGTTTTCAACTAAAGGCATGGAAAGTAATGGTGGATACTATACAGGGCGAATTGCTATAATGGGTAGAAGTTCTATTTCCTCAAGTTCTGGAAATCATGCACATAGCTTCATAACAAATAATACAGGACAAGGATTTTCACACAATAACATGCAGCCTTATTACACAGCATACATATGGGAAAAAGTAGGCTAGGAGGTTTATAAATGAGTTTTACAGTAAAACATGTTGTTCGACTCCTTCTTGTACTCATTGTAGGGACATTAGCTATAAACTTTTGGATTGGATTAAATAACAAAAATGTAAATGAGAGTAATAATGTTGCTGATTATATATGGAATAACCAAACAGTTACAAAAAAAGAAAATGTTATGTTCAATGCACTTGAAGGAACTACAGACGTTTTAATGAAACCTATTGAATTTGGAAAAGCTTATGGCGAACTTCCTACAGCTATAAAAGATGGATACCTTTTTGATGGTTGGTATACGGAAAAAGACGGTGGAAATAAAGTTACAGAAGATACAATTGTTGTAAACGATAACTTACACATTTTATATGCTCATTATAAGGAAGACCCTGATATTATTGCTAGAATTGAGACATTAGAAGCAAAATCAGTTCCTATTGGCTTTGTTTTTCAATCCACATCCAACATTAATCCTTCTTCAACAATGGGAGGTTCTTGGCAATTAATTGCTAGCGGAAAAACTCTTGTAGGATACGACAAAGACGATGATGATTTTGCTAAGGTAAGAAATACAGGAGGAGAAAAAGAACACACTTTAACAATTGCAGAAATGCCAATTCATGGACATACAGGTACAATTACAACAAACAGCTATAATCATAGTCATAAAATAAACTACACAAATACACCAAAAGCGGATGGAAGTATAAATGGTGGATTATCCCCAAGCGCTTGGAATGTTGGAGCAGACTCATATTGGGGAAGCGCGAGCACTAATGCTATTCCTGTTTATAACGAAAATGAACAAAGTATGACAAACGGAAGTGACTCAGGTAGTCATTCCCATAGTTTCACTACTTCCTTAACTGGTGGGAATCGAGCACACAATAACCTAATGCCTTATTATGTGGTATACACGTGGGAAAAAATAGCTATGTAATATCAAAATCAAATATTATTTTTTATTATTTTAGAGTGGTGAGCTCGAGTTTATATATAGAATTAGGATGGTGAGTCCGAGAATATTGAGGAAGTTTTTCTTCCTCTTTTTATATCATGGAAAAAGTCAAAAAACGAGGAATCCTATATAGACACTATAAGTATCACCAAAGCATAAAAAATTCTTTAAATTGTTAATAAAACATTCCTGCCCTATTTTTAAGATGTTCCGATTCGTATACTTGCTCATACAAACATACGCTATTCAAATACTTTCCTTTTTTATTGGTAAAATATTGAAAATACCCCATAAATAAAGTATACTTGCCCAAAAATCACGGTAAAAAAAATCGAAATCAACTATAACTCCTTTATATAAATATTTTATGGAGGTGGAATTTTGCATTTTAGTCTTAAACAAGCACTTACTTGGTTAGTCATCATACTTTGCGCTGGGATAGTAATTAACGGATTATACCAACATACTAGCGAAAGTAACACGAAATCAGAAACTATAGTAGCTACTGATTGGAAAATAATCAAAACAAACATAGGAGGTAGTACCTATTCTGAAGAGGATGATGACTATGAAATAGGTGACAATATTCGTTTAAATGTAAAAGTGAGTTTTGATTTAAACGGTGGTGAAATTAGTCCCGATTTTTCCACTTCTAAAATTGTTTCTACAAACGAAAAGTACGGAACATTACCCGTACCAACAAGAATTGGATATAATTTTGAGGGTTGGTATACAAAAGTAATTGGTGGAACTAAAATAACTGAAGAATCTATAGTAAAAATTAATAGAAATCATACGCTTTATGCTCATTGGAACCCTATTCAATATAATGTTGCATACTATCATAATAATGCACTATTAGGTACTTTCCCTTATTTATATAACCAAGATATAATAATTAAAGATATTAATGAATTTGGTATTAAGAAAACTGGATATACTTTTAAAGGATGGACTGACTTATCAGATATTCTTTATACCGCTGGAAGTACAACCTCAAGATTAACAGAAAAAGAAAACTCAACTTTCAAATTATATAGCAACTGGAAAGCTAATGAATATACTGTAAATTTTGACAGCAACGGGGGAACAACACCTCAAAATACAAAAACCGTAACATACGATTCAGCATATGGCGCATTACCAACTCCAACACGACAATACTATACATTCACTGGATGGTATACAGATAAAGAAAATGGTTCAAAAGTTACAGAAAATGACATTTATAAAATTGACGGTAATTCAACCTTATATGCACATTGGGCCCAAAACACATATACTATAACATTTATCGTTGGAGACAAAACTTATATTGAAACAGCCTTTGAGGGTGAAGACGTAAATATTCCAGATACAAGTAAAACAGGTTATACCTTTAAAGGATGGTATACAAAAGCTTCTGGAGGAACAAAAATTGATGATTTTCAATATAAGACCCAAACAGTATACGCACAATGGCAACCAAATACTTACTTATTAACTTTTGATGCAAATGGAGGAACAGTTTCTCCACATAATAAAGAAGTGACATATGATTCTACATATGGAACGCTTCCTACACCTACAAGAACTGGATATACATTTTTAGGTTGGTTCTTCGATAACGATAAACAATTAAAAAACACTGACATTGTTCAAATAACCAGTGCCACAACAGTAAAGGCAAAATGGAAAGCAAATTCTTATACAATTAACTTTTATAATGGTTCAACTAAATTAGGTTCAAAAACATTTACATATGATAAATCTGACTTATTACCTCAATTCAGCTCATTTCATATTGATAAAACTGGATACACTTTTGCTGGATGGGGATTATCGAACTCAGATAAAACGCCATCTTACACAGATGGACAATCTATTATAAATTTAGCAGATATAAATAATGCCAATATTAATCTTTATACAGTTTGGCAAGCCAATAAATATACTGTAACCTATATAAGTGAAAATAAAGTTTATGGTACAAGCCAATTCACATATGATAAAGCTGAACCTTTATTAACTGTTAAAGATTTAGCTTTAGAGAAAGCAGGATACCAATTTGAAGGTTGGACTACTGAAGAAGGAAGCACAACTGTTAAATATAAAGACGGAGAAACCGTTAAAAACCTTGTAACAACTCCTGATGGAAATAAAAACTTATATGCAGTATGGAAAGCTAAAGAATATACAGTCAATTACTATAATGGAACTCAAAAAGTAGGTTCTTCTATTCATGTTTATGATAAAGATTCGAACTTAAAAACAATTGCTGAATTGAATTTATCTAAAACAGGATATACGTTCCAAGGTTGGTCAATATCGCCCACAGACTTAAAAGTTACATTTAAAGATGGTGCACCTATTAAAAATTTAAGTATAGGCACTGCTATTGACTTATATGCAGTATGGACTCCTAACACTTATACAGTTACGTTAGACTCTGCGGGTGGTACAGTTAGTCCAACAATAATTAAAGTAACATATGACCAATCATACGGTGAATTACCAACCCCATCTCGTACTGGATACACATTTAAAGGTTGGTATTTAGGAAGTACAAGAATTACTAAAGACTCAATTGTAAAAATTACATCAAACAGCACATTAGTAGCTAAATGGGAGGCAAATAAATATACTGTTGTGTTTGAAGCAAATGGTGGAAATGTTGATGTAATCAATAAAGAAGTTATATATGATGGAACATTCGGTATTTTGCCTACACCAACTAGAACAGGTTATTCTTTCAATGGTTGGTATTTAGGTGAACAACATATTACAAGCAGTACAATTGTTAAAATTACTTCCAATGTCACTTTAACCGCTAGATGGTCTGCAAATACTTATACAGTTGAATATTATTCAGATGGTTATAAAAAAGGTTCTTCATCACACACTTTTGATAAAGAATCAAATTTAGCGACTTTAGCAGCCTTAAAAATATCAAAACCTGGATATACATTTAAAGGTTGGGCAACCAATTCTGAAACAATGACTCCCGTTTATAATGATGGTCAAACCATTGAAAATTTAACAAACGGAAATGGTGCAGTAATCAAACTTTATGCAGTATGGGATGCAAATTCATATACTGTTGAATATTACGACAATGGAACATTAGTAGGTTCTTCTTCTCATGTATATGATATAGCTAAAAACCTTACTACTTCATCTTCTTTAAACATTAAAAAACCTGGATATACATTTAAAGGTTGGGCACTAACAGAAGGAGCAACAACTGCAAAATATACTGATGGTGCAAGCGTTAAAAATTTAACTACATCTTTTAATGGCACAATTAAATTATATTCAGTATGGCAAGCTAATACTTATAAAATTGAATACTACAGCTTAGGTCAGTTAAAAGGCTCTTCTTCTCATATATATGATACAGCTAAAAACTTAATTTCCGCTGCAACATTAGGATTAAACAATCCTGGATACACATTTAAAGGTTGGGCTTTAACAAATGGCAGTACAACTGTAAAATACCAAAATAGTCAAAGTGTTATTAATTTAACATCATCTACTAATGGAGTGGTTAAATTATATGCAGTATGGCAAGCGAATGCTTACACAGTTGCTCTAGACCCTGCTGGTGGTACGGTTAATCCAACATCAATCAAAGTAACATACGATAAGGCTTATGGCACACTACCTACACCAACAAGAAGTGGTTACACTTTTAATGGTTGGTTCTTAGATGACACTCAAATTACTAAAGATTCAATTGTAAAAATTACAAGAGACAGTACATTAGTTGCTAAATGGACTGCAAATAAATACACTATTAGCTTTGATGCAAATGGTGGAACAGTTGGTACTACAACTAAAGAAGTAACTTATGATTCTCTTTATGGAATCTTACCGGTCCCAACTTATGAAGGATATGGATTCTCTGGCTGGTATTTAGGAAATGAATTAATCACAAAAGATTCAATTGTAAAAATCACATCCAATAGCACATTAATCGCTAAATGGAATGTTAATAAATATACAATTGAATATTATGATAACGGGACATTAATAGGTTCTTCAATTCATGCTTTCAACAGCAAACAAGCTTTAAAAACTGATGTAGATTTAGGAATCAAGAGAACTGGTTATAGTTTAGCTGGATGGAGTGAAACTGCTAATTCTACTAAAGTTATTTATAAAAATGGTGAAGAAGTTTTAAACTTAACATCAACAAATAATGCTGTTATAAAACTTTATTCCGTATGGACAGCTAATACTTATACAATTACATTTAATCCAAATGGTGGGACAGGTGGCCCAACAGAACAAAACTTTAAGTTTAATGGTGGAGAAAAAATTACTACTTCTATTCCATCAAGAACTGGATATACCTTTAATCAATGGGTAGCTCACCACAATACTCAATATACATTTAAACCTGGAGCAACTATTCCTAACGGATGGGGAAGCTTTACCTTAGATGCTCAATGGACGGCTAATAATTATAATGTTGAATATTATGACGGAACTACAAAGGTCGGAACTTCTACACACGTTTATGATACAGATAAAAACCTAACAAGTGCATCAACTTTAAAATTATCAAAAACTGGATACACATTTAGTGGCTGGGCTTTAACAGACGGTGGTACTAAAAAATATAATGATAGCGCAACCGTTAAAAATCTAACTGCAACAAATGGTGGAACTGTAAAACTATATGCATTATGGACTGCAAACAAATATACAGTTACATTCGACCCCGCTGGTGGTACAGTTAGCCCAGCAACAAAACAAGTAACATACAATTCAACATATGGCACATTACCTACACCTACTCGTGATGGTTATACATTTGCTGGTTGGCATTTAGGTAATACTCAAATTATTGCAGGAACAAAAGTTACATCGACAAGTAACCACACATTAACTGCACATTGGACACAACATCAAACAACTAAATATACAGTTAAACACTATTTAATGAACGTAAATGGTGTCGGATATACATTAAAAGACACTGATAATTTAACTGGTCCAACTGATAATAATATCATTATTAAGGACCATGCTAAAACTTATACAGGATTCACATATAATTCATGTAAATTAGATGGTTCATCAACTGCAACAAGTTCAGATACAACAACAATTCTTGGAGATGGAAGCCGTGTTTTAAATCTTTATTACACTAGAAATAAATATACAATCACTGTTGTAAAAGGTAATGGTGTAGCATCTACATCTGCAACATTTGCACAATATTATCAAAGCAATGTATCAGTAACAGCTAGCGTATCAAGTGGATATTCATGGAATAAATGGACTTCTTCTAATACTTCATTATTAGCAGATAGTACAAATGCAACATATGGATTCACTGTACCAGCTGGAAATATAACATTAACGGCAACTGCCACTGCAAATACTTATACTATTGAATATTACTCTGACGGAGTAAAAGGTGGTTCTTCAACTCACATTTACAACACTGCTAAAAACTTAACTTCATTAGTAAACTTAGGCATCAAAAAACAAGGATATACTTTCAAAGGATGGTCAACAACAAGCGGTGGAACAACTATTACATATGGAGATGGAGCAAGTGTTAAGAATCTTACAGCAACAAAAGGTGGAGTAGTAAAACTTTATGCTGTATGGACAGCTAATGACCAACTATTAACAATCAACCCAAATGGTGGTAAATATGACAATACTACGGCTAATACAAAAATAACCGGAAAAACAGATAGTTCTATTAATATTCAAGTTCCAACAAGAACAGGTTATAGATTTAACCAATGGACTAAATCTGGACTGGGTACAATAACTTACGATACAAATAACAAAGGAACATTTACATTTGGAGCAGGTGGAACTACATTAACTGCTAAATGGTTAGCAAATACTTATACTATTGAATACTATAATGGAAATGCTAAAGTTGGTTATTCTAACCACACTTATGATACTGCAAAAAATCTAACAAGCACATCTGCTCTAAAAATCTATAAAACAGGATATGTATTTAATGGATGGAGCACTTCTGCATCTGCATCTACTGCTACTTATGGAGATGAAGCAAGTGTTAAAAATTTAACTGCCACTCATGGTGGTGTTGTTAAGCTATATGCTTTATGGAAACCTAATGCAACAACACAATTTAATGTCAAACATTATTTAATGAATACAGATGGAACTACTTATACTTTAAATTCTACACAGTCTTATACTGGTACATCAGATTCATCAATTACACTCTCTTCATATAGAAAATCATTCACCGGATTTACCTATAAAGAAACGAAATTAGATAATTCATCAACAGCAACAAATTCAGATACAACAACAATTGCTCCGGACGGAAACCGTGTAATTCATATTTATTATTCAAGAAATCAATATACAATTACAGTTAATAAAGGAACTGGAATTAATACAGTAACTTCAAACTTTACAAAATACTATGGAACCAGTGCGTCTGTTACAACAACATTAACAACTGGATATTCTTGGGTTAATTGGACTTCTTCTAATACTGGATTATTAGCCAATAGCACAGCTCAAACTTATTCATTTACAATGCCAGCTGGAAATGTAACGTTAACAGCTAATGCAAGGGCAAATACTTATACAGTAGAATATTACTCTGATAGTACTAAAAAAGGTTCATCTTCTCATACTTATAATACCGCTAAGAACTTAACTACAGCATCAGCTTTAGGATTAACAAAATCTGGCTATACTTTTGCAGGGTGGTCTACGACTTCTGGTGGAACCACTGTAAATTATGCTGATGGCGCTAGTATAAAAAATTTGACAGCAACTCAGGGAACAGTCATTAAGCTTTATGCTGTTTGGCGGTCTAATACACAAACTTTAACAATAAATCCAAATGGCGGGACTTATAATAGTTCAACAAACAACACACAAATAAATGGAACAACAGACAGTACAATTTCTATTAATGCCCCAACAAAAACAGGCTACAGATTTAATCAATGGACACTAACAGGTGCAGGTAAAATAACATATGATGCTACAAATAAAGGTACTTTTACGTTTGGTGCTAGTCAAACTACATTGACTGCAAATTGGATAGCAAACAACTATACAGTCAATTATTATAACGGAAATACAAAAGTAGGTTCTTCTTCCCATACATACAATAGTGCTAAAAACCTAACAACTGCCTCAATTTTGAATTTGAATAAAACGGGATATACTTTTGCAGGATGGTCTACAGCTTCTGGCGGAACTACAGTAAATTACACAGACGGTGCTAGTGTAAATAACTTAACCTCTACACATAACGGAACTGTAAATCTTTACGCTATTTGGAGAGCTAACACTTCAACAAGCTATTCAGTAAATCATTATTTAATGAATACAGATGGTGCTACATATGCATTAAATTCAACACAAAAATATACAGGCACATCAGATGCAACCATTACTTTATCTGCATATAGAAAAACATTTACTGGATTTACGTATAAAGAAACAAAACTTGATAACGCATCTTCCACAACCTCATCCACCACTACAACAATATCTCCAGATGGAAGTCGTATCATTAACATTTATTATTCAAGAAACAAATATCAAATAACTGTTGCAAAAGGAACAGGAATAACATCAGTAACTGATACAGTTACTGCATACTACGGAACAAGTGCTTATGTAACTTCGACTTCAGCCACAGGATATCATTGGAATAAATGGATATCGTCTAATACAAGCTTATTGCCAGATGGACCAAAACAAACATATGCATTCACTGTACCAGCAGGTAATGTTATTTTAACAGCTACTGCAACAGCCAATACATATACTGTAAAATATTACAACGGTACTACCCTATTAGGTTCTTCAAATCATACTTACAACACTTCTAAAAAACTAACATCTGGTGCTGCGTTAAAAGCTGTTAAATCAGGTTATGACTTTGTTGGTTGGGATACTTCAAAATCTGGAAATACTGTTAAGTTAGATGATGAACAAAACGTGACAAATTTAAAAAATACAAATGATGCAGTTATAGAATTATATGCTGTATTCAGCGATATTGCTAAACAAATAGAAGACACAAAAAACACATTTAATTTCGCTATTGGTACAGTAATTCAAACAACAAATTCAACTAATCCTTCTTCTTTATATGGAGGAATTTGGCAACAAATTGCTACAGATAGAATTTTAGTTGGATTAGATGAAAATGATTCCGATTTTAATACTATTAGAAAAACTGGTGGAACTAAAACTGAAAATATAACAATTGACACTATGCCACGTCACAGTCATACGGGTACAACAAATAATGCCGGAAATCACAGTCATTCGTTTAATTCTAATACGGCACAAACATATGGGGTTGCTTACTCAACAAGTGATACTTCTGCAGGTAATCCATATATTCCAGCTTCTCATTCTAAAGACCATTTAAAAGAAGGATACCATGGTATCTATGATGCAGGAAATCATTCGCACAGTTTTACAACTAACAATACAGGCGGTAGTACAGCACATAACAATATGCAACCATATTATGGTGTATATACATGGGAAAAAGTTGGAAATTAGGAGGTATTTATATGAAGTATAATAAAATAGTTGCTGCTTGTTTTTTATGTTTTATAATCATAAGTTGCTCATTGAATTCAGTAAATGCCTCTACAGTTGATAATCTAATTAATGAATGGAGTGAAGAGACTAATAAGCTAGAAAAAAAAGAATATTATAATTTAGGATATATTAAAATCACTTATGAAGATAAAAATCCAGGTACCATATATGGCGGTACCTGGACAAAAATTGCTTCTGGAAAAAGCCTAATCGGTGTAAGTTCTACTATAGGAGTACGAGATACAGGAGGCGAAAAAGAAACTACACTTACGTCCAATAATTTGCCTGCCCATAATCATACAGGAACTGTCAATATTTCAGGAAACCATTCGCATTCATTTTATTCCATTTATGGAACATCAAATGTTTACGGTGCATATTTTATGACAACAGAATCTGGTAAAGGATTAGCCACAAATGCTGGCGGTAGAAGGTTAGTTGAAGGATATGCATCAATTGGTTCAGCTGGAGCACATAATCACAGTTTTACAACTAATTCACAAGGAAAAAGTCAAGCACACAATAATATGCAACCATATGTTACCGTATATTATTGGGAAAAAACGTCTAATGCGTCTAAAACACCTACCACATTCAGTGGAACTACACAACAAAAATTAGATAAAATAAGCGCTACTCTAGATTCTTTAAAAAGAACGACCTATTACAGTGTAGGAGATGTAATCACTTTAACTACTGATATCGACCCGGCTACTGTATATGGTGGAACTTGGAAAAGAACAGCAAAAGGCAAGAGTTTAGTTGGGGTTGATTCTACAGATGATGATTTCTCCCAATCTAGAAATACAGGCGGAGAAAAAACGCATACATTAACAAATGATGAATTACCTATACACTCTCATACTGGCTCAACATCAACTGATGGATACCACTCACATGGTTATAATAAAAATACATCAAATGCTTATGGAACTGCTTTTTATACAGACAATTACCACGGTTGGCCACTATATAGTAATAACCCTTATGATGGAAACTGTTCTGGATGGTATGTCCGTGAAAATTATATTGATATATCTTCTTCTGGAACTCACTCTCACAGTTTTACAACGAGTGAAACCGGGGGGAGTGGTGCACATAATAACTTAATGCCTTATTATACTGTTTATATGTGGGAAAAAATCAGTGATACATAACACCCACATAATAGTACCTGACTTTAGTCGTTAGGAGCGCCCAAATAAACTAACAAACAATAACTATAACATTGTAGCTAAAAAAGTGGACATTGCAGCGGAAAAGTAGATTTTGAAAGCAAAAAATAGATATTGAAGCGACCTCACAAGTATAAAATTTTGAGGTCGTTTTAATATCCGATTTTTTTATTTATATATTTGATTATTATATATTATATGCTATAATTCATATGCTAAATATACGATTATATGAAAGGAAGGGGTTTTATGACAAATCGATATATTGAAAAGACAACTAGTAATTTACTTAATATTTTACAGACGGTAAAACGTTCAGCATATCAAAAAAGAGGACATAGTGATGTTACTTTCTCTTTTGGTAATGAAAAAGTAGAACTAGTTGCAGACGTGATTCCAGAGAGAGAAGCGGGATATAAAGTAATAGCATCTTTAATCTGTGAAGATACTACTTTAATTGATGAATCAAATAAAAATATAGTAAAGAAAATTAAAGAGACTTTTAATGGAGAAGACAGTATTTTTGTATCCTACTAATCTAAAATCATCATGACGCTAGTTTTGACTAGCGTCATAACACTATATGGAGGGGCTATGGGAAAATATACAGGTAAAAAACGAAATTCGACTCAAAAAAATAGAACAGTATATACAAAAAATAAAAATATTGGAATGTGCTCTATCTGTGGAAATAAAATTAAGATTTATAATAACCGTATAATTTGTAATTCCTGTAAAAACAAAATAAATGAATTACAGAATAAAGGGAAATTGCAATATGCTCCCCCAATACATACGATTCTATATCTAAAATTAAAACTTAATAAAAAAAATATATTGGACTATCTTATTAAATTTCCTTATATGTATGAACAAACATTAAATCATTCAAGCAAATCAGTAAAAAAACAAGTATTTAATCGTCAAAAAATCATTACAGAGCAAATGTCTATAAACAAAAGATACCCCGAAGTAGAGATTATTAAAGTATTTCAATCGTCAAACAAAGAAGTATTCTATTACAGAGATAAAAGAACAAAAATAGAATTTGCTGATTGCTGTGACTTTTTAAACAGCAATAAAGTTGGGTATCACCTATCTAAAACTAAGAATTTATATACTGATAAGTTAAAGCACTATAAACAATTAAAAATGTATCTTAAAAGAAATAACATTTGTTACTTCAAATATTATGATACACTGCCCGTACACAACCCTTTAAGCGGTATCCCAATGCATTACGATATTGAAATACCATTTAGCAAATTAATGATACTTATTAAGCAAGATAATTACAAAATATATGATTCTAATACATATCACAGTCTTGAAAATGCACAATATCAAAGTTTTATGGATAAAAAAAGAGAAGAATACGCAAAGAAGAATAAATATAAAATTTTATATTTAACACATAATGATTTTGTTACTGGATTATATACAAAAAAAATTAAAAAGGTGATTTAAAATGGCAAAACATAGAAAGAAAATTATTATACATAAGCACTTATCAATAATATACTTTATCATTGGTATTTTTTTCATAAGTAATTTAGTTTCTATACATTTAACAGCTATTAATAATCAAAAAGAATATGAAAAACTATATAAAACTTATCAAAAAATTCAAGTTGAAAATGAAAAAACTATTGAAGAATACAATAATTTAAAAAATGAAGATTATTTGGTTCGATATGCTCGAGAAAATTATATTTTTATGAAAGATGGTGAAACAGTAAAAGAAATTTATGACTATTCGGAGGAATAAATAATGTTCGATTATTACCTAGACTTATCTTCTACAAATTCCGGTGTAGTGTTAGTAGGGGAAAAAGTTATTTATATTACTTCGTGGAATTTTTCTAAATTCAAAAAGAAATCAAAAATAAAAGTGGAGTGGCAAATTGAAAAAATGCGATACATTTCTACCTATATTAATGATTTCATAAAAAAATATCCACCTAAAAGTTTTACAGCTGAGGGAATATTTATCAAAAAAGAGTTTCTAGCAAGCTCAGAAACATTAATGAAAGTACATGGAATGGTGATAGAGAAATTTATTAATTATCCCATCAAGTATATTCCGCCCGCTAATATTAAAAAAAATATAACTGGTAAAGGCAATGCCTCTAAAGAACTGGTACGTCAAAATATATGTAAGAAGCTTAATATACAAGGAATAAACTATGATGAAGCAGATGCATTAGCATTAATGCTTACAGATAAAAATCTATCAGAATTTCAATCACTAGAGAAACAAATAATATACTTGGAGGAAAAAAATGACTAAGAAATTCAATTTATCAAAATCAACAGCAATAAACTCCCTAAAAGAATCTATAAAAATACTTGAAAATAGAGATTATTCCAAAGCTCGCAAAAACGTGTTCTTCGAGAGATTACAAAAAAACACAAAAGAAACTGATATTTATCCAAATTTAATTAATTCAGATAAATTAACTCCAGAGATATTAGATTCATTTTCAAAAAAAGTTATTGAGAACACTAAAAAACTGGATAATCATAAAAATACTATTAGATTAATAGATGGTAACAATAATTTAATAGTATTCAAGGGTGATATCTCTCAACCATTTAAAAGCATTGATGATATAACATGTCAGTTATTTGTTAACCATAAAGAACTAGAAAACACTACCGAAATTTATAAAGAAATCATCAACAATCTGAAAGGAACCTGCATAATTTTAAATAATTGAATTATAGATGTCATAAAAATACGGGAATCTGTTATGGAATATTAACTTCAAGTATTATTTCACCACAGAATATAGCAAGCTGTGAGACCTTATCACATTATGCAATAGTAGTTCTTGGAAGTTATATAGGTTCCATTCTTCCAGACATAGACTCGACTCAATCAGCCATAGGAAAAAGAATAAAAATACTTTCCAAATCAATAAACTTTTTATATGGTCATAGAGGTGTAACCCATTATCCAATTACATGGGTTGTATTTGCATATTTAGTGTATATTTTTTATTGGTTAATTCCCAATTTTATGAAATTATATTTTTATGAGTTTTTTGTTGGTTTTTTTGTAGGGGTTGTATCACATATAATTCTAGACTGTTTTAACTCGACAGGAATTAAAATCTTTATGCCATTTTCAAAGAAAAGAATTAGAATACCTTTAAAACCTAAACTAATAAAAAGAAGCAAAAAATTTAAGTTTGTGTATCTGAGCGGTGAAAAGATAAAAGATGAAATATTTTGTATGAAACTTCTTGTATTTTCTATAATAATATTTTTTAAT